>Ga0209174_10002311_pt1 | contig 12700 bp, 9 predicted proteins | sample JI91814BDNA_FD_187505 | JGI IMG/M metagenome (GOLD analysis project Ga0209174, IMG submission 187505) | Wastewater effluent complex algal communities from Wisconsin, to seasonally profile nutrient transformation and Carbon sequestration -... | ecosystem: Engineered > WWTP > Effluent > Algae...
TACGTCTCTGATTTTAGAAATTTCCCAATTCCAAATACCGTCTTTGTATTCGATAAAATCTTTCTCATAGAAATTTTTAGTGACTACTCAGCACAATTTGGTATAAAAGGGCTGTTATTAAAAATATTTTGAATAGATGAAAGAATATTAAGCTTATTTTTTTTGACGGTAGAAATGTAGCTTCTTATACGACAGAAGTGAGATGCACCCATAAAGGTTCTAAAGCATCCAGATATTTTCATGTAGAGTTTGAGCATACGAATATCTCTCTCTGCGAGATTATTGTCGAAGGGGACATTGAAATCATACATGAAGGCAAGATATTTTCCTTTATGAGTTTGCAATCGGTCTAGAAGGTTACGGGCTGTTGTCTGTTTTGGTCGTCCTCGTTTATGTGGATCTTTCGGTATATATGGATTATCCCTTAGACCTGTATTAACTATCTCATCAAAGGCTTCTTCGTATCTTTTTATCATCCCTTCTGAAAGTGTATTTGTGTTTAATCGTTCTTTTGCGCTATCAACATCTTCTTTAATCTCAAGTAAAAGCGTAATCATCTTATTAGCCCAGTCTTGTGCGCGTATTTCGAATTCGAATATCAATTCTCTAAGCAAATGAGCATTACACAGAATATGCTCACAAGTATATTTAAAATAGGATTTAAAATAGTCATGAACAGATTTGCCTTTATACGCTGATAAAATTCCTATATCATTCATTGCTTTGCTTCCTCGTTTATCATGGAAAGCAAAATGTGTAAGAAGATTCGTCGAAGCTACTTGAAACCATTTTAGTGTTTTAGCACAACGTCCACCTGACTCATCGTTGTGCATTACTTTAGATTTAATAAGAGCCGCTTTGCAAGCAACATCAAACACTTCCAATTTATCATAGCCTTCTTTACAGAAGTTTAAAATTGAGGCTTCACTTATTCTGAGATTAAATAAATCCTTACATAACTCTGCCGTTCTTCTTAAAGGGAGTAATTGGTATTTATTCAAGTATACGATTAGAGATTTAAAACCCTCTCCATATTGAATCCTCTTCTTGCAGAAGTCTGGGAATTCAGCTTTCGAATGACTCTTACATTTTTCACACTCTGCACATTCCGCTTGGTATTCAGTTACATAGGTTTGGAAGATAACATCAATTACCTGTCTCTTATCAAAAGTCTTTTCGGTTTTTAAAAATGAATGATTGCAGTTTTTGCATTTCTTTAATCTGATCCGTTCTACTTTATCTGGTTCTGCTACCATCGACAAAGTTGTTCCTTTGTGTCCTGCCTGCCCGCCAGATGAACGTTTGGATTTTCTTCTCAAGCTCTTCGTTTTCTTCTTCATCCCATCCGTTGATGATGGTTTACTGCTATTATGACTGTCCTTAGATTTCTGCTCCGTTAATTCTTTTATTCTCTCTTCTAACTGTGCATTCTTTTCTGTAAGTTCTTTTATCTGCGCATAAAGGCTGTTAATCAGTTCTGTTACAGCACTCAATCCATTTTGAAAAATCGACTTTATATCCGAAAAGTTCACCTTTTCTCTATATGCTTTTTATTACTCATTTGTACAACCCTTTTTTATGCTGAGTAGTTACCTTTATTTAAACAATGCAGTCTCTGGCATAGAAAGCATAGCGTCTAACAATAACACTTTTTACAATCAAATCAGTTCCAATAACAATAATTCAACTATCTTACCACAGCTCGTATCAACGACTGCTTCCTATTCGGGCAACGTCTTTACTGGATTATTTAAAGTGTCAGGATTAAACAATATCGCCTGTAATGCGTTAGGCACTCCGGCAGGCATTGGTTTTACAAATACCTGTGCTCAAGAAGGTGCGTCTGATTTCGTTTCTAGTTTTAGTATAGATGTATTAACAGGAATTCTAGCGGGTAACGGTGGTAAGTCTTCATCCGATTCCGCCAATTCTAGTTTCGCTACTGGAACTGCAACTTATGCAACCACACTAAATTGGAATAGCTTTGAAAATAACTTTCGCTTCATAGGAAAAGCAGGCGGCGCATTTCCTGATTTAACTAACACACAAAGAGGAAAATGCATTACGGGGGACACTTGTCAAATGTGGGATGCATCCTTAAAACAATCTGACACTATTGCGCGTAACGTCAATTCTTGCCCCACTAGCTCTTCTACAATCACACATAATTCCATTACTTTTTTAAGAGGCGCTTATGAAATCTTAGGAGATTTTATTGGCGACGAAGATGGTCTTTGTGAATCCAATGAATCCTGCATCTACACACCAAACATCGGAGCCTACCAAGGGCATGGTAGTATTATCCCCGCATCACAAGTCACAAGCTCTACCAAGAAATGCGACGATCTAACAACAGGCACAATTTCAAATGTAAAACTTTATAAGTTTGAGACAAACGGGTATTAAACCCTATCAACGCTAAGCAAATCGAAACATATAGGTAGTTTCCCTATATGCGGATTCTCCCTATAGACAAGCCTCCTTTTTCTTGTTAGAATAACCGTATCACTAAGACCGAGAAGTATAAACGAAATGTTATATTGCCTTAACAACGAACCAGTGCCGCGGTGGCAATCTATTTTGCTCACGATATTTATTTACCTACTTCCCTTCTCTCTTTTTGCAAAGGAAAGAATTGGGGTAATGGATTTTACAGAATCAGACGGACTTCCCCGCGATATAGGAAAGACAGCGGCGACTCACGCCATCATAGCTCTTTTAGATTCGCAGAAGTATACCGTAATCGAAAAGTCTACAGTCGAATTTATTCTAAAAGAGCAAGCCTTGCAAAAAAAGGGATGCACCGATACAGAATGCGCGATACAAACTGGAAAGCTCATTGCAGCTAATCTAATGTTAACCGGAAATATCATTGATCTAAATGGTAAATTCATTGTTTCAATTAACATTCGTAATATTGAACAGGGTAAAGTAGAATTTTCTGAGACTACAAGCATTGCAAACCTTTTAGACTTAGAAACTACCATAACCGAAAGTATAGAAAGATTTGTAACTAAAGACAACAAAGCCACTGTTAATTCTCGACCTATTAATACAGGCTTACCACCATTAACCGAAGATCAGCAGTTTGCTTTGGTTGGCACCTATTTATTTCCTGGGTTTGGTCATATTATGGATGGACAGGGTTTCAAAGGATCTATTTTTTTGTCTGGATTTATCTACTCAATGTATAATTTCTTAGACCTCACACCTGCGGCAAATCGTGAGTCAAGAAAAGATATAATCCAAGACTATCGGGGAGGTATTGCCATTCTAGGGACAATAGATACATCGAATCCCAGTGGAGTTAATACTGCCTCTGCAATGTTTGGAATTTTCTATGAGGATCAGTTAAAACGAGAAGGACAGATGCACACCAGAACTTTAAACAGTGGGTATCTATTATTAGCCGTGCTTATGATTATCCATACTGATTTTCATATCACAGTGCTTGACAATTATTTCTTTAAATCGTTTCAGCATATCTATATCAATACATTTCCCGACTATGGAATGAATCAAATACCAAATTCCAACATTCGAAATTTTAGTGCCAGACATGAATTGACAATTACAACGAGGTTTTAACTATGAAATACTTACTCCTATTTTTCCTTTTCACATTTTCCGTTTACGGCAAAGAGCGAATAGTCGTTCTTGACTTTGTTCACTCTAGAAATGTTTCAGAGGCAATGGTTGTTAGCTCCTACAAATACTTTGTATCCGAATTAAACAAAACAGGAGAGTTTTCCATCATCGAAAAAAGCCAGATGAAAGAAGTGTTAAAAGAAATCGCTTTCCAACAAACTGGATGCACGGATACAGTTTGTGAAATTAAAATTGGGGAAATGCTTGCAGCAGATAAGATTGTCTCAGGCAATATCATTAAAAAAGAAAAAAAATATATCATTACAATTACTACTCGAAATGTAAAAGATAAAAGTTTAGAATTCTCGGAAACAATGGATTTGTATAACCTAAATAAGATTGAGATAACAATGAATACCTTCGTTCAGAGAATGCTCTATCCTGAAGGGCAAGTAGACAGAAAAGAAAATAGGGAAACAACTACGGCTAATCGCATTTTTCCTCTTACAAAAGAAGAATTGGAACTAATTAAAAATAACCAAAGATTAGAAAAAGAATCCGAAATCAAAAGGCAAGCATTAAATCGGTCGATTATCATTCCAGGCTGGGGGCATTTTTATTTGAATCAAAATAAGGAAGGATATATACTTTCAAGCCTGTATTCTATTGGTATGTTCACATTTCTATACAATATTACTTATAAAGACAAAATGACAATTGGAGAAATTAAAACCGACGCAAAAGAGGAAAGAGTGTTCTATTATTTTATAAATCAAAATATAAACCCATCGGCTAATCATCCCGTAGTTGCTTATTATTCTATAGAGCATGGAAATTCCATTTTAAGACATCATAAATCCCAAATGTGGAATATAAATTTAGCCAGTATTACTTTAGCCCTTTTAACTACTGTTGCTGCTATGGGGGATATTAATTTTCGCTTTATGCAAAACAGTGAGTCATTCTATTACTTTTCCATTCGACCCGAAATTTATCCCTCTTCCCAAAATACAAATTCTTATTCAGCAAAAGGCTCTCACCTAGAAGTTACCTATAAGACGAGGTTTTAACTATGAAATATATATTTCTATTTTTAATTTTCACACTCTCCCTTTACGGCAAAGAGAGAATAGTCGTTCTTGACTTTGTTCACTCCTCTAACGTTTCGCGCGAAATGGCTGTTAGCTCACAGAATTTTTTTATATCTGAGCTGGCAAAGACAGAAGAATTTTCTATCATTGAGAAAAGCCAATTGCAAGAAATATTAAAAGAAGTGGAATTTCAACAAACCGGTTGCACAGACACAATATGTGAAATTAAAATTGGAGAAATGCTTTCTGCAGATAAGATTGCCTCTGGAAGTATTCTTAAGAAAGAAAAAAAGTATATCATTACAATCACAATTAGAAATGTAAAAGATAAAAGTCTAGAATTTTCTGATACAATTGATTTGTTGGATATAAATAATCTTGAGATAACAATGAATAGCCTCGTTGATAAAATGTTCCAGACTAGTAGGCGAGATCAAACATCACTTGAGGATATAAACGATAGTCATCAAAGATCTGCTCGGTGGAGAACTGTTGTTATGCCCGGTTGGGGACATATCTATTTAGGTAAATCAGAGACAGGATCGACTTACATGCTCGGTTATTTGGGAAGTTTTGGAATACTATATATCCTTTCGACTGTTAGACAGAATATGAAAAAAGAAGTGGAGGCAGAAGTAAACACAATTCGATATGGATACCTTTATGCCGCACAAATTGGAAACGCAACGGCTAGTAATCCATTTGTCTATCCTGCTTTTAACACGTGGGGAGAGGAGAAAATCAGGTATAAGACGCAAGATATTGACTCTACTATAGCAATCGGTTCAATTGTTCCACTAGCAGTCTTAATTTTCGCGCTCGTGGATGTTCAATATCTGCGTAAATACAATGAAAAAGATTCGTTTTCTTTTTTTGTAAAACCCGAATCATCTCCAACTTTGCGGCAAAATAATTTCTATCCGCAGAAGGGGACACACTTAGAATTTTCTTACATAATGAGGTTTTAACTATGGACAAAAGAAATTTATTTTTATTAGTAGCTTTTTTACTCAGTGGAGTAATCACATTATTCGCTAAAGTAGGGAACAAGGCACCTTCTAGTTTTATTTTACCGAACAAAGAAAAAACTGAGCATCTACTATTTAAAGAACATATAAAAGGGAAAAAAGTAATCCTAAATTTCTTTGCGAGCTATTGCCTACCCTGCAAAGAAGAGATTCCTGAAATACAAAAGCTTGTCGCTAATCACAAAGACGTTAAACTAATTTTTATCAATATAGACGAAGAAGCTGACTTCGCGAAAGTTGAAGAAGTCATTAAAGAGTGGAACATCGAAAATCCTGTATTACTTGATCCCTATCAAGTCGCAATTAGTCTTTACGCCAACTCTAAATTAGCCGTTCCAGCTACATTCATTCTAGACAACAAAGGGAAAATTCGCTTTGAAGCAATTGGCTATGAAAAAGATACAATCCAGAAAATGGAAAAAGTATTAAACAAGCTATGATTCGATGGGTCATTTTAATCTTTCTAATTTTAAATTGTAAATCTGTAGAAAAACAGGGATTACGAGAACAGCTAAAGGCAAAAGAAAATATTCGCTTTCAAATTCCAGTATTTGAAATAGAAAATCTAACTCGTGAAAAAAGAATTTCTCTTTCTAACGAGTTTGCTCTTCTCTGGACAAAGCATTCGGGCTATTCGTCTATTGTATTAGATGATAAAATAAAGGCTGATTTTATTAGTCGAAACGCATCTATTCCATCGACCAATTTTGCTATTCAATCCCAATTTTCCCATAGAGTCTTAAAGCTATTAATCGTAGATTTAGAAACAGGAGAAATTCTCAGTTACGGCAAAACCGAATTATCCGATGAAAAGGAAATGCCTATACAATTCGAAAGAGTAATTGAGGAGCAATTACTAAGAGGTAAGTAACCTTTCACTCTTTGTCCCTTTGGGACTTCTGTTGGCTGGTAACGCCAATCGAAAGAAAATGAGCTGTGTGCATAAAATACTTCATCATCCTCTCGGCTGAGTCAGAATCAATCTCTTTAGTTTCAGCAACAGCAGCCTTCATATGAAGCAACCATCGATTAGCCGCTTTCTCGGACATATTAAATGGCATATGCCTACCAATGAGAGCGGGATGACCTTTTCTTTTAGAAAAATACATAGGTCCCCCCATTCTCTGCATAAAGAACTCTGCCTGATTCTCTATTGCCTCTTCCATACTTTTATTCTTAAAAATATTCTGAAACCATTTCTCTTCGTCGTTATAAACCTTTGTGTAGAATGCTCTACTTAATTTCCAAAAGGTTTCTTCTCCAAGTCTTTCGTAGAGGTTCACCTCATCAATTCGCATTGCTTCTTCCATCGTGAGTCCGGTTCTTTCTTCTATGAGTTCATCTAAGTCTTTCATGTTTTACCTAATTTTTTATGTAAAATAATTTTAGCGAAGTAATTAATTTATAAATTCGTTTTTTTATTTCTTTGTAGGAGCTTTTAATAATAATTCTCCCATAAGTTCTGATACAATCCATTCTTCAGAAATCTTTTCGTTTTCAAAATGACTAACTATCATTTCAGTCCATTTTATCTTTTTTCCACTAGCAGGAATTCTTTTTATATTTTTGCAGTTCTTACCGCTTAAAGTTCTTTGCCAAGTTATTGTATTGGAAGATTCATTTAAAAATTCAATTTTAACAACCTTAATATCTGAAAATGCAGAACGAAGCTGTTTAAAAAATGTTTTAATGAAAACATGTCCTTTGTATTCTCTCGCCCCTGCATGGGCAACATAATTCATTGCAAATACCTTCTCTACAACATCCAATTTACCATCTTCAAAGAGTTGGCTAACTGCTAGCTTAATCATTTGTTCTTTGTTCATAATAATACCCTTTTACTTATTGGCTCTGTTAAACTCTTCTCCAATATATTTTCCAACATCTCTATTGTCAAATTGGTTCCTTATTAACTGACCTTATGCAAGGTGATTTCCTGCGCATTTAACTTCCCCCATAATTCTCTCCCACAAATTAAACGGTTAAAGCAAAATTTGAAACTAGCCAATCTTTGCATTCTTTAACTTATCAAAAAGTTCATCGAATGCAATGGGCTTTCGGAAGAAAAAGTCTGCGCCCATTTTGATTGCCGTTTCCGGTTCAACAGACTCTTCCGCTGTAGTTAAAATAAGAACGGGATTTTTATTGTAGCGATGAGCAATTCGGCGAATGGATTGTAGTATTGAATATCCGCTTCCTTCGGCAAGGTGTAAATCTGCAAGGACAACATCAGGAAGGAAGCTTTCATATTTAAAAACCGCATTTTTCTCCGTTTCTGCCAGTACTATCTCGTATTGTTTCTTTGAAAACATTTTCGACATGAATTCTAAAATTGCAGTATTATCATCTACTAAAAGAACTTTCTTATTGTTTACGATATCTTCATAGAGATAATTTTCATTATTCCGCTCCCCTTTTTTACTAGAAAGAAGTTTATTGCAGCGGTTAATATAGATTACAGGTATTGGATCTTCCGGGCATTGCTTTTGGCATCGATTAAAAAATTCAAGTGCTTCCGAAAAATTTCCTTCTTTAAATGCATTTAAACCTTGATTGTAGTTTTCCATTGAGTTTAATTTCTTATCAATGATTTCCAATTTATCACAGTTGAAACATTCAAAGATGGTAACTGATTTTTCTTTTCCCTTTACTTTCACTCGATCAATTTCACGCAAGTAAAATTGATTTTTATTTTGTAGTCTGCCAACAAGGTATTCCGAAACCAGGATTGGAGTATGAAAAGTTTTTGTGAGAGATTCAATTCTTGCAGCAAGATTTACTGAATCCGAAATAACAGTTCCATCCATACGAGAGCTTCCTCCTATCGTTCCTAGCATTAAGTCTCCCGTGTTAATTCCAATCCCGATTCTAATTTGATGATAATTGCTTTTTTCCCTGTGCAAATTATAGGCGGAGAGGTTTGCTCTCATTTCAATAGCAGCTAATAGTGCATCATCTGCTCGATCGCTAAACAATGCCATTATCGCATCGCCAATGTATTTATCGATAAAGCCTTTGTTTTTCGAAATAGCAGGTTCCATTCTTCTAAGAAATGAATTTATAAATTTAAAGTTTTCTTCAGGATTCATTTCCTCGGATAATGTGGTGAAATCTCTAATATCGCAAAAAAGTACCGTCATTTTCCTTCGCGTAAATTGTCCTAGTTCAACATCTAAGATACTTTTCTTTTCCAGTAATTGTAAAAATTCTCTTGGGACAAATCTTTCGTAAGCTTGGTTTACTTTTTTTAGATGTTGATAAAATCTTGCATTCTGAATAGAAATAGCAGCCTGGGAAGATAGTAATGTTAATAAATTTAAACTCTGCTCTGTAAATGCGCCGGATGTTAAATTATTTTCTAAATATAAAATGCCTGACATCGCTCCTCGATTCAAGAGCGGCATACACAGAATAGACTTTGGTTTCTTTGTTCGAATGTATTCGTCAGTATGCGCGGATTGTTCCGTTGCATTATCTAAAACAACAGGTGACTTTGAGTTTACTACGTAATTTACTATTGAACTCGAAATATTTTGAAAATCACTTATTCGGATGCGAGAAAAATTTTGATTATCCCCTCCATAGCCGGTCTCTATCCAAAATTCTTCATCGGCTTCCATTATTAGATATCCTTTTTCGGCCCCAGCGTTTTCTGCCATTAACTTCATTAAACTGGAAATCAAAATCGATAAATCAATCTCACTTGAAATGGCCTGCGAAGCTTTGAGTATCGAGTTTAGATCTAGGGTTTCCATTCGCGTAGTCGATGAAGTCGCAAGGATCGTAGATTTGAACGTTGTATTCGTTTTGGTAATATGTGTTTCTCTATGCGTTGGAGTATTTTTCAAATTTCGAATATACAATGGGAACTGTAATTCTAAAGATTTAGTTTTCGCAAATGCTCCCCACTTGAGATAACAGGCGTATGCCTTTTGTAAGTAGACCTCAGCTAAAATTTCATTGATACTAGAAAAGAATTTTCCGGCTAACTCCCACGCTAAAGCCTCTTCTTGCAAATAAGCATTTTTCCTTGCATGTAGAATTGCTAAGTCATAAAAATGCTTCGCTTCTTTTTCTTTTTTATAAAAACTTGCAAGCTCTGCCTCGACCAGATAGTATTTGTGTAAATAATTTTCAGGGCAATGTTTACTCCAAAACTGCATTTTTTTCTGGTTCTTTTTCACGTGAGCTAAAAATACACGTGGATTATTCTTTAAATTTTTTCGAGCATAATCAATATTTGCCAGTGAATGATATAGAAAAAGAATCGGAATACTAGGAGAAGCGACTGTGGAATCTAATTCTTTCATTGCGGTATTTAAAGCGTCTAATGAAGATTCAATTTCATCGAAGTTGTAGGCTAAAATTCCCTTACAAAAATTTAAGATAAAAATTGCAGTTCGGTCATTTCTTTCTAGATGAATGGGCATACCTATTTCCGGGTCGTACATATTACCTTTGAAAACAGCTGGATTTTCAGAGTGACCACGAAAATTTTCAACCATTTGATAATAAATCTTATGATACGGTAACCTGCCCGATTGATTCAAAGAATCTAGAACTTTGTCATAAGAATTCATTTCACTTGCTACGCTGCCGAGTTCCGTCCCACAATAAAAAGATTGATAGGTGTAGGAATAGCAAGCAATCGCTGCAAACTCAAAATCGCCAACCTCTAAACCTGCCTTATAAGCTTCTAATAGAGGCAAAAGGGTATTACGCAGAGGTTCTTTCCAGAATCGCACAAAACCATTATATACCATGTTTGTTTTCGGCGCAAACTCAGATGAAGGTATCTTTTCCAATAAACTTAAACCGAGTTTTCCAAATTCATAGCCGTTATTGATGTCATTTAGTACGCCACAACTAATTAAAGCCATTGTCATGTACGCGAACGCAGAAGCACCGGCGATTCCTTGTTTGGCTGTAAGTGAAACTTGCTTAAAGACGAGAATCGGCAAAAGATTAGGTGAAGCGGTATAAGCGGGAGAACTCGCCAGGGAAAAAATTTCCATTATCGCCAATGATCTTGGATTCTCCATTTTTGGCATGTTTGCTAGAGACGGGATTTTTTTTCCAGCAAGAGTTATTTTAGTTTTTATGAGCTCACGAATAATCGCCAGTTGATTTGGAAAAGTCTCTATCTCAACTCCGAGTTCTTTTAAAATTTCGACGGCCTTCTCAAGAGCTTGCACTCCATTACCCGTAGATACGTTAAACGTTATTAAGACTTTATAAATTTTAATTTTCGCCAACGGAGATTTTGCAATCAATAAAGCTTGATTTGCGAAGAACTCCATCTTTTCTAATAAACCGACTAGCCAAGAAGTTTCGCAAGCCTCGGAAAATAAGTCAATGCGCCAATTCGTAAGCGTTGAACCCTCTTTCAAACTGTTTAGTAGATGAATCCCAGTTTCGAAATAAGACAAAGCCGCTTCGTAAGCACCTGATGTTTTCGCTCGCTTACCTGTGCTAAAATTTAACTTGACTAAGTCTAATTTTTCGGATTCCGTTTCCAGTAAATCCGAACCAATATTCAAATGGTGGATAATCTCGAATATCTTCTCGTCACGTTCTTCTTCAGTAAGATTTTCTAGATATATTTTTCCAATTTTATGGTGAACGATTTTTTTTTGGTCTGCGTCAAATAAACTATATGCCGATTGTTGGACTCTATCATGCACAAAATAAATTTCCAGATCAAGATCATCAGGAATGGCTTCACCAGAAATAGATGTAAGTATAATCTTGTACTCGCCGATTGGAATGAGTAGATTTTTTTGAATAGCTTCCCAAATAAGTGTAAAAGCTTCTTTAATATTTTCATTTAGAATTAAGGCAAGCATCCTAAGATTAAATTTATTTCCAAGACAGGAGGCAATCTGTAGACAGTGAGAGGCACTTTCTGACAGTTCGAGAATTTTTTCTGTCATAAGCAAAACAACATTATCCGTTATTTTTTCATAAAGGATTTTTTCAAAATCCCATTTCCATTCTGGATTGATGTCTGACCTAGTATTATCAAAATATATTAGATTCTTATCATATAAGGATTTAAGAAACTGGTTTACAAAAAAAGCATTACCAGAAGTCTTCGAAAAAATTAATTCTGAAATTTCAGTAACTTCGTCTTCCTTTTTAAATAAAGTTTCAGCAACGAGAGACTTTATATCAAACAAAGTCAAGTTATGAATGTTAATTTTTTCAATCCTTGCTTCTTTTTCTATTGAATCCTCAATAAGAATCGCGAGAGGATGCGTAGGGGCAACTTCATTATTCCGGTAGGCTCCAATAAAAAGTAGGTGCTTTATATCCGGGTCATTCATTAGTATTTTAATAAGTCCAAGAGACCCTGAATCCGCCCATTGCAAGTCATCAATAAAAAATACAATTGGATTTGTTGCATTGCAAATGGAGAGCACAAATTTCTTGAATAAATAAAAGAGTCTATTTTGCGCCTGCGATGCATCTAGCTCATCCGCTTTATCGAGTTGACCCGTAACTAGTTCTAAGTCAGGGATAATTTCAAGTAAAACCCTACCCATTCCGTTCAGAGATTTTAAAATCTCTGCTTTTTTAGCAGTAATAAAATCTTTTTGTTCAGAAAGTAAAAGAGAAATATAAGAATTAAATGCTTTGTTAAACGCATAATATGGAATACTCTTTTGGAATTGGTCAAATTTTCCAGATATATAATATGTTTTGACTCCTTGAAAATTTTTTAGGATTTTAAATAACTCATGAACTAATGCTGATTTGCCAGTTCCAGAAAGTCCTTCAATTAAGATAGTAGTTCGCTCTCCCTCAAACGCACTAGAATAGGCATCAAATAATTTAATAATATCTTCCTGCCTTCCAAATAACTTTTGAGGAATCTGGAAAGACGATGAAAAATCTTTTTCACCGAGAGGAAACTCTTCTATGCTTCCATTTTTTAAAAGCATTTGATGGCATTTTTCTAAATCAATTTTTAATCCGATTGCAGATTGGTAT
>Ga0209174_10002313_pt1 | contig 12693 bp, 13 predicted proteins | sample JI91814BDNA_FD_187505 | JGI IMG/M metagenome (GOLD analysis project Ga0209174, IMG submission 187505) | Wastewater effluent complex algal communities from Wisconsin, to seasonally profile nutrient transformation and Carbon sequestration -... | ecosystem: Engineered > WWTP > Effluent > Algae...
AGCGCCTCAGCGACGCCCAATCCCTGCAAATCAAACTCGACGGCATCAAGCTGCGCCCACGCGGCGACAATCGCGTCAGCGTGCGCTTCACCCAGCACTACAGCGCCGCCCAATACCGCGACACCGTAAGAAAACAGCTCGACTGGGTGAAGGTGGACGGACAGTGGAAGATTGCCGCCGAAACGGTACTGGCGCCGCCCAAGCCGCCCCGCCCAACCCCTGCTGCCAGCACAAGCCCGCAGGAACCCTGAAACACAAGGCCGGCAAATCGCCGGCCCTTGTGTTTGACCATGTCACCGTTGCCTGTGGAATCTTTGCGTCGCTTGCAGCTGCGTTGCGGTGTCTCTCGGGGCGACTTGTAAGGGCGACTTCAGTCGCCCTCGGTGCGTTGAATTACAGGCAAGCCGTTGATCGGAGTCCGCGGGCGACTGAAGTCGCCCCCACACATCGAGCCCCTACGTCGCCCCCGGATCGCACAGGAAGCATCGTGAGGTTGATGCATCTCCACAGACAACGATGGCAGCGCCTTGTGTTTGGCGTGTCGGCCTTTTTTACAACCGGCCACAAGCGGGAATGTGACGATTTTTTACTTTCGCGGGCATCGCATTGACTTTCAAAGCGTTTTTATCTTTTTTTGCATAAAAGACAAAACGGCGCGAAATTTGCGTGAAAAAGCCTAATTCACGGAAAACGCCTTGCCCCCGAAAGGAAACACCATGCGCCTCGTCGCCGCCGCCCTCCTTGCAGCCTTCGCCGCCCCGTCGGCCTTCGCTTCCGCCTACTGGACCGACTGGACCAGTGCCGCCGCCTCCAGCGTCAGCGGCACCCTGAGCGTCGGCAGCAGCACCGTCAGCGTCGTGTATTCCGGCCCCTACTCCGGCGCCCAGACCGCCGGCGGCACCAATTACTGGCTGCCCAACGTCTACACCAGCACCACCGTGCCCAACGGCCCCCCGGATAGCGACATCATCCAGTTCAGCACCGGCGGCACCAAAACGATCACCTTCTCCCAGAGCGTGAGCAACCCGCTCATCGGTCTGGTCAGCTGGAACGGCAACACGGTGGACTTCGGCGCCCCGATCAACGTACTGAGCTTCGGCTGCGGCTTCTGGGGTTGCGGCTCGCCCATCGTCAACGGCACCGGCACCGGCTTCTTCGGCAACGGCGAAGTCCACGGCGTGATCCAGCTAGTGGGCGACTACACCTCGATCACCTTCACCGACACCAGCGAAGGCTGGCATGGCATTACCGTCGGCGTGCTCGGCCTCACCCCCGACCCGGCCAACGGAACCGTTCCCGAACCGACCTCCCTGGCCCTCATCGGCGGCGCCTTCGCCGCCCTCGCGGCAGCCCGCCGCAAGCGCTGAAAACCCGGCGCGCCGGCCAGTGAAAAAGCAGCCCGCGGGCTGCTTTTTCACCTCTGGGGCCCCCGGCGCTCACAGCCCCAGCTCGCCCCACATTTCGTCCACGCGCTTCTTCACCGCCGCATCCATCACGATGGGCGTGCCCCATTCGCGGTTGGTTTCGCCGGGCCACTTGTTGGTGGCATCGAGGCCCATCTTGGAACCCAGGCCTGCCACCGGGCTGGCAAAGTCGAGGTAATCGATGGGCGTGTTATCCACCAGCGTGGTGTCGCGGGTGGCGTCCATGCGGGTGGTGAGCGCCCAGATCACTTCCTTCCAGTCGCGGATGTTCACGTCGTCATCCACCACGATGATGAACTTGGTGTACATGAACTGGCGCAGAAAGCTCCAGATGCCGAACATCACCCGCTTGGCATGGCCGGGGTACTGTTTCTTGATGCTGACCACCGCCAGCCGGTACGAACAGCCCTCCGGCGGCAGGTAGAAATCGACGATTTCGGTGAACTGTTTTTGCAGCAGCGGCACGAAGACTTCGTTGAGCGCCACGCCGAGCATGGCCGGCTCGTCGGGCGGCTTGCCGGTGTAGGTGCTGTGGTAGATCGGGTCAGGCCGGCTGGTGATGCGCTCGATGGTGAACACCGGAAACTCCGACTGCTCGTTGTAATAACCGGTGTGATCGCCATACGGGCCTTCGAGGGCCATCTCGCCTGGGTGGATCACGCCTTCGAGCACGATCTCGGCCGACGCCGGCACCTGCAGATCGGAGCCGAGACACTTGACCAGCTCGGTCTTGGCGCCACGCAGCAGCCCGGCAAACTGGTATTCGGACAGCGAATCGGGCACCGGCGTCACGGCCCCCAGAATGGTCGCCGGATCGCAGCCCAGCACCACCGCCACCGGGAAGGGCTGGCCGGGATGGGCCTTTTGATGCTCGAGAAAGTCCAGCGCGCCGCCCCGGTGGGCCAGCCAGCGCATGATCACCTTGTTGGGGCCGAGCACCTGCTGCCGGTAGATGCCCAGGTTCTGGCGGGTCTTGTGGGGGCCGCGGGTCACGACGAGGCCCCAGGTGATCAACGGCGCCACGTCGCCGGGCCAGCAGTGCTGGATCGGCAGCTCGGCCAGGTTCACGTCGCGCCCTTCTTTCATCACCTGCTGACACGACGCCGACGACACCACCTTGGGCGACATGTTGAGCACCTGGCGGAACACCGGCAGCTTGTCCCACGCATCCTTGAGGCCCTTGGGCGGCTCGGGCTCCTTGAGGAAGGCGAGCAGCTTGCCCACTTCGCGCAGGGCGCTCTGCCAGTCGTCGCCGCTCACGCCCATGCCCAGCGCCACCCGCTGCGGCGTGCCGAACAGGTTGGCCAGCACCGGCACGGAATGCCCTTTCGGGTTCTCGAAGAGGATCGCCGGCCCGCCGGCACGCAGCACCCGGTCACAGATCTCGGTCATCTCGAGATGCGGATCGACCTCGGTCTTGATCCGCTTGAGTTCGCCGAGCTTTTCCAGCTGGGCGATGAAGTCACGCAGGTCGGTATAGCGCATGGTGGCAGGGACGAGTAAGGAAAAATGGAAACGGCCGCGCAGGCGGCCGTTGCTGGCAGAAGGTACCGCTGCTCAGTCGAGCAAGGCGTTGATGGCCTTGATGTCGTCGTCGCCCAGGGTGCCGGCTGCGGCCTTGAGCTTGAGCTGGGCCAGCAGGGTGTCGTAGCGGGCCTTGGAGAGCTTTTGCAGGGTGTCGAAAAGCTGGCTCTGGGCGTTGAGCACGTCGATGTTGATGCGTACGCCCACTTCGTAGCCCAGCTTGTTGGCGTCGAGCGCCGAACGGGACGACACCTGGGCGGCCTCGAAGGCCTTGACCTGAGCCAGCCCGCTGCTCACGCCGAGATAGGCCTGGCGGGCGTTCTGGGCCGCGGTGCGGCGGGCGTTGTCGAGGTCAAAGCGGGCCTTGTCGCGCAGCGCGGCGGCTTCGCGCACGCGGGAATTCACCACGCCGCCCTGGAACAAAGGCAGCGCCAGCTGAACACCGACGACGGTGGTGTCGAGGTCGGTTTTGGCGAAGCCCGCAAAGGCGTTGGCCGAGGTGGTGTTGCCATGGGAGGCGACGAGATCGACGGTGGGCAGGTGCCCCGCCCGATTGCGCTCGACCTCGCGGTCGGAGATTTCGCGGCCGATCTGCGCAGCCTGCACCGCATAATTGCCGGTTTCGGCCGACGCGACCCACGACTGGATGTCGGCCGGCTCGGGGCGGCTCAAGGCAACGCCCTTGCGCAGGCCCTTGAGCGCATCCGGCTCCTTGCCGGTGAGCACCAGCAGCGCGTGGCGCTTGACCGCCAGGTCGCTCTCGGCGGCAATCGTCTGGGCCGACGACAGGTCGGCGCGGGACTGGGCTTCGTGCACGTCGGTGATGGTGACGGTGCCGACTTCGAAACTCTTCCGGGCCAGCGCCAGCTGCTGGGTGTTGGCCTCGTGGAGCGCCGTTGCGGCAGCGAGCACGTCCTGGGCCACCAGCACGTCGAAATAGCCTTGGGCGGCGCGCAGGGTGAGATCCTGGCGGGCCAGCTGGTACTGGGCCTCGGACAGCGCGACCTGCATTTCGCCCTGCTTGTACTGCACCCAGTTCTGCCAGCGGAACAGCGGTTGGGTGAGCTGAACCTGCCAGCCGTTGCTGTTGTAGCCCTGGCTACGGCCGGTCGTCCTGTAATCGGCCTCGTTCCAGTTGCTGTTACCCGTGAGGTTGACCGAAGGCAACAGCCCGGCACGGCCCTGGGGCAGCTTTTCGCGGCCGGCTTCGAGGCTCGCCCGCGCACCGGCCAGTGCCGCATCGTAGGACAGGGCATCGCGATAAACCTGTTCGAGGTCTGCCGCGCCAGCTCCGGCTGCCATCAGGCCTGCCGCCACTGCGACTGCCACACGTACCGCACGCTGTTTCATTCGCTTCTCCGTCACGTGTCTCGCACGTCTCAATACTGGGGCATGGCCGGATCGACCTGCTGCGCCCACTGGGCGACTCCACCGGCCAGGTTGATGAGGCCGGCGAAGCCCTGGCGCTCCAGGAACATCGCCACCTGCATGCTGCGCCCACCGTGATGGCAGATCACCACGATCTCGACGTCGTCCGGGAGCTCCTGCGCGCGCGCCGGCACGCTGGCCATCGGCATCAGCACCGAGCCGGGAATGGCGCAGTAGGCGAATTCGGACGGCTCGCGAACATCAAGGAGGAAGGGCGCCGGACGGGATTCGTCCTGCAGCCATTCGGCCAGTTGCACGGGTGTGATTTGCTTCATCGAGCGGTGTTGTTCAGAACGAGAACGCGTTTTTATGGGGGGCGTTGCGCATCATCGGCACCGCGTTTTCGAAGAGGGATTCAGTGCTGTACTTGCCCTCGGCCACGCAGGTGGCCAGCTGGGCGGTCATCAGGTGCTGCTCGCCGACGAAGGCGAACAGGCGGCCACCCACCTTGAGCTGCTGGAGCAGGGTTTCGGGGATGAAGGGCACGCCGCCGGAGACGACGATGAGGTCGTAGGGCGCGTTGCTGGGCCAGCCGCGGATGGCATCGCCTTCCTCGACGATGACGTTCTCGACGCCGTAGCGCTTGAGGTTGTCGTGGGCCATGTTGACCAGCACCGGATCGATCTCGACGGTGCGCACCCAGTCGGCCTTGGCGGCCAGCAGCGCGGCGAAGTAGCCGGAACCGGCACCCACTTCGAGCACCTTGTCGGACGCCTTGACCTGGACGGCCTGGAGGATCTTGCCTTCGATGACCGGAATCAGCATGGTGCTGCCGTGGCCGAGGGGGATCTCGGCCTCGGACAGGGCGACGCCCTTGTAGGCTTCCGGCACAAACTCCTCGCGGCGGACGCTCATCAGCACGTCGAGCACGCCAAAATCCAGCACCTCCCAGGGGCGGATCTGCTGCTCGACCATGTTGAACCGTGCTTGTTCGAAATTCATTGTGTGACTCCCCTATGAATATTAGCACAAGCTAATATTAATGATCTGCATGCCTGAATATCAGCCAAAAACTTGTCGATTTTAGCCTACTTGAGCGGCGTGCAGATCATCCGTGTATCGACGCCCTATCCGGCCGGCTGCTCCCGCTTCACCCGGTACCAGGCGGCATACAGGGCCGGCACAAAAAGCAGGGTCAGCAGCGTGGCGACGATCAGGCCACCCATGATCGCCACCGCCATCGGCCCGAAGAAGGTGCTGCGGGTCAGCGGAATCATGGCCAGCACCGCGGCGGCGGCGGTCAGCGCGATGGGGCGCAGGCGGCGCACCGCCGATTCCACGATGGCATCCCAGATCGACAGGCCCTTTTCCACGTCCTGCTCGATCTGGTCCACGAGGATCACCGAGTTGCGCATGATCATGCCGAACAGCGCGATGGTGCCGAGCATGGCAACAAAGCCGAAGGGCTGGTTGAAGAGCAGCAGGAAGAGCACCACCCCGATCAGCCCGAGCGGCGCGGTAAGCACCACCATCGCGGTGCGCGAGAAGCTGCCGAGCTGCACCATCAGCGCCGTGAGCACCACCGCCAGGAACAGCGGGAAGCCGGCGTTCACCGAGCTCTGGCCCTTGGCGCTCTCCTCCACCGCGCCGCCGGTTTCGATGCGGTAGCCGGCCGGAAGCTGCGCGCGGATCGGTTCCAACAGCGGTTCGACCTGGGCCGTGACGGTGGGCGCCTGGATGCGGCTGTCGTAGATCTGGGCCCGTGCGGTGATGGTCGGTTCGCGATTGCGGCGCCACACCAGGCCCTGCTCGAAGGCATAGCTGACGGTGGCAACCTGCCCCAGCGGCACCGACTTGCCGGCGCGGGTCGGGATCGACAGCTCGGCGACGAACGACAGCTTGTCACGCTCGACAGCATCGCCGCGCAGCATCACGTCGATGGACTCGATGCCCTCGCGGTAGCTGGTGGCCACGAGGCCGCGCTGGGAGGTGTTGAGGAAGTTGGCCACGTCCTGGGTGGTGAGGCCGAGCAGGCGCGCCTTGTGCTGATCCACGTCGACGCGCAGCACCTTGGATTGCTCGTCCCAGTCGAGCTGCACATCCGACAGGCTGGGGTTGGTACGCATCACCGCAGCCACCTCGGCGGCGTACTTGCGCACCGTCGGAATGTCCGGCCCGCTCACCCGGAACTGCACCGGAAAGCCCACCGGCGGGCCGTTTTCCAGGCGTGCGACGTTGCCACGCAGGTTGGGGAAGTCGTTGCGGAAGAGTTCGATCATCCGCTCGCGCAGCGCCTCCCGCGCCGGGATGTCGTTGGCGAGGATCACGAACTGGGCAAAATTGGGCGCCGGCAATTGCTGGTCGAGGGGCAGGTAAAAGCGCGGGCTGCCGGTGCCCACGTAGGCCACGTAGTTGGCGATGCCTTTTTCCTGTTTCAGGATGGCTTCCAGCTTTTCAACCTCGGCCTGGGTGGCGCGCAGGCTCGAGCCTTCCGGCAGGCGCAGGTCGATGAGCAGTTCGATCCGCGTCGAGTTGGGGAAGAACTGCTGCTGGACGAGGCCAAAACCGGCAATCGCCGCCGCGAAGAGCGCCAGCGTGGTGCCGATCACCACCCAGCGGCGGGCCACGCACCCATCCACCAGCTTGCGGAAGCGGTTGTAGAAAGGCGTGCGGAAGACTTCGTCCTCGTCGCCTTCGAAATGCGGCTCGCCCAGGCCGAGGCGGTCCTTGAGGCGCTCGAGGCGCGGAAAGTGCGTGGCGATCCAGCTGGTTTTCTTCTTGGCCCGGGGGTCGGGCAGCAGCACGTAGCCCAGATAAGGCACCACGATCACCGCCGCCAGCCACGAGGCCAGGAGCGCAATGGCGTTCACCTGGAAGATCGAGCGGGTGTATTCGCCGGTGGAGGATTGCGCCGTGGCGATGGGCAGAAAGCCCGCCACCGTGACCAGCGTGCCGGACAACATCGGCCCGGCGGTGCTGGTGTAGGCAAAGGCGGCAGCCTTCGAGCGGTCCCAGCCCTGCTCCATCTTCACCAGCATCATCTCGACGGCGATGATCGCGTCGTCCACCAGCAGGCCGAGGGCGAGAATCAAGGCCCCCAGCGAAATCTTGTGCAGGCCCACGTCAAAAAGACGCATGCCGAAGAAGGTGACCGCCAGCACCAGCGGAATCGACAGCGCCACCACCAGCCCGGTACGCAGCCCGAGCGAGAAGAAGCACACCACCAGCACGATGATCACCGCCTCGGCCAGCGAGTGGACGAACTCGTCGATCGAGCGCCTGACCGCGTCCGGCTGGCTGGCCACCTCGGAGAGTTCCATGCCCACCGGCAACTGCGCTTGGATGCGCGCCAGGGTGTCCTTGAGGTTGGCGCCCAGCGCGATGATGTCGCCCCCCTTGGTCATCGACACGCCAAGGCCCAGCGCGTCCTGCCCCTGGAAGCGGAAGCGCGGTGCCGGCGGCTCGACGAAACCGCGGCTCACGCTGGCGATGTCGCCGATCCGCAGCTCGCGCCCGCCGGCCCGGATGGTCGTCGCGCGGATCGCCTCGACGGTGTCGTAGGCGCCGCTCGGGCGCAGGTAGATGCGTTCGTTGCGGGTTTCGAAATAGCCGCCGGGCGCCACCGCGTTCTGCTCTGCGAGGGCGCGGGTCACCGTCTGCACGTCCAGCCCGAGGGTGGCCAGGCGGGTATTGGAAAGCTCGACGTAGATGCGCTGCTCCTGCTCGCCGATCAGATCCACCTTGGCCACGCTCGGCACGCGCAGCAGCTCGGTGCGGATGCGATCGCTCTCGGCCTTGAGCTGGGCGTAGTCGAAGCCGTCACCCGTCAGCGCGTAGATGCTGCCAAACACATCGCCAAACTCGTCGTTGAAGAACGGGCCGCGAATGCCGGCCGGCAGCGTGCCCTTGATGTCGCCGATCTTCTTGCGCACCTGGTAGAAGATGTCCGGCACATCCTTCACCGGGGTCGAATCCTTGGCGATAAACAGCACCACCGATTCGCCGGGGCGCGAAAAGCTGCGCAGGGTGTCCAGGTAGGGCACTTCCTGGAGTTTTTTCTCGATGCGGTCGGTAAGCTGCTCCTCGACCTCCCGCGCGGACGCGCCGGGCCAGTCGGTGCGCACCACCATCACCTTGAAGGTGAAGGGCGGATCTTCGGACTGGCCGAGTTTCTGGAAGGACATCACGCCGACGATGGCCAGCGCGATGATCAGATAGCGCACCAGCGGCTGGTTGCGCAGGGCCCATTCGGAGAGGTTGAAACGCATCGACTCAGCCCCCTGCCCGCACGCCGGCAAGCACCGCGCGCGGCACCGGCCGCAGCAACTGGCCGGCCACGATCCGGTGCGCACCGGCCACCGCAATGGTTTCGCCCGGCTGCACGCCGGCGGCAATCACCACGCCGTCTTCCCGGTACTGGCGTACCGTCACCGGCCGCAGCACCGGCTTGACCAGCTCGCCCTCCGCCACCATCACCCACACGGCGCTGGCGCCCTGGTGCTCGAAGACCGCGGTGGAGGGCACCAGCAGCGCGCCGGCCGCCGACGCCGCGTCGGGCAGGATCACGTTGGCGGTCATGCCGAGCTGCACCGAGGGCGCCGCATCGACAATGCTGACGCGCACCGCGTAGGTTCGCGTGGCGGCGTCGGCGCTCGGGGCGATCTCGCGCACACGGCCCTGCAGCGCCGTCTCCGGCTCGTTGAGCATGCGCACGTCCACCTGGCCAGCCTTGCGCAGCGCGGCAATGCGGCGCTCGGGCACGGCGATCAGCACTTCCCGCTCGCCCTCGCGGGCCAGCTTCATGACCATCGCAGATTCCTTCACCACCTGCCCCACCTCGGCCGCCACCGCGGTGATCACGCCCGGCTGGTCGGCCACGAGGCGCGTGTAGCCGGCCTGGTTGCCGGCCACGGTGGCCTGGGCCCGCGCCTGCTCGACACGCGCGGCAGCCGATTTGAAGGTCGTCTCCTTGGCCTCCAGCACGCTGCGGCTGACAAAGCCCCTGGCCACCAGATCCTGGTAGCGCGTCATCTCCGCCTTCGCAAAAGCCAGCTCGTTCTGCGCCGCGGCCAGCTGGGCCCGGGCCGCCTCGGCCGCCAGGCCCGCATCGCTCGGATCGAGCCGCGCCAGCAACTGGCCGGGCTTCACCACCGCACCCACGTCCACCTGTCGCTCGACGATCTTGCCGCCGATGCGAAAGGCCAGGTCCGACTCGTAACGCGCCCGCACCTCGCCCGAATACAGCGCCCCGGCCACCACCGGCGACAAGGCCAGCTTCTGCACCACCACCGGCCGCGGCAGCTCGGCCACGGGCTGGGATTTCGAGCAGGCGGAAAGCAGCGCCACGGCAAGGGCGCCGGCCATAAGAGTTCGGTTCATCATGGATTTTCCTGCGAAGGCGCGGCCAGCAGGCCGCGGAAGATCACGTCGAAATAGGTATCGAAATAAGTGTCCGGCGCCGCCCGGCACGCCACGCAGCCGGCCATCGAATGCAGCCACACCGAGCGCATCAGCAGCGGGTAAAACACCATCTGGCGCAAGGCCTCCGGGTTGCCCCGACGAAACACGCCCTGCTCCATGCCGGCCTCGATGACCCGGTAGAGCAGCGCGCTCCAGCGCCCGATCACCGCGTCGTTGAAGTAGGCCGCCACTTCGGGAAAATTGCCGGCCTCGGAAATCATCAGCTTGCAGGTGCCGCCCAGCGGGGTGGAGCCGAAGCGCTCCCACCATTCCACCAGCAGCTCGCGCAGGAGCCGCTCGGGATCGGCGCCAAGGGCTTCCACCTTGATCTCGAAGGCATCGATCAGCGGCAGCAACGATTCCTCGATCACCGCCCGGAACAAGGCTTCCTTGCTGTCGAAATACAGGTAGAGCGTGCCCTTGCTGACGCCGGCGCGCGCCGCCACGTCATCCAGACGCGTCGCCGCAAAGCCCTTTTCGACAAAAAGTGCCAGGGCCGCCGCGGCAAGCTCGGCCGGGCGGGCCTCCTTGCGCCGCTGGCGGCGAGTGGTTTCGGTGGCATTCATGGGTCGGCATCTTACTACTGACTGACCAGTCAGTCATAAACTTACCCAGGCACGGCAGACTCAATTCCGGGTGATGAGCAGCGCGCCCGCCAGCAGCAAGCCGGCACCCAGGATGCGCATGGCGCCCACCTCGCGGCCCGGCAGGCCGATCCACCCGAAATGATCGAGCAGCAAGGCCATGCACAACTGGCCGGTGATCACCAGCGCAATCATGCTCGTAGCGCCGATCTTGGGCGTAACAATGATCGCCGTCAGCACGAAAAGCGTCCCCAGCGGCCCGCCCAGCCACATCCACGGCGAAGTGCGGGCCACGGCGGCGACCGACGGCAGGGCGCCGCCCAAGATGCCGAAGTGGACGGCCGCCAGCACCAGGGTGCCCGCAAAAAAGGAAATCAGGCTGGTCAGCACCGGGCTGCCCACAAAACTCCGCAACTGCCCGTTGATCGCGGCCTGCACCGGCAGTGCCGCGCCGGCCAGTGCAGCCAGCGCCATCAGCATTTCACGCATGAATTGTCCTTGTATCGAGTCGTCGCACACGGCGCCGGGCCGCAAACCGCCGGGCTGAAGAAGCAGCTCATTATGATTATTCAAACCAGACACACAAACCCGTTTTCATGAAAACACCATTTTCATTTGAAGAACAATCCCCCAAAAACAGCACCCCAAACAAAACAAATAAAAACCGTGCATATTTCACATCGTTAAAATCTAATGAGTTGACATAAATATCCGTCACGATGCGTTAAGCTAAAAACCCATTTTGACCCCTCCCGCCAGAAGAGGCCACATGCACACAGCTATCCTGAACGGCGCAGCACCGGCTCACAACCGGCGTGATTTTCTGCGGGCCGCCGCCGCCACACTCGTCGCCCTGGGCACCCCGGCCCGCGTCGCCCTGGGCGCCGCCCCGGAGCACAGCCTGCCGGCACTCCCCTACGCCCTGAACGCCCTCGACCCGGTGCTGTCGGCCGACACCCTCGGCTACCACCATGGCAAGCACCACAAAGCCTACGTAGACAACCTGAACCGCCTGGTGACCGGCACCGAGCTGGCCGGCTTGTCGTTGGAGCAGGTCATCGCCGCCACGGCCGGCAAGGCGGCCCAGGCCGCCGTCTTCAACAACGCGGCCCAGGTGTGGAACCACAATTTCTACTGGCAAAGCCTGCGTCCGCAGGGCGGTGGAGAGCCCCCGGCCGAACTCCGGCGGCACATCGAAGCCTCGTTTGGCAGCCTTGCCGCATGCAAGAAGGAGCTCGCCGCCGCCGCGCTCTCCCAGTTCGGCAGCGGCTGGGCCTGGCTGGCAGCCGACGGCGACCGGCTCAAGGTGATCAAGACCGGCAACGCCGAGCTGCCCGTCACCCTGGGGCTCAAGCCACTGCTCGCCATCGACGTATGGGAGCACGCCTACTACCTCGACTACCAGAATCGCCGCGCCGACTACGTGAACGCCGTGCTCGACAAGCTGGTCAACTGGGAATTCGCGCTGCAGAAGCTCGGCTGAACAGTGGCATCGCCCATGCTGAACCGAGCGGCCGCCGCACCGACGGTGGCCCGCTCCAGCAAAAGGCCCGCCATGTCGACAACGGCCGGCCGAACGTGATGACCCTGTCGTGGCTCACCCTGCTCGAGTTCGAACCACCGCTGGTCGGCTGCGTCATCAGCAAGCGCGACCACAGCTTTGCCGCCGTCGCGACCAGCAGCGAGTGCGTGATCAACATCCCCAGCCCTGAGCTGGCCGATGCCGTGGTGGGCTACGGCAACGCCTCCGGCACCGACACCGACAAGTTCGCCACCTTCGGCATGCCCCCCGGCCTGCCCGCCAGGTCCAGGCGCCGCTGATCGCCGAATGTTTCGCCAAGCTCGAATGCCGGGTCGGCGACCCGTCAATGGTGTCGCGCTACGGCCTCTTCGTACTGGAGGTGGTCCGGGCCTGGATCCAGCCCGACGTCAAGAATCACCCCACCCTTCACCACCGGGGCCACGGCGCCTTCATGCGGGCCGGCGAAACCATCGCACTGCCCTCGAAGATGAAATAGGCCGGCCGTCGATGCCCGCCCCGACCATCCTGTTCGGCGCCTTCGACCGTCACAACTTCGGCGATCTGCTGCTTCCCCACATAGCAGCCACCCCGACGGGTCATCATTGGCCGCTGAAACAATGACGCGCGGAAAGTGCCACAGCGGACTTCTTCATCAGCCATGCAGCCATCGACGGCGAGCAATTCGCCATCACGCTCACCGACGAGCTCGAAGCCGGATCGGCCAGAACCGCATGCCCAAGGGCTCGGTGTGCAGGAAGGAATGGGGCACCGCCCGGCGCCGGGCCTGAACGCGGGAGATCCGCTCAGCGCA
>Ga0209174_10002314_pt1 | contig 12681 bp, 8 predicted proteins | sample JI91814BDNA_FD_187505 | JGI IMG/M metagenome (GOLD analysis project Ga0209174, IMG submission 187505) | Wastewater effluent complex algal communities from Wisconsin, to seasonally profile nutrient transformation and Carbon sequestration -... | ecosystem: Engineered > WWTP > Effluent > Algae...
CCTAGCGTCAGGGTGTGACACTGGCGTGACCGGGAACCTCGAGCGAGGGCAACGGCTCATGCCCGGCAGGCACGTCGGCTTTCCGTAACCCGACTCCGGACGCTGTCATCACACTGAAACCTGAGCTTCATCACCCGGGAGTAGCGTTGATTTGACCCGCATGTGGGGTCGGCACTCTTTCCGGTCTGCGGACAACGACAAACGACGATGAGCACAGTAAACGGTGACGATGTTTCGCAATCGGCGGCCACTCACCCCGCCAACCCGGACAGTCCCCCGGCTTGGCCACGAATCCCGGCCCTTGCAGGAAAAGCCGGCCGGCATCCACGCCAGCGTCCTCACGCGCACGCAGTCCCATCGGGCCAAAAAACGTTCGCGGCGGCGCGCGCTAGCCGCCTGGACATTCTTGCCTCACCGCCTGCCTTGAACCATCTCGATACGGAGCATGCCGATCATGAGCACGACAACGCACAACGCCACTGCATCGCCCAAGCCGGACAACCACCGCCGGCCTCCGGGCGGGCCCGACGCGACGCGACTTTACCGAAAGATGCAGGATCTTCGTTCCGGCGTCACCACGGCGATTGACCCGCTTGGCGTTGCCACACCCATCGTTCACGCCCAGATGGCGTGGCTGCTGCACCCGCAGGAACTCGGTGAGCGCATGGCCCAGCTCCTCTCCGATCTGTGGCAGCTCCAGTGGCACACGACTCACCGCCTGCTCGGCCTCGATCATCCGGACCCCATTCAGCCCAATGCCGACGATGCCCGCTTCAACGACCCGATCTGGTCCGAGTCGCCCAACTGGGACATGGTCAAGGACTGGTATCTCGCCTTCACCCACCGCGCTCAGGACATGCTCTACGACACCCCCGGCCTATCGAGCAAGGATCGGCGGCGGGCGGCCTTCTGGTGGCGCAAATGGCTTAACGCCGTCGCACCGACCAACTATTTCTGGACCAACCCGATTGCCATCAGAAAGGCTTTCGAAACCCGCGGGGAGAGCCTGAGCCGGGGCTGGAACAACTTTCTCGAGGATGCGCAGGCGGGCAACGTGCACATGACGAATCCCGACGACTTCCATGTCGGAGAAAACCTCGCCACCACCGCCGGGGCCGTGATCTTCCGCAACCGCCTGCTCGAAGTCATCCATTACGCCCCCGCCCAGGCGCAAGTCCATGCCGAGCCGGTCGTGATCATCACGCCATGGATCAACAAGTTCTACGTGCTGGACCTTACGCCGAAGAAAAGCATGATTCAGTACTTGCTCGACCAAGGGTTCGATGTCTTCATCACCAGCTGGAAAAACCCTGATGTGTCGATGAGAGAGGTGCGCTTCGACGACTACCTGACCGAGGGTGTCGACGTGATCGTGCAAACCGCGCGCCGCATGTCCGGAGCAGAGCGGGTGCATGCGGCCGGTTACTGCATCGGTGGCACCGCACTCAGCATGTACATGGCCTGGGCCAATCGGCACTACGGCCCCGATGCCGTTCCGGTCGCCGACTGGACCTTGTTCACCACCCTGGTCGACTTCCACAAGCCGGGCGACATCGAGGTCTTCATCGATGAGGGCAGCGTTCGTTACTTGTGCACGCAGATGGAGCGCAAGGGATACCTGGACGGCAAGGAGATGGCCGGCGCCTTTCGCCTGCTGCGCTCCAACAGCCTGATCTGGCACTACGTCGTGCAAAGCTGGCTCTACGGCGAAACGCCGCCGCCTTTCGATGTGCTGTACTGGAACATGGATACGACGCGCATGCCCCAGGCCATGCACGCTTGGTATCTGAATGAACTGTACCTGCACAACCGCCTGATCCAGGCGGGCGCCCTCGTGGTGGCGGGCGAGCCGATCGACCTGTCCGAAATTCGGCAAGCCCTGTATGCGGTTGCGGCCGAAGACGATCACATCGCACCGTGGGCGCAGGCCTTCAAGGTGGTGAACCACGTTGTCGCCGAGAAACGTTTCGTGCTGTCCAGTTCCGGGCACATCCTGGGCATCGTCAATCCGCCGGCCAAGCCGCCCAAGCGCCGCTATTGGGCCGATACGGCCCATCGTGCCGATCAGTCCGGCGTCTGGCACGCACGCGCCACCGAGCACGCCGGCACCTGGTGGGAAGACTGGATGGCATGGCTCAAACCCAGGGCCGGCGACCTGGTTGATGCCCGCCCGCTTGCAACGATCGACCTCCCGGCTCTGGCCCCCGCTCCGGGCACCTACGTGCTCGAAGCCTGAGGCGCCGCCGGCCCCATCTATCTCCAGAGCCCTCGACCATGTGGATACTCAGCCTTCTCAAGCCTGACTCACCCCCGCCCCAGAACGGGGTGAATCACACGGAACTTACCGACTCACCGCGCCCCGATGGTGCATCAATGATCTTCTTTGAACTGTTCTCCAACGCGCCCGAGATCATCTCCATCCCGGCAGGCCGGGCGCTGTTTCGGCGCGGCGACCACGGCAACACCATGTACGTGCTGATCCGGGGCAAGGCTGAGATCGAAATTGGCGATCGCCTGATCGAAATCTTGCTCCCTGGCGACATCGTCGGCGAAATGTCGATGCTTTCACCCGGCCCTCGTTCCGCAAGCGTCACAGCAAGCGCCGATTGCGAATTCATCGCTATCGACGAGCGCCGATTCAATGATCTCGTCCGACAAGCGCCGAGCTTTGCCTTAAAGGTCATGCGCACCCTTGCGGACCGGCTGCGCCGGGCGGACGCGACCCTTTTCGCCTGACACATTTCTCGTCAGGCTATCCGCTGAACCGCAAGACCTCAGGGGCTGGCGGTCTGGGTTTGCCTGGCCCGGCTCACCCCTCCTCGGCGAGCAGCGCGTCGCACGCGGCGATGTTCTCCAGGTGCGAGCGCCGCATGTTTTCGAGCACCCTGCAGGCCGCATCGTCGTCGATGAGTGGCAATACTTCGTTGATCTTGCGCACCACCCAGGCCTGGCCCTTGTTCACAAAGCGCAGGCGCTTGGTGAGGCCGTCGATGGCCAGGGTTTTCTGGAGGAAGGCGCCGGTTTCGTGGGAAGCCTCGCCGCCGAGACGCCGGATCGTCTTGTAGAGCACGACCGCGTTGGCGCCTTCGTCCCGCTGCACCTGGTCGAGCAGCCCACGCACCGGGGAGCGGCTGTCGAGGCTATCGCGCAGCACCGCCAGCACCCGAGCGCCGGCACGCTCGGCTTCGAGCAGCGCGTTGAGGCGGGCGGTGAGTTCGGCCGCGGCGTCGGGCACCTCGCTCGCCTCGCCAAAATAGCCGGGAAATTCCGCCGCGTAGCAAGGCGGCGACGCAAAGCCGGCCTCCGCCGACGGTGTCCGGACTGCGGGTTTGTCCTTCATCGGTGTCTCCTCCTGGATTGTTGCGCCTGGTCGGCGGAACGAAAGCTGCTCGCCTCGCCGCCTCGCGCATTATTTGAACTCAGGCAACAGGTCGTACAACGAAAACTTCGGGATCGTCGCCGTGTTCGAGCAGCGCGCGGCGCACCCGCTCCTGCCACAGCTGGCGAAACTCACCGACCTCATCGAGCGTGGCTTCGCCGGCCAGGCAACGCTGCATAAGCGCCGGCATGCGCGGATCGGCCGGCACCTGGCGCATCGCGGCCGCGGCATCCACGGCCGCGCCGGTATCGACGCGGGTAAAACGGATCTCGAGGGGCTGCTCGGCATCGAAGGCCAGCAGCTTGCGGCGATCGAAGCGCCCGGCAAGGCCCTTGAAGCCGGAATCGACAGTGGCGCCGGTGAGCAGCGCCACGACGTTGGCGATGACGCCTGTGACGCCGGCCACCTGGCTGTCGCGAAAACTCACGTGCACGCCGCCCCGCTCGGGCAAGGCATCGGGGTACAGGGCGAGCAGGGCCTGGCGGGTCAGCCAGTAGGCGCCGGCCACGGTCGGGCACGAATGGCCCGCCAGCCGGACGGCGTCGATGTACGCGTACTCGACAATCCCGCCCTCAAAGGCGCCAAGAAATTCAGCCAGCGGATCGTGCATTCGCATGCGGGGAACGAGATCGAAAAACGCCGGGTAAGGCATGGGCTCTCCTGGATGTCGCTGGTTGGCGGTGCCGTGATGGCGCCGTCGGTCAGACTAGCAGCCCCCGGCGGAGCGCGCCTTGACGGCGGATAGGCAAAGCGTGCTCTCTTACTGCATGGCCTGCAGGCCCAGCGTTGTGCAGGCGCCAGGCAGGTTTTCAGGCATGCGGGACGCGTCGCGCTCGGCGAGCGACCAAGCCTCGACGCCCAGGTCGGTGAATTGCGGTGCGGCGAGGCGAAAGCTCTTTTCGCTCGCCGTACCCGCGATGGCATGCCGTGCCTGCCAGCACAGCAGCGCCGCAAAGTGTTCGTCGCCCCCCGGCGCCCGGCTGCGGTCGAGTTCGCCGATGGCGATCTTCATGTAGTGGCGACCCAGCTCCCGGTAGGCTCCCACCAGGTCGGCGTTGGAGTTGACGGTCATTTTTACGGTGGAATCCTGCGGAAAGATCGGGGTTTCCCAATCCTCGTCGAAGTATTCCCGCGTGCCTGCAAGCAAACGCGCCAGCAGGGCCGACGACTCACAGGGCAGCTCGCGGGCCCCGCCGCAACTGACAACCCGGCGCCCATCCCCCTTGTTCGGCCCTGCCACGGTCTGGTCGCGCAGCCAGGCGGGGTAGTCGAAGGCCGGCTTGACGATCCACAGCCGCGACTGGGGCGCTTGCAGACAACTGTCCGGATCGGGGCTCTTGCTGACGCACGCGGCCAGGAAGGGATACGGCCAGCCCCAGATCGGGTAGGACACCGTGCGCGAGCGTTGCTCCGTGTCCATCTTATCGGCGGCTTTCCGGAGCGCATCGAAAGCGCCGCGGGCCGCCTTGGTGGTATCGGCGTCCCGCATGCGGGAGCGGCGCAGCACGTGCTCGTCGTAACAGCCCTGCGGCCATCCGGCGAGGCCCGGCACATGCAGCTGCAGGCCGCGGCGGATCAACAACTCGTTGCGCAGCAGGCACAGATCGCCCATCGAGCCGCCCCTGTCCTGGGCATGGTCGGAAATGATCACGTCCTTCACCGCTTCGGCGATGGGCCGGTAGGCGCCCAGGTTGTCGGACGAGCCGCCATCGACCAGGCGCACATAAACCGGGTCGCGCCGGCTCACGTAGCCGAAGTAGGACTCGCCGAGATAAAGCGGAAACGGCAGCGCAAGGTGAATGCCGCGGCGGATGTCGCTGGTTTTGGCCACCCCGGATTCGCCCACGTTGAGCGCATCGACGCCCCAGTTAAGGTTGATGACGTGCAGCCCGAGGCCCGCCAGAACGCGCACCGGCTGGCCATACACCCGCTGGTTGGCGTCGAAGAAGGCGGCCGAGGCATTGACGGCCGTCAGCAGCGAGGCGTGCTTTTCGACGCTCTCCACATCGCGGAAGGCCTTGTCGATATTGATCGGCCCGACGCCGCCCGCGCATTGCTGGTCGCCGCTCATGTGAAAGATGTCGCGCTCGAAGTTGGTGTCGTTCTGGCCGGTCCAGCCCAGCAGAGAGCGGCTCGGTGCGGCGGTGGCGTTGATGATCCAGCGCGGCGGCGAATGGCTGCCGTCGTCGTAGAGGCTGTTCAGGCCGGCAAAGCTCATCCGCGCGGGATCGGGCCGGAGGCGCAGCTCGCCGTTCTGCCCCGCGATGCCGCCCTCGTCCGGGCCCCGCGCTGTGTAGGTGGACAGATCGGACTGGCCGTCTTCGGTCACGAAGTGCTTCACCGCGCCCACCTGCGCGGCCCAGCCCGCATCGCCTTCAAGCGCCCTGGCGTCGAGGGGCTCGAGGCCGTAGGCCATGCCGATGCCCTCGCGATACACCATGCGCGAGGGCGACAGGTTGATCGGCCAGTCGAAGATCGTGTTGGCCAGCCAGGCAATCGGCAAGGACAGCATGTGCACGGAAGCCAGCGCCGCGGTGCTGGTCGTGCTGCGAATGCCTGCCCCCGGCGTGTTCTTGAACTCGCAGCGCTGCCAGGTGAGGATGTCCGCATGGCAGCGCACAAACTGGAGATTGCGCGTTTCGGGCCGGGTCTCGTTCCAGTAGCGACGCGCCCGGGCTTGGGCGGCCGCAAAATCTTCCGACCCGTCGTTGTCGCCGGCCCGAACGGTGGCCGGGCAAAACAGCGTTTCGACCGCGACCCCGCGCTCGCGGGCTTCGGCCTGGATGAGCCGCCCGTCGTCGCCGGAAAGCACGCCCTCGAGATGGGCCGGAATGCAGTCGCGAAAATAGCGCGTGACCTCCCGCGATTGATCCAGCGATGCCGGCGTGGCCTCGCCCGCCAGCGGCCGGTTGCGGATCAGCCGGGAGTACAGATAGAAGGCGGCGTAGCTGCCGCCGGACACCGACGACACCGCGTCGGACTGCCAGAACAGCGCATTCGAATAGCGCGTAGGGTCGGCACTCAGCGCGAGCGGGGTGGTCACTGCCGCGCCCAGCACGCCAAGGGCGAACGAGGACGCCTTGGTGCCGCCGCCCGCCAGCGTAATGGCGATGCGGCGGTCCGGCGCGTCGGCGGTGGGCAGCGGAATGGCCGGCCGGCAGGCGGAATCCTCGGCGCCGGGCCGCGTCAGCGCATCGGCATGGGCAAGCAGCGGAAGGGTGAGTGCGGCGGCGCACAGCAGGCCGGTCAATCTGGAACGTTCCACGGCAGTCTCCCGAACAGCCGGCGCGGCAGCGTTGCCAGCCGGGCAGCCAAAAAACATATTGGCATATCTACCAAACTAGACCATGGACCGGCAGCCCGCCTTGGCCTTAGTGCTCCTTGCCATCCACCCGCGGCGCGATCAGGCGCGGCAGCAGGCGCGCGCCGAGGATCGTGAAGCACAGAAACCAGCCGCCCGCCGAAAGATGCACCCAGCGGCCATACATGTCCGGCATGAACTGCGGCAGCACGATACGCACCACCAGCGCTGTCAGCATGATCCAGATCAGCAGCTTGTCGCCGGCATCAAAAACCACCTTGCGGCCGGTGTGGCCCTTGGAGATGCGCACCAGCATCGGCGGAATGATCAGGCCCATCACGCCGAAGGTGAAAAGATGCACCGACACGCTGCCAACCCACATCGGCGCCCACACGATGCCGGCCAGTTCGAGCAGCAACTGGCCGACGATGGCGAGATAGCCCAGGTACATCACCGCCAGGTCGATGCGCGTCATCGCGAGGCCGGGTTTCCAGCCGGCAAAGCGCACCAGCAGCAGCACCGCGCATACCAGCAGCAGCACGCCCGCCAGCCAGGCCGGCATCCAGGCCTGGAAAACCAGCGTCAGCGCCGACAGTTTGATGGCCGCATCGAGCCGCGGGTCGCGCAGCAATTCGGCCTGGAATACGCCCTTCATGAACTGGGTGAGTGTGCGCTCCAACATCACCAGAAAGGCCATGCGGAACAGGCCGATCGCCATCGTCCAGCCTGCCTGAAAGTGCCCGGTGTCGAGAATCAGCAGTTTGGCGGCGAGAAAGGCCGGCAGCACGAAGAGAAAGAAATAGTTGTCGCGGAAGGAATCCTGCTTGTGATAGCGCAGCAGCGTCCACAACAGCATGACGACGATGCAGCCGAGAAAGGCCAGGTTTGACAGCCAGAACAGCCAGCCCGGCCAGGCACCGCCGAAAGCCATGCCGACCCGCTCAAACCCCCAGGCGGCCGCCAGCCCGATCAGCGCGGCACCATGGTAGCCGCGCACCTGCACCCAGTTTTTGGTGGAGGTGAGCAAAAAGCCGCCGATCACCGCCCAGCCAAAGCCGAAGAACATTTCGTGGGCATGCCACTGGACCGGCGAGAAGCGCCCCGCCGGCGCCGGCAGCACGTCGGTAAACATCAGTGCCCACAGCACGGGCAGGCTCAGGCCCGACAGGCAGGCGAGCAGGAAGAACGGCCGAAAGCCGACGAGCCAGACAGGGTGGGCTGAAAATTTCATGGGCGTTCCGGAAAGCCTGCGCCCGCCGACGCCTTCGCCGACGGTTCGCCAAGCCTACGCCGGCCGGCCCGCCGCAACCTTGACCCGGAACAGGTCAGTCGTGGCGCCCGTGCCCGTGGCCGCCCCCCTCGTTGCCCCGGCCACCGCCACGACCGCCGCGATCGCCACGCTCGTCGGCGCGCTCGCGACGATCGTCCTGGCGCTGTTCGCGGTGATCACGGCGATCATCTCGGTGATCGTCGCGGCGGTCATCGACACGCTGCTCGCGGCGCTCTTCGTAACGCTCGCCGCGCGGTGGCGCTGCGGGACGATAATCGGGCCCCGGACGATAATCGGGCCCGGAGCGGTAGCGCGGGGCATAGACGTCGCGGTACCAGCTATCCTGGACAAAATAGACCGGCCGCCCGCAGGCGTCATAGCGACTGCAGTGCTTGCGCCAGTTCTTGGCGTGACCGGGCGGCACGCGAAGGTACAGGGGCTGGGGCGCGTAATCCCGGGTCGCCGGCTGGATGACGACCGGCTGCGGGTACATCAGCACCGGCCGCGGAAAATTGCCGATGTCCAGGCGTCCATAGAAATTGGGGTCGCCGATGCTGATCGACACGCCGACATCGGCAGCCTGCGCGCCCTGGGCAAGAGCCCCCAGCAGCACCGCACAAAGAACTCGTTTCATCGCCAAAATCTCCCGCTGATTGCTTGTCGAATGGCCGCAAGGGCCTGCGGGAAGCACGATAACACCCGCGTTCCGCACAAGACGCGACGCCTGACACGCCCATCGTGCGACAAGCCCCGCCAGCGTGCTGCAATCGACGGTAAGCCGTTGCGTCGCGCTCAGGGCGCGCTGTCGCCGAACACGCACACCTGGTCACGGCCGCCGTGCTTGGCGTCGTACATGGCGCTGTCGGCGTGGAGCAACAGGCCCGCATCGTCGCTGCCATGGTGGGGATAGACGGCGATGCCGATGCTCGCCGAGACATCGAGCGTCAGCCCTCCCAACCGGAAAGGCTCGCCGATGGCATGACGGATCTTCTCGGCCACCCGGAGCGCGTCGTTTTCGGATTCCACGTGGGGCAGCAGCACCACGAACTCGTCGCCGCCAAAGCGCCCGACGGTGTCCGACTCGCGCACGCACAGGCGCATGCGCTCCGCCGCCTCGCGCAGCAGCAGGTCGCCCACCGCGTGGCCGTAGATGTCATTCACCGGCTTGAAGCGGTCGAGATCGATGTACAGCAGCGCAACCCGGTGCAGGTTGCGACGGGCAGCCGCCAGGGCCTGGCGCAGGCGGTCGGTGACCAGGGCCCGGTTCGGCAGGTCGGTGAGCATGTCGTGCTCGGCCATGTAGGCAATGCGCGCCTGGCTCGCCCGGCGCTCCGAGATATCCCGGCTGACGCCGTGCAACTCGATGCGCCCGGTGCGGGGATTGCGGCAGAAGGTGGTCACCATTTCGACCCACACCGTGCCACCGTCCTTGCAGGGCAGTTCTGCCTCGTCGGTGTAAAAGCACTCCTGCCCCCCCACAAAAGCCTCGATGCGCTGCCGCACCAGGCTGCGGATCAGCTCTATGTCCTCGCTGCGGAACATGCCTTCGATCGGCGTGGCTAAAAGCTCCTCGGGCTTGTAGCCACGCAGGCGCTCAACAGAGGGGCTGATGTAGATGAAGTCAAGCGTCTCGGTATCCACCGTCCACACCACATCCTTCATCGTTTCGGTCAGGAGGCGGTATTTCTCTTCGCTGGCCTGCAGCTTTTCGGCCGCCTGCTGCGCCTCGACCACGCTGCGGTGGAGGCGCCGGTTGATATGGTGGATGTAGGCCGCCATCACACTGACCAGGGCGATCAGGGCCACGGCCCAGGCCAGATAGATGCGCAGCCCCTTGAGATCGGCGTCAAGCCGGGAGCTCTGGGCCGGGGAGTACAAGAAGCGGCTGAAATCGAAGCCCGGCGGCAGCATGCCGATCCCGGAATAGGTGTCGGCAATGTGCTGCCAGCGGTCGGTGCTCATGTAGCCGATCTCGATGAGATCCGGACGAATCAGCGGAATCATCTGGCGGGCTTCGAAGTGATAGAACTCCAGCGGGTGTTCGCTGGAATATCGCGCATGGATCAGGGCCGCGATTTCTTCGGGGTGATCCATCGCGTAACGCCACCCGCGCAGGCTCGCCTCGCGAAAGGCACGCACCTGCTCGGGGTTCTTCTCGAGCATGCCCTCGGAGGTAAACAGGTTGTCGCCATAGAAATCGATGCCGGCCGAGCGGGGTGTAAACACCGTGTATTCAAGGCGCGCCGCATCGAGGTAGAAGGACTCGTTGGACGAATAGGCCGAGATCACATCGACCTTTCCGTCGATCAGATCCTGCGGGTTGAAACTGTGCTCGACCCGGTGCAGCCGATCAACCGGAATCCGCTCGATGCGCAGGTAGGCCAGCAGCTCTTCGGCCCCGCGCTCGATCATCACCCGCTTGCCGACCAGATCGTGGATGGACTGCATGGCCGACTCGCGGCGGGCGATGTACACCTGCGGCGAATGCTGGAAAATGACGGCCAGCGCCACCACCGGCTGGCCTTCCTTGCGGGTGATCAAGAGGCCGTTGGAGCCCACGCCGAACTCGGCCTTGCCCGAGACAACCTGCCTCACCACATCCAGCCCGGGGCGCGCCTCCGCGAAGCGGACGCTGAGTCCGGCATCGCGGTAATAACCCTGCGCCTCGGCCGCGTAATAGCCGGCAAACTGGAAACCGTGGCGCCACTTGAGCTGCAGCGTCACGGGCGTCTGAGCCAGGCTCGACGCCGCAAAGCCGAAAAGCAGCAGCAGCACCGCAAGCCTGAACAAGGCGCAGCACCGGGCAGCACTTGTGGTTCGGCGGATTGACGGCATCTCGCAAATTTCCGACTGGTCAGTCTTCAAGTATAGCCACCACCCGACATTCCAGTGCAATACGAGCCTCCGGGCGGCGGGCCTGCGGCCGACAGCCGGACAGCCCCGTCCACTCCCGCGCAAATCACGATTTTCATGACGCGGCGCCGACGCGTTTCCGCTAAGTTCTGCCCAAGCGTCCGTAGCCGAAACGGACAAGAAACAGACCACGGAGACACCCGCCATGCCCCCCCGCTTCCAGCCCACGGCCCTCGCCACGGCCCTCGCCGCCCTCGCAGCGGGCCCGGCCTGCGGCGCCGACACCGCGCCGCTCACTCTCAATCCGGTCGTCGTCACCGGCAGCCGCGCTGAGGCCGCCAGCTTCGACATGCCGGCCGCCATCGACGTGCTCGACCGGGACCAGATCACCGCCGGCCAGCCCCGCGTGAATGCCTCCGAAGCCCTCGCTGCCGTGCCCGGCGTGATCGCCAACAATCGCCAGAACTACGCCCAGGATCTGCAGATTTCCACCCGCGGCTTCGGCGCCCGCTCGGCCTTCGGCGTGCGCGGCGTCAAGCTGGTTGCCGACGGCATTCCCGCCAGCATGCCCGACGGCCAGGGCCAGGCCGCCACCTTCAACCTCGACGTGGCCGAGCGCATGGAAGTGCTGCGCGGCCCCTATTCGGCCATCTACGGCAACCACGCTGGCGGCGTCATCCAGCTGTTCACCCGCGAACCCGAGGCCCGGCCCAGCGTCGAGGGCGGCTTTGCCGCCGGCAGCTACGGCACCACCAAGGCCGATCTCACCGCCCAGGGCAAGCTCGACGGGCTTGGCTACGTGATCAACGCCTCGCGCTTTTCCACCGACGGCTACCGCGACCACAGCGCCGCCACCCGCGAACAGGCCTTCGCCAAGATCACCACCAGACCCGACCCCGACAGCAAGCTCACCTTTGTCGTCAATGGCCTATGGCAGCACAACACGCAAGACCCGCTCGGCCTCCGGTGGAGCACCGCCCAGGCCAGCCCGCGCAGCGTCGAGGCCGCCGCCCTCACTTACAACACCAGGAAGAGCATCGACCACCTGCAGGGCGGCGTCGCCTACGAACGGCGCCTCGGGGCCGATCTGCTGCAGGTGTCGGCCTACGCCGGCCAGCGCAGCGTGATCCAGTTCCAGTCGATCCCGCGCGCCGTGCAGCTCGCCAACCCCGGCCACTCCGGCGGCATCATCGATTTCGACCGCAACTTTTACGGCATCGGCGCCCGCTACATCGCCGTGCGCGAGGCGGCCGGCGGCAAGCTGACCACCACCGTCGGCGTCGACCTCGACAGCAGCACCGACCAGCGGAGCGGCTACCAGAACTTCACCAGCGCCACGGCCCTCGGCGTAAAGGGCACGCTGCGCCGCAAGGAAACCGACACCGTCGAGAGCCTCGACCCCTACATCCAGGCCGAATGGGCGCGCGGCGACTGGGCCTTCACGGCGGGCCTGCGGCACAGCAACGTCAAGTTCAAGGTGGCCGACGAATACATCACCGCCGACAACGGCAACGACAGCGGCAGCCGCAGCTACCGGCGCAGCACCCCGATGCTCGGCGTGGTGTACAAGCTCAACCCGGCAATCAACCTCTACGCCAGCGCCGCGCGCGGCTTCGAGACGCCTACCCTCAACGAAATGTTCTACGCGATTCCGCCCGCCGGCGGCTTCAACTTCGGCCTCAAGCCGTCGCGCAGCCAGCACTTCGAGATCGGCGCCAAGGCCTTCGTCGGCGCGGCCAGCCGCGTGAATGTAGCGCTGTTCCAGATCGCCACCGAAGACGAACTCGTGGTGGCCGCCTCCGCCGACGGCCGCACCAGCTATCGCAACGCCGGCAAAACCCTGCGCCAGGGCGTCGAGGCCTCCTTCGACACCGCCTG
>Ga0209174_10002316_pt1 | contig 12665 bp, 11 predicted proteins | sample JI91814BDNA_FD_187505 | JGI IMG/M metagenome (GOLD analysis project Ga0209174, IMG submission 187505) | Wastewater effluent complex algal communities from Wisconsin, to seasonally profile nutrient transformation and Carbon sequestration -... | ecosystem: Engineered > WWTP > Effluent > Algae...
TCTCTCCTTATTAGAAATGCATTTACTCTAAAAACTCATAAACACGAGAATATTCTTTCTATCTTTTTACTTCAATATTTCTCTCCTTATTAGAAATGCATTTACTCTAAAAACTCATAAACACGAGTTTTATTTTATTTAGGTAGTACCCGGCTCGAACGGATGACTTCTTGGTTATCGACCAAGCACTCTACCAACTGAGTTAACTACCCTATAATATACTATTACCTATCGGAAATTCCAAGGGTTTCGACCAATTCGTTCTCCCGCAACTAGCGCTGTATAAATTACCCATAGGAAGAACAATGCTGAGAATGCTGACACCCTTGATCCAAATGATGCAATAGCATTCCATTCTGCAAATGCATCTGGATAATCAGGAATTCGTCGAGGCCTTCCTGCCAATCCTAGGAAGTGCCTTGGGAAGAATGTAATATTTACTCCCAAGAACATTGTCCAGAAGTGAACTTTTCCTAGTGCTTCTGAATACCTTAGTCCTGTCATTTTTGGGAACCAATAGTAGAATCCAGCAAATACTCCAAATACTGCTCCCCTTGATAGTACATAATGGAAGTGTCCAACTACATAATATGTATCATGTAGTGCAATATCAAGTCCCCTGTTAGCACAAGCAACTCCTGTAACTCCTCCAATTGTAAACAATACCAAGAATCCCAATGTAAACAACCTTGGAGTATGGAAGTGGATTGATCCTCCCCACCTTGTAGCTAGCCAGCTAAAGATTTTAATACCAGTAGGTACCGCAATGATCCTTGTTGCTGCTGTAAAGTATGCTCGTGTATCACAATCCATACCTACTGTATACCTATGGTGTGCCCAAACAATAAATCCTAGTACACCGATTGACAACCTTGCATAAACCCTACCCAAATAACCGAATGTTTGTTTTCGACTAAATGTTGATACCACTTGTGAAATAATACCAAATGCTGGTAGAATTAGAATATATACTTCCGGATGTCCAAAGAACCAGAACAAATGTTGATACAGTATTGGATCTCCTCCTCCTGCTGGATCAAAGAATGTTGTATTAAAGTTCCGATCTGTCAATAGCCTTGTGATTGCTCCTGCTAGTACTGGAAGTGACAACAGTAGTAGAACTGCTGTAATCAATACTGACCAACAGAACAATGGAAGTCGATGCCTTGTCATTCCTGGAGCTCGCCTATTAAAGATTGTTGTAATAAAATTAATTGCTCCTAGGATTGATGATGCTCCTGATAGATGTAGACTAAAGATTGCCAAATCTACTGATGGTCCTGAATGATATTCGATTGATGACAATGGTGGATATACTGTCCAAGCTGTACCTGCTCCTGCTTCAACCAAAGAAGAACTTACCAATAGCAACAATGCTGGAGGTAGTAGCCAGAAAGAAATGTTATTCAATCGTGGGAAAGCCATATCTGGTGCTCCAATCCTCAATGGAACAAACCAGTTACCAAATCCTCCAATCAAGAATGGCCTAACAAAGAAGAAAATCCTAATAAATGCGTGAGCTGTAACAATTACGTTATACAGTTGTGTATTACCTGACAATACTTGTACACCAGGACTTACTAGTTCCCATCGCCTCAATAGTGATAGCATAGTACCAACCACTCCAGAGAAAGCTCCTAGAATCCTGTACAATGTTCCAATATCTTTATGATTGGTTGAGAACAACCATCGAGAGCTAAATTGATATACACTCGCTAGCATATAAATTATATATTAATATCTTTCACTTTACATTTTACCCAAAATATATGTTTTACCTAAAATATAAATATTTAAAAGTAATAATTAATTATATTTAAAAGTAATAATTAATTATATTGGGTCTAATTCTAGTTTAAATTATATCTAATTAATTTAACTTAATTAGAACTAATTTATTACTCTAACAGAAAATATCTTTATTAGGCCAATTTTGATTCAACCCATGAGATATAATCTGGTAGACTTACTACGTCAACTGCAATAGGCCTAAATGCATGATTTGTACCACAAATTTCACTACATTGTCCATAGAATACACCTTCTCGTTTTACAAATACTGAAGCTTGATTCAATCGACCTGGGCATGCATCCATTTTTACTCCAAATGAAGGTACTGTCCATGAATGTAGAACATCAGCTGCTGTAACGATTAGTCGAACATGAGTATCTACTGGAAGAACAATTCGGTTATCCACTTCTAGCAATCGCAAATTTCCTTCTTCCAAATCTGAATCAGGAATCATATATGAATCAAATTGAATACCTCCTTCAGATGAATTATAGTCTGAATATTCATATGACCAATACCATTGATGTCCTACAATTTTTAGTGTCAGTGCTGGATCAATAATTTCATCAACTGCATAAAGTAGTGCAAATGATGGCACTGCTACAATTACTAGAATAAATGCTGGGATCAATGTCCATACAATTTCAATAACAGTACCATGAACAACATCACTAGGTACTGGATTTGCTTCAGCATTAAAGTGTTTTAGACATCGGAACATCATCCATCCAACAAATGTAACTACTCCAAGCCTAATAATCATAAGATCATGATGGAAATGAATAATACCTTCCGCAATAGGTGTAGCCGGATCTTGAAATCCTAGTTGCCAAGATGCAGCTGCATCGCATTTAGTAATGATAGAGTACATACTTTTTGTTCAAAATTAGAAATTTCTTTCGAAAATTAGGTTATATTCAGATATTTAAAATTTAATACTTTTAAGATATTTAAAATTTAATACTTCTAAATATTAATTAGCACTTTTAAGTAGCTAGTCTGAATTTAACTTAAAATTGTTTCGTCAAATTTATTTACGCTCCCCGAGTCGGACTTGAACCGACCACCTTCTGGTTAACAGCCATCTGCTCTAACCTGCTGAGCTATCGGGGAATTTCTTTTTCTTTTTATCTAAAGGTTAAAATTTATTAAACTATCAATATTTAACAATTTTAATTCACATATTCAATATAACTAGTGTCCACCTTCAGTATAACTAGTGTCCACCTTCAATAACGTCACTAATATACCTAGCTGTTAGAAGACTAAATACGTATGCTTGAATCATTGCAACTCCTGTTTCCAAGAATAGAAGCAAATATAGAACTCCTAGAGGTAGGAAGTGAGCTACCCATAGTGCTCCTCCGGCCCTCCTCATTGTCCAAGCAAATCCTGCCATTACTTTCAAAAGAATATGTCCAGCCCTCATGTTTGCAAAAAGTCGAACTGACAATGAAATCAATGGAATTACAAATCCAAGTAGTTCCAATGGTACCATCATTGGTGCCCTTGCCAAAGGTACTCCGCTAGGCCTAAACCTACCTAGTAGTCGGATACCGTGTAGCCGAACTCCGATAATCAATTTACCAACCCAAACTGCCCTTGATAGTGTCAATGTTACAATTAGGTGTGATGTTACTGTAAATGAATAAGGTACAAGTCCCAATAGATTTGCTGTAAGGATAAAGCTAAATAGTGAGAATACCAATGGGAAATATACTTGTCCTTTTTGACCCATAGGTTGAACCCTTGAATAAACTACTCCAAATACTCCTTCTGCTACAATTTGCCAACGTGTTGGTACCAAATTACCATTACCCATTAGAAGTGACAAAGTAATCAATAGTCCAACGATAAAGAACCTCCTCAGTGAAGAGTTAGTAAATGAAATATCAAAGCTTCCGAATCGTAGAGGAATCAAAGAATAAATTTCAAATTGTTCTAGAGGAGAACATGTATAAGATGCATTAAAATTCATTTTTATCTAATTAATTAGTATTTTACATAATTCTATACAAATTTAAGTCTAATTAAATTTGTAATATCTAATTTATAATTTAAAATAATATATTATTTATAAATTATAAATTACTAAAATATTAAGTATTTTAGTTTCCACCCCACCAATAAATTGTTACAAACAAGAATAGCCAAACTACATCAACAAAGTGCCAATACCAAGCTGCTGCTTCAAATCCAAAGTGGTGTCGTGTTGTAAAGTGATAAGCAATCAATCGTCCCAAACATACAATCAAGAAACATGTACCAATGAAGACGTGGAATCCATGGAATCCTGTAGCCCTAAAGAATGTTGATCCATAAACGCTATCCGCAATTGTAAATGTTGTATTCCTATACTCAAACCCTTGTAGTCCAGTAAATACAATTGCTAGAACAATTGTTAGTGACAATCCTTGAATACCTTGGTCTCGGTATCCTGCTACCATTGCATGATGTGCCCAAGTTACTGCTGCTCCTGAAGACAGAAGAATCAATGTGTTCAAGAATGGTACTTCCCATGCGCTTAGAACATCGATACCTTTTGGTGGCCATACAGTACCAATTTCTGGTGTTGGAGCCAAAGCTGCCCAGAAGAATGCCCAGAAGAATGCAAAGAAGAACCTAATTTCTGATACAATAAATAGTACCCTACCAAATCGAAGTCCCAATTGTACTAGTGTTGTATGTTGTCCTTCAAATGTTCCTTCTCGGATCACGTCTCGCCACCATACTCCCATTGTTGTCAATAGCCTAACAAATCCGAATGTTAGTACCGAACCTCCTCCACTATAACCATGCATATACCTTACTCCTCCTGTTGTCATCATAAATGCAGATGTAGCTCCCCTTAGTGGCCATGGACTAGGATCAACTAGATGAAATGGATGTTTTTGAGTCATTACTCTTGATTAATTATGTATTACTCAAAAATTAGTAATTATATTAAATTAATAATTTATTAAATTAACTATTTTTGAGTCATTTTGTTCGTTAAACTAATACTTTCTAATAATGGTATTAATTTTACCCTCGGGGGGATTCGAACCCCTGTTGTTGCCGCGAAAGGGCAGGGTCCTAACCAACTAGACGACGAGGGCTATCTTCTATACCCGAAGGGACTCGAACCCCTAACCTACGCATCCGAAGTGCATCGCTCTAGCCAATTGAGCTACGAGTACTTTAATTAATCTTATAAATTTAAGATTAATTATAAAAATATAAGTTTAACTAATATTAGACTTATAAGTTTAATATGCTCAATATTTATTCTAAATTGATGTTAATTATTCTAACTTAATCGATGTTTTAATATTTTATTTAGATTTAAATGTCCAATAAATGCCAGGTACAATATGCCTTATACTATTAAATATTTGTTTAATATTAATAGGCCAGTTCCTTTCAACTTTATTAATTACATCAATATTACCTGTATATACTTCATAACCAAATGATTCCTGTGATTTACTAAATACATGAGGCGATCGTTTAATTGACCAAAGTTTACGTGTTCGATATGTTTTAAGATTATTAGCTTGATCTCCAAAAATAACTTTTTTAATATTATAAATCTTTTCAATATTTTTAATATCAGCTGAAATCCTTTTTACTTTATAATTTTGCATTTCTTTGTTTATTTTTGTCCAAGGGCGGACTTGAACCACCGACCGAAGGATCTTCAGTCCTCCGCTCTACCACTGAGCTACTCGGACTCTAAATTAACTCCGATTTGAATTAACTCCTATTATAAACTTGGACTTATTAAATATTTTAAAATTTTACAAATAACTATTTAATTTTAATCAATAATTGTTTAAATTTAACCAATAATACTAATTTAACCAATAATACTAATTTAACCAATCATACTCAATGTTGCTCGTTGAACAAGAATAGAAAGTAGTGTTGGATTCAAAAGAACAAATACCGTAATAAATGTTGAAATTGACATAATCCATGCTGATCCTGTATCAATTTCGTTCAATTCTGAAGAATGATTTGGAGCTCCAAAATACATAATTTTAATAATACGTAGATAATAATAAGCTCCAACAACTGAGATCATAACTGAGAACAAAGCTAGCATATACATTGATTCTACCATTGAACTTTCCATTGCTGCAAACAATACTGATAGTTTTGCAAGGAATCCTCCCATTGGTGGAACTCCTGCCATTGAGAACATAGAAATAGCAATTACCATTGCTAGTCCAGGTCGTCGTCGTGATAGACCTCCAAGATCTGTCATATATCGTGTTCCAGTAGCTACAATTACGCTCCACATACCTAGTGATCCGATAACGTAAAGTGCCAAATATGTTAGTGTAGCTTGAAGTCCGTCAATTGTACCTGAAGCGATACCCATCAACCTAAATCCCATATGCCCAATAGCGCTATAAGCTAGGAATCGTTTCATTCGACGTTGCCCTAGAGAAGCCAAAGCACCTACTGTCCTTGACAAAGCACTCCTTATTACAAATGGCCTAAATCCTATACTATTCATCCAAATACCGTAGAAAGGTCCATAACACCTACGAATTAGTCCTCCTAGAGCTGCAATTTTTGTAACTGCTGCAAAAAACATACCTGATGTTGCAGGTGAACCTTCCAATACATCTGGTGACCACATATGGAAAGGTGCTGCTGCTAGTTTAAAACTAATTGCTGTTACCATTAGCCTAAATCCTGTTTCCAATCCTCGTGATTCAATTTGTGTACTTAGAAGTTGGCTAATAATCCTATAATTTGTTGTTCCTAGATATCCATAAACTAGTGATGCTCCCAAAAGGAATAGTCCTGATGCAAAAGCTCCTAGCATAAAATATTTCAAACCTGCTTCTGTTGAATATGCTGATCCTCGTGCTGATGCAGCTAGAACATAAAGTGCCAATGATTGTAGTTCAAGAGCTAGATAGAATACCATCAAATCATCTGCTGAAACCAAAATCATCATTCCGAGTAGTGCCAACAACCTTAGAAGTGGGTATTCCAATGCTGCTGCAGGAGTTGTAGAATTTGTAACTTTATTACCACTTGTACTCACAACAACCAAACATCCAATTGTTGATACCACCATCATCAATTTTAGTACTTGTGACATTGTATCACATGTAATACCTTCAAACCTTGATTCTAGATATTTTCCTTCAATATTAATATTTGTTAGTCCTTGAATCAACATAATCAAGATAATTGACAATAGTCCAATACTCAATGATCTTACAATCCATCCTACTCGAACACTATTATTACCAATTTGAATACTATTATTAGATCCATTTAGAATTCCTTCTGATCCTGAAATTGAAACGATTGAGCTCCACACTAGCAATGCTGATAGACCTAGTGCCAATGAGATCTCTGGAGTTAGATTTGTCAAAAATTGAAGCATTTATTTTTCTTTTTATTAAATTTATACTAAACTTGTCTTAAATTTATTTTATACTAAACTTGTCTTAAATTTATTTTATACTAAACTTGTCTTAAATTTATTTTAGACTCGACGTGCTTTACGAGCTCGACATCCATTATGAGGTTTAGGTGTTACATCTGTCCTACTATTTATTTTAAATCTTTTAAATCCAGCCCGTAGTCCTCGTACTCCAGATCCTATACCTACCATTTTACCTGCTAGATATATATTTATTACATTTGACATTTTCCCTTCATTTGTAATTTTATACCCTTGCCCAGTCCTTGCTTCCAAAACTCGACTTAGTTCTCGTCCTACTAGTTCTGCAGCATAAGGTGAACCACGTCGTGCTCCTTTAAGACCTAGACGACCTGCAGAAATAGTTTTAATAGTTTTTTGAGTTTGTGCATCCCAAGCTGTCCTGATAGTATTATTACCTGTACAAATCCTAGATATATTTATATTACGTGTATTCATTTGTTTTTAAGATGTTCCTCTTTTAAACTTTAAAATAGTTTAATTAATTTAATTATAAATTTAATTATAATTACATTAATTTTAAAAATCTCTTAATCCAGCCCCAGGTTCGCCTAGGGCTACCTTGTTACAACTTCAGCTCAGTCCGCCCTAACCACCTCGTTTCCTTCGATGGTCGTAGCGTTCCAAGCCGTGATGGGCAGTAAGTACAACGACCATGTAGTAGTTCACCGCGACGTGCTGATTCGCGATTACTCCCAACTCCGTCTTCACGAGGATGAGTTGCAATCCTCGATCCGAACCACGTCAGGGTTTAAGGAATAGGCTCCGGGTTTCCCCATTGCTACCCACTGTCCCTGACACTGTAGGACATTGCCAGCCCGCTTCATAAGGGCCATGAGGACCTGACATCAACCCCATTTCACTTTGATTATCTCAAAGCATCCATTTTAGTTTATTTTTAATAAACATGTTTCCATAATGCGGGGGTTTCGTTCGTTGAAGGACTGAACCCTACATCTCACGACACGAACTGACGACGGCCATGCAACACCTGTTTATGATTACTAATTAATTACTTTTACATAATTCTTTAGTTTTCATCTGTCAAGAAGCGGTAAGGTTTTGCGCGTAACATCGAATTAAGGAGCATCCTCCGCTGGGGGTCTGGTCGCCCGTCTAGTCCTTTGAGTTCCAGCCTTGCGACTATACTCTTCAGGCGGTACATTTAACGCGTTAGCTTAGAAACTCAATATATTTTTACTCTATTCACTATATGATTAACTTTTTACATCAATCTTTTATGACTTCAAGTACTTATATCAAACTTCCAATGTACATCGTTTACTGTAGGGACTACACGGGTATCTAATCCGTTTCGCTACCCCTACCTTCATCCCTCAGCGTCAGATATTGCCCAGGAAGTCGCCTTCGCCACTGATGTTCCACTCGAGGTCCACCGATTTTAACTGTCGCTCGAGCATTCCACTTCCCTCTGCAATTCTCTAGCTATGTGATCCTAATCGCACACCTAATATAAGGTGACTTTACAATTAGTCTACATAACCACCTACGGATCCTTTACGCCCATTTTTCATCAACACTCGCCCTCGCCGATTTACCGCGACTGCTGGCACGGCAGTTAGTCAGGACTTCTTCGTACAACTTTCATTCTAAATTGTACTCCGGGGTTTTACGCCCAAAAAGACGTCTTCACCCACGTGGCTTCGCTGGTTCAGGCTTTCGCCCATTGACCAAGATTCTCGACTGCTGCTAGGTTTTACCTATTCGGGCCGTTTACTCAGTCCCGATGCGGCGGTTGCTACTCCGCTACTGGTCTAAGGCTTGGTGAGCCTTTACCTCACCAACTACCTGTTCAGCCTGCGGCCCATTTTAAGGCGTCTTACCAATTTATCCTTTTAAAGATAATTTAATTTGACCTTTTTAAATCTGGTATTTAACCCGTCCTTAAGGTAGGTTCCACAGTTTTACTCGCCCGTACGCTACTAAACATAAGCTTTTAACTATATGCTTCGTTAAACTTGCATGTCTAAAACGAGCCACCAGTGTTCAATGTGCGCCGGGACCAAACGCAACTAAATTGATTAAGTATTTAAATACTTTTTTCGTTATATCTATATCCTATTCACAGGAACACCATAGTTTTTAATCTGCACGTATCTCCCACTTGCGTAGTACCTCCGTATCTCAGTGGATTGGCCAGTGGCGTTCGGTAAGAGTGCCCGCTTCGCTGCTGAAATAACAGAATTAAAAACTATCGTATTCCTCTTAAATTTATCTTCTTTAATACTTATTTTAAAGTTTATATTTATCCTTATTAATTTATCCTTATCCTTATTAATTTATCCTTATCCTTATTAATTTATCCTTAAAATTACTTAGTTTTACCTTTTCTTTTAATAACAGGTTGTTTACTAATTTCTTTTGTACTCCATGCTGTTGTCGTTACAAATTCACCAAATCGAAAACCAACCATTTCTTCTATAACTTTTACTCGAACATATCGACGTCCATTATGTACTTCTACTTCTTGACCTATTAGTTCAACTGGTATTTTAGACCAACGTGCAACTTTAAATACTTCTTTTTCTTTATTATTCATAATTCGAAGTCGCAAGTCCCAATCCATAGATATTTGTTTATTTTTCATTTTTCATTTTATTAAGGTGAGGGTGGGGCTTGAACCCACGTGAGACAGCTTTGCAGGCCGCTGCGTAACCACTCGGCCACCTCACCTTTATTTTATAAGGCCCATTCCAATGCTCCCATTTTCCATGCATAAATATATCCAATCATTAGTTCAATGATAAAATCCATCATTGTCCAGAATCCAAATGAATTGATATCTCCCAATGTTACTGACCAAGGGAACAAATATGTTGCTTCCAAGTCAAATACGATAAACAGAATTGAAACTAGATAAAATCGTACGTCAAATCGACTTCGTGCATCATCAAATGCATCAAATCCACATTCATAAGCTGTCAATTTTTGTGCATCTGGTGCTTGTGTTGCCAATAGATATGATGCTCCCAAAATTACTGCTGACAGTACTACTGACCCAATGAAATATACTAGAATTGGTGAATAAACTGTAATTACCATAATTTTATTCTTTTATTTTTACGAGGACGGCGGGATTTGAACCCGCGGCCTCTCGCGAGACAGGCGAGCACTCTACCGCTGAGTTACGTCCCCACATTAATTTATTAAAATTTGGAATTAAACTTTTCCAAATCAATATTTTTACTAAAATCTATAATTTTATCGTTTCCAAATCAACTGAGCATTTAGTTTTCGTGCATTGCTTCCATTTGTATGTGTTCGTTGTCCTCGAACAGGTCGTCCCAAACGCCTACGAATTCCTTGTGTTGTTCCAAGTTTTACCTTTTTATTAATATTTTTTATCATTGTTTCCCGAGCCATAGATTCTACTTCAGTGTACATTTCCACAATAGCCATATTTTCTGATGATAGTTTATTAAAAGCCATAGAAGGAAGGAATCCAAGTTCGTTACAAAGCATTTCTGAACGGCTACGACCTATTCCATACTTAGTCATTAGATAACCTGCCAGTGTTTTTGAACTTCGACCTTCTTTTCCTTTATTTTTTACAGTATTGTAACTAATATTTGTCATTTTATTTTAGTAATTTTATTAAATTTTTATTATTTTTTCAATATTTTATACTTTCAATGAACAATGTTCTAGAATATTTGAACAACTTGTATGAAGAATATCAAGAACAGGTTGAGGCATAATTCCTCCCAAGATTGCAAGAATAATTAGAGGCCTCCTCATTACAAATTCTCGTCGATCCATGTCAGATGATACATCATTTTTCAAGTTACCGAATGCCAATCGATTCAACAACCACAATGAATATCCTCCTCCAAGAATCATACCTGATGCCCCAATTACTGCTACTGCATGATTTTCCAAGAATGCTCCCAAAAGAATCATTAGTTCTCCTACGAAACTACTAGTTCCAGGTAGTGCAATATTTGCCATTGTAAATACCATAAATGTTGCTACATAAATTGGCATTAGTTGTGCTAGTCCTCCATAATATGATACAACTCGTGAATGATGTCGATCATATAGTACTCCCACACAAAGGAACAAAGCACCTGATACTACTCCATGCGAAAGACCCAAGAATAGTGCTCCTTCCAGTCCTACCAATGTACATGAAAATACTCCCAATAGTCCTAGATTCATATGAGCAACCGATGAATATGCAATAATTCGCTTCCTGTCAGTTTGTCGCATCGCTGTCAACGATGTATAAACTACCGCCAAAAGTGCCAATACTTGTACAATTGGAGTGAAATAATATGTTCCTATAGGGAATAGTGGCAAAGACATTCGAACGAATGCGTAAAGTCCAAATTTCAATAGTAGTGCTGCTAGAACAACTGATCCTGCTGTTGGGCTTTCAACATGTGCTTCAGGTAGCCAGATATGGAAAGGCAACATTGGCACTTTTACAGCAAAAGCAATAAAGAAAGCCAACCATAGTAGTAGTTGTCGTGATTCGCTAAATGGTGTATTCATCAGTACACTAATATCCATTGTACCTGCTTCGAAATAAATCAATAGTAGTGCAAGAAGCCTCCAAACTGAACCAAACAATGTATATAGGAAGAACCTATTAGCTGCTCGAATTTTTCGTTCTCGTGAACCCCAAACTCCCACCAACAAGAACATTGGGATAAGTACTGCTTCAAAACTTACATAGAATAGCAACAAATCCATTGCCATAAACACTACCAAAATCATTGATTCCATTAGTAGGAATAGACTAAAGAATTCTCGTCGCATTACTTTAATTACTGACCAGGCGCTTAGTATACAAATTGGAAGCAACATTGTTGTTAGAATTACAAATAGAATTGAAATCCCATCAACTCCGAATCCTGCGCTTCCTACAATAGGCCACGTCCATTCATATACATATTGATAAGATGATGTTGAACGATCAAAACCTATTAGCATAGGCAAAGATACAACCCAAGTTATCATTGAGAACCACAAAGCCACAGTTCCTGATTCATGTTCTAGTTTTCGAGGCCTTATTGCCACTACTCCTGCACCTACAAGTGGAATTGCTACGATTAGTGCGCTGATATAGTTCATTGGTGACATAATTATTAATTATTAGTTCAAAATTAGATTATTATAACCTTTAATATTCCTCCTCCTTATTAGAAATGCATTTACTCTAAAAACTCATAAACACGAGAATATTCTTTCTATCTTTTTACTTCAATATTTCTCTCCTTATTAGAAATGCATTTACTCTAAAAACTCATAAACACGAGAATATTCTTTCTATATTTCTCTCCTTATTAGAAATGCATTTACTCTAAAAACTCATAAACACGAGAATATTCTTTCTATCTTTTTACTTCAATATTTCTCTCCTTATTAGAAATGCATTTACTCTAAAAACTCATAAAC
>Ga0209174_10002319_pt1 | contig 12659 bp, 10 predicted proteins | sample JI91814BDNA_FD_187505 | JGI IMG/M metagenome (GOLD analysis project Ga0209174, IMG submission 187505) | Wastewater effluent complex algal communities from Wisconsin, to seasonally profile nutrient transformation and Carbon sequestration -... | ecosystem: Engineered > WWTP > Effluent > Algae...
CACAGTCAGGATCGGGTGTTCGTACCCTGCCGCAGCCGCGAGGGCGGCGGTCTCGGCCAGCTCTTCTTCACGCCGCCCCGTTACGGCGACCTTGGCCCCAGGCGAGATAGGCGACGTCGGCGATCGCCGCCGACTGGTCGAGCCGGGTTATCTCTTCATTCACCGCAGTGAAGAGGGTCTGGTGCGTGCGGTCAAGGCTAAGAAAAACCGCGCCGGGGAATACAGAGACATCAGCGGCCGGAAAGCCGTACTGGCCAGCGGCGGACTTCAACGTGCTCGTGACTGTGTCCACCGGGAAGCCTGCATTGAGCTGGGCACGGCCGAGTGAGAGCAGGAACTCTGCAACCTCATTGGGTTCATAGTCTGTTGCGGACATCCGTTAGATTGTGTCCGTTGTATGCGAGCGATGCGACCACGACGAGGCTCGTGGAAAGCAAATTCGCACGCCCCGGTAGCTCAGTCGGATAGAGCGACCCCCTCCTAAGGGGTAGGCCAGGTGTTCGATTCACCTCCGGGGCACTCAAGCGACCGGTGGGGCGGGGCCCCGCGCGATGACTGACTTCGTAACCTCCCGCTTACCCGAGATCGAGTAGTGCGTCCCATCTTCATCGCCGCCTTGGACGAGCGGCGCCCAGTAGTTGTGCTGACCCGCGAGGCCGTTCGGCCAGTCCTAAGCCGAGTCGCTCATCAAGCATGTGGGCTACCTCCTCCCGAGCCAGGAATTGTCACTGGCAGTGGCATTGATCGCGGCATTTGATCTTGACCTGCCGATGCCTCGGAGTTGATTGCAACGGCGGCTCGTCCCACGCGTGACCCACGAATGTGCGGCCCGAATCGCGACTTCTAAGTCGCGCTGATGGTGATCTCTAAGCGAAGATTCCCCCATGCGACTAGTTGCCGGAATGTGGACGTGGACGGAGGACGTCCGCATCAACAACAACTGGCCGCTCATCATCTTTCTTGTCCTCACGCTGCTGGTGATCTTCTGGTGTTGGCGCCGCAAGCGAAAGCAAAAGCGCTGGTACTTCTGGCCCCTACCGTTGGTTCTCCCCTGCCTCTTGTTGGTCGTCGGCGCAGTGTTGAATACCCACTTTGGGCTCTACGTGCGCCTCGGCGATCTCTTCGACCAGTACCCATTCCCCACTGCCTCCGCGGCCGTACTCTCCGAATCCAGCGGCAACTTCGCTCAGGGTGTCTCGGCCGTAACCCAGATTCCTGGAACCCAAAGTGGGGTTGGACCGCACACTGCCTTCATCTGGCTTCCACCCCAATACTTCACTGAACCAACGAAGAAGTTTCCAGTCGTCTACGTACTCGCTGGTACCCCCGGAACGGCATCCGATTGGTCGACGGGTGGCAACGTCCCACGCACCGGACTGACAAATGCCCAAGCAGGCAAGCCGGCGATCATCGTGTCTCCCAGCGTTGGCCCGAACCAGCTTGCTGATACCGAGTGCGTCAATGGGTCGGAGGGGAACTGGCAGACCTACTTGGCCGTCGACGTTCCGAACTACGTCAATTCCAACGCTCGCGCACTCACCGGACCCAAGAACCAGGCAGTCGCGGGACTGTCGATGGGTGGCTATTGCGCCCAGATCCTGAGCCTTCGAAATCCGGAAACGTTCGGCTTCTTCGGGAACTTCTCCGGGACAACGCTGCCAACATATGACGGCGGACTCGAGGAGCTCTTCGGGGAGCAAGAGAACCTGCAGGCAACGATCAACAGCTACAAATCTGATTGGGTGATCGCGAACCAACCGCAGTCGCGAGCTTCGATCGGGCGAGTGATTACTGGCGCTCAGGATGACCCCGACCTAATCGCTGATGAACAACAGTTCGTTGCCAAGGCTCAGGCGCTCGGAATGAAGGTTCAGATGAACCAGCCCCCGGGGGCGCACACCTTCTACTTCTGGACGACAGCGCTGCAGGAATGGCTGCCGTGGGCTCTGCAACAAATGGGCCCGGCCGAGCCAGTGACGCCCAAGCCACCGGCGAAGTAACACAAATTGCAACTCGCAACTATCAGCGACAAAGTGTGGGCATGGCGATCGCATCGAGCACTGATACCCCGTACGTCACAGCGACTCAGGCAGGCGGCTTCGAACTAGTCGCGGACGGCGAGTTCAAAGACCAGGGCGGCACTGCTGGAGTCCGTCCCCATGACCTCCTCGACGCATCGCTGGCGGCTTGCATCGCGATGACAGTGCGTATGGCCGCTGACGGCCGCGGTACCAACCTTGATCGCGTCATCGTCGAAGTCACCCACGACGACACAGATCCTGTTGCGGCCAGGTTCCACTGCACTGTGGAACTGATCGGGGACCTGTCAGAAAAGGAGCGGTCCGGGCTCCTTCGCGTCGCCCACCACTGTCCGATCAGCAAGCTGCTCACTAGGACCGTTGAGATCGGCATCACGGAGAAGGATTCGTAACTCCACCACCAAACGACCTGGCACTGCTACTCGATCGGAATACCCATCGGGACTGCAGCATCGTCGGCCAATTCATGCGCGAGATCCTGGCGCTTGCGAAGTGGGACTTCCTTAAGGAAGAACGACAGCAGGAATGCGAATGCCATGAACGGCACGGCAAACAGGAATGTGTTGTCGATGGCATGCGACATCGCGGTCAAGACGTGATCTTGGACATCCGGGGGCAGCGACGTGATGTTGTCGATCGATGATGTGAGCTTCCCGCCGTTTTGCCCAGTCGTGGACATCCCCGGCAACTCAAGCGCTAACTGAGCCGCCAACTGGGCGGTCCACACCGCTCCGAATACGGCAGTACCGAATGACCCACCGATCGAGCGGAAGAAGGTCGACGTACTTGTGGCTGCTCCCAGCTGGCGAGCGTCGACATTGTTCTGCACGGCGATGATGAGGACCTGCATGACGTTTCCGAGACCTGCACCGAGGATCAACATCGCCAGCGACAGGAACCACAGGCTGGTGTCCTGATTGACCGTCGACAGCATGAACAGCCCCACGGTCGCCAGGCCCGTTCCGATGATCGGGTAGATCTTGTACTTGCCTGTCCTGGTGATCATCCGACCGCTCAAAACAGAGGTGACGAGCAAACCGATCATTAGTGGCAGCAGTTGCAGACCTGCGGCCGTCGGGGTCGCGCCTCGAACAACCTGCATGTAGATCGACAGGTACACGATCGCGCCGAATAGCGAGAAGCCGACAACAAATCCGATCGCCGAGGACACCCGCATCACTGGCAGCTTGAACATGTTCATCGGAATCATCGGCTCGGGATGCCTGAGCTCCTGGAAGACGAAGAGCACCAAGGCCAACGTGCCGGTGACGGCTAGGCCGATGATTTGCGGCGAACCCCACGTGTAGCGCTGACCGCCCCACACCGTGACCAGCAGCAGCAAGACGACGCCTAAAACCAACAGGCAAGCACCCAGCCAGTCGATCTTGTGCTTGCGACGGTGAACGGGCAGATGGAGCACTGACCCCAGAACAATGAAGGCGGCGATTCCGATCGGGACGTTGATGTAGAACACCCAGCGCCACGACAGATGCTGAGTGAACAACCCACCGAGTAACGGGCCGATAACGCTTGCGACTCCGAACACCGCACCAAACAGACCGCTGTACCTGCCTCGCTCCCGAGGCGGAACGATGTCAGCAATGACGGCAAGCACCGTGACCATTAAGCCACCGGCGCCAAGCCCTTGAACGGCCCTCGTCGCGATCAGTTCCCACATGTTTTGTGAGAGGCCAGCCAGCATCGATCCGACGACAAAGATGACTACGGCGGACTGCAGAATCAGTTTGCGCCCGTAGAGGTCGCCCAACTTTCCCCAGATTGGAGTGCTCGCAGTTGATGCCAGCAGGTAGGCAGTGACCACCCACGAGAGCTCGTCAAGGCCACCAAGATCGCTGGTGATAGTCGGAAGTGCCGTTGAGACGATCGTTTGATCAAGCGCTGCCAACAGCATCGTCAGCATCAGTGCCGACAGGATCAGCCACAACCGCCGAGAATTCTCGCTGATTGCCTCAGTCGCTGCGGTGATGTCCTCTGAGCTGACTTCTTCCGATTCACTCACCGGGCAATCCTTGCACCCGGTTCGTCGTTAACCATGTCTGAACGCTTCAGTGTGAGCTTAGGAACTCCACGCCACACTGCCGTCGATACGAGTCTCGTGGACCGTGATGTCTGCCCACGTCGAGACGTCGCTTTCCCACGGGTTGGCTGAAAGCAGCGCGTAGTCAGCTTTCTTGCCGACCTCAAGGGTGCCTCGGTCATCGGCGTGAATCTGCCAGGCAGCGTCAACGGTGATTGCCTTGAGAGCTGCCTCCGGTGAAACACACTCGGCTGGGTTCAGCACTTCGCCACCATCACGCATCTTGCGCTGCGCTGCGGTACGAGCTGAAAGTAGCGGCTGCATCGGACTCACGGAGTAGTCGCTGTGAAGCGATGGACGAAGTCCGGCGGCAAGCGCGCTGGCAACTGAGTCGAGTTCGTTGGCCCGCTCTGGTCCAAGAATGTTGTCCCTGAACACTCGGCCCCAGTAGTAGACGTGGTTCATAAGGAAGCTCGGCTGAACGGCGACCCGAGCCATGCGCTCGAAGTGCTCGGAACTTGCCAACGAGCAGTGTTCGATCCGGTGACGGCGATCCGCCGTGCTCGGCTGGTCCCCGAGTGCTTCTTCGTATGCGCTGACGACCATGTCGAGGGCTGCGTCACCATTGGCGTGAGTCATAACCTGCCAACCCGCATCGTGGCCGGCCTTGATCAGCGCGATGCACTGTTCGATGTCCATGTTGGCGTGGCCACGATTGTCGGGCTGTCCGACGTAGTGCTCACGCAGGTAACCACTGCGTCCTTGGTTCGACCCGTCCGAGAGAACCTTCCACGCCACCGCGCGAACCATGTCATCGCCGGAGCCGGGGGTTACGCCCGCAGAAGCCCATGCCTCATTGCCGAGAATCGCGTGCTGCGCGGTCGAGATACGCACCGGAAGGCGCTTTGCTGCGTTGAGCTGATGCAGAACGGAGACCTCGCCTGGCCCGAGGATTGCGCCAGTCAGAGCCTCACGCATCGATGTGACACCCACAGATGCGGCCTTGTTCATGATGTCGATGAGTCCGGCCATCAGTTGTTCCTGGCTACGCTGCGGCTGAACGGCCATGAACTTCAGGATCGCGCCGGATTCGCCAACCACGCCGGTCAAGCGACCGTTCTCGCGGTAAAACTTTCCGCCGGGTGGATCAGGGGTTTCGTCGGTGATGCCTGCCAATTCGAGGGCCTTGGAATTCACGTACAAGTAGTGCATCGACGCGTTGAGAACTCCGACGGGAAGCTCGGTGCTGACCTGGTCCAAAATGTCCCGCGTCAGTTCTGGTTCGCCTGGGTAAAGGCTCGGGTCAAATAGTTGGCCTTGGACCCAGCCGCTTTCCGGGTTCTTGGCTGCCTCGGCCTTCAGCCGCTTGACGACATCGTCAAAGGTCGGGTTCTCCAATGCCGAGCAGTTCAACCAACTGTCGGCAAGCACCGTTGACCAGAGGTGCATATGTGGCTCGATCAATCCCGGGACAACAAACCCATCTCCAGCATCGACGATCTGGGTGGACGGATCCTTGAGACCCTCGATGTCGCTGGCGGAGCCGATGCCGATGATGCTTCCATCCTTGATCGCCATCGCGTCTGCGGTGGCGGCGCCAGGAACTCCCGTTGCGATCGATCCGAAGACGATCATGTCTGCGAACGAACGGGCTGACCGCTGAGTCGGTAACGACCGCCGGTCCATTGGACGGATCAATGCTTGCGGAAGCGGTGCGAACGCCGCCTGCGACAGGATTGAGGTGATTGCCAGCCGTTCTTGGCCGCAACAACCGTCGAGCGATGGTGAATGGGAAGCGGGTGCAGTCAGTGACATCTAGTCTCCTGGGGAAGATCGCACGCCGGTCGAGCGTGCGCATTTCCCAGCAAACTACCGCCCAGTGCGCCACGTTGCAGCCGGGCGAATCCGCACTTACCGCGTCAGGCGTAATCCTTGATTGAACGACGCAGAGATGACTACCCAGAGTAACGAACTAGGTGCCTACCGGCGAGAGAAATCCGGCCGCAGTGGCATTCCGGATACTCCGTCTTCGGTGGTGTTCGTCAGCAGGAACTGGTGCAGCTGAATGATGTTGTGAGCAAACCCGAACTCCGAGGCCGCCATGTACAAGCGCCAGACCCGAGCCTTGCGCTCCCCAACCTCAGCGACCGCAGCGTCCCAGTTGTCCTCGAGGTTCATCCGCCAGCAGTGCAACGTCTTCGCATAGTGAACGCGGATGTTCTCCTCGTGCTGAACTTCCCAGTTCTCATTTGTCGCGGCCATCATCACCTTGGCCGGACCGGTCAGTTCGCCATCGGGGAAGACATAGCGATTGACGAAGCTGTTGCGGTAGCGAACCTTCTGCTTGTCATTGAAGCGAGTGATCGAATGGTTGAGCATCCGGCCCTCGGGCTTCGTCTTGCTCCGCAGGAAGCTGAAGTAGGCCGGGTAGTTCGCCTCGCCGATGTGTTCGGTCAGACCGATCGACGAAATTGCGTCGAAGTTGCCCTCGGGCACATCGCGGTAGTCACTGAAGCGAACCTGCGCTTGGCTCTCGAGTCCGGCCTCGATAACCGCCTGCTGACCCCAGTCTGCCTGCGGCTTCGACAGCGTCACACCGATGACGTCGACGCCGTAGTTCTTCGCCGCGTGAACGACCATTCCGCCCCAGCCGCAACCGATATCGAGCAGTCGCATGCCTGGCTTCAAGTCGAGCTTGCGGCAGACGAGGTCGAACTTCTCCTCCTGCGCCTGCTCCAACGTTGCGTCTTCAGTTGGGAACACCGCACAGGTGTAGGCCATCGACGGGCCCAAGACGTACCGGTAGAACTGGTTCGACACGTCGTAGTGGTGCGCGATTGCCTCAGCGTCGCGGCCCTTTGAGTGGCGACGGCCCCCGAGCTTCTTCTCCTCAGGCGGAGTGTCTCCGCGGTGCAGGAGGTCGGCATTGCGGAAGTAGCTGGGCGCGAACTCGCGGACGAGCTTGATCTTCTCCGAAGTTGGGATTTGGCTCGGGCGCACATAACTGAGCGCTTCGAACATCTCTACAACGTCACCGACGATGTCCACCTCGCCTGCCACGTAGGCACGAGCTAGGCCTACCTGACCCGGGTGAGACATGATCATTTCGATTGCGCGAGGCGAGCGCACCTCAAGTCGCACGGCCGAACCGGGAGTACCGGCTTTGCTGCCGTCAAAAGCAACGAACTCTACTGGCGCATCGGGGCCAGCGATTGTGTTGAACACCTCTGCAAGCTTCACGGTTCCTCCATCACGGGCCGCAGTTGCACGTCTGCAGTAGCGGCGACGGTAAGGCAGCCTAGCGACGCTGGACCACTTTTGCGTATAGATCGGTCAAGCGGCCATCTCGGTCGTACTTTGTCTTGACTGTTCGGTAGTGCTCGCCGCCATAAAGACGGTCAAATTCGTCCTTCTCGTAGAAGGCACTCGAATACAGAGACTTGTGGCCATCGAGCTTGGTTACCTCAGCCTCAATGAGGCGATTGAGCACGCCATCTGCCGGGTTCCCACCCTTCTCGAGCGCGACTGTCGACCAGAACCCAACGTTCACGTACGTCACGGTCGTGTCCATTTCGTAGAGCGGCCACTTCGTCGTGCCATCCCTTGACCGAAGTGGGCACACCCAAATCGGTGAGATGCCGATCTCCGCATGGAAGAAGTCGAGGAACTCGGCGAGGCGATCCACCGGTACCTCAATGTCCTGAACGATTTCTTCCTTCGGTGGCTTACCGAATAGCTTCAGTTGTCGATCGCTGAACTTGTACTTGCGATCAGCAGCGATGATCTTCCAGTAGACATCGGAGCGCAGCTTTGACTTGGGCCACATCCGGCGAATCAACGGCTTCTGCGCACCGAATGCGCGAGAGCACCAGAACCAATCGGTGTCCCAGCGCCAGATGTAGTCACGCACGCTCAGGACGTCCGCGGAACGCTTCCGGATCGATTCGTAGTAGATGTCCATCCCCGTGTAGTCACTGGGGCGCGAGTATCCGGCTGGCAGCGTGTTCGTCCAGCGACCCAAGGTCAGGTACTGCTCATCGGCGGAAAACACCGTGCCATCCAGGAAGTCCACGTGTGTGCCGTTATGGCTCTGGCTCTCGGTGATCTCCGAGATCGCGAGTGCGAGTTCCTTCGCGGAATCGAAACGAACATGTTCGATCGCAACGTAATCCTGAACCGGCGCGAGTTGGATCTTCAGTCGCAGCGCATACCCGAGGGATCCGTAAGAGTTCGGGAAGGACAGGTAGAGGTCGCGATTCGGGTCGTCCGGCGCCGAGGTGACGGTGACGATCGTGCCGTCACCGGTGAGGATGTCCATCTCAAGGACAGACTCGTGCGGGAGTCCCTCCCGAAATGATGAAGACTCGATTCCCAGCCCGGTTACTGCACCACCGAGCGTGATCGTCTTCAACTGCGGAACCACGAGGGGCATCAGCCCATGCGGGAGCGTCGCGTCGACGAGGTGCTCGTACGTGGTCATTCCGAGCACATCCGCCGTGCGGTTCGTGGGATCGACCCCGAGTACGCCATCAAAGGCCGCGACGTCCAGACCCGGAGTCGCAACCTCGGTGCGCGTCCGGAACAGGTTGGAGGTCTTCTTTGCCAGCCGCACCGGGCTGCCGACAGGAATCGCCGCATATTGCCGCTGCAGCCGTTGGACAAGTTGCTGGTATCGCGCGTCGGCGCTTGCCTGAACCATGTGCGTCAGCTTAGAGCTTTCCATGCGCTCACCATGAGATGAATGGTGAAGCCCACCAATGCCTGCTCGTTGATCTAGCCTGTTGCCAAAGGGAGTACTTCCCCACTTGAGATTGGACAAGCTGTGTCACGTTGGCTGCTTACCGGCGGCGCCGGCTACATCGGGTCGCATGTTGCCGTCGAGTTGCTCGCCAGCGGCCGCGACGTGGTGATCGTTGACGACCTCTCGACAGGCTTCGCAGCGCGCATCCCGGATTCAGCTGAATTCGTCGAGGGCAGCGTGCAGGACACCGAGCTGCTTGCAAAAGTGATGCGCGAGCGCGACATCGATGGAGTGGTCCACCTCGCCGCTAAGAAAGCGGTTGGCGAGTCGGTCGAACGCCCTCTGTACTACTACCGGGAAAACGTCGAGGGCGTGCTCGCAGTTCTGGCGGCCATGAATGAGGCGGGTGTCGACAAGATCGTCTATTCCTCGTCTGCCGCCGCGTACGGCGAACCGGCAGTTGGAGAAGTCGCAGAAGATGAACCAACTGTCCCGACTTCACCGTACGGCGAGACGAAGCTGATCGGCGAGTGGATGGTTCGCGCCCAAGCCGAATCGCAACGCCTCGCGGGATCGGGATTGGCGAACGTCAGCCTGCGGTACTTCAACGTTGCCGGTGCTGGGTCTGACTTGTTGGGCGACACCAGCGTGGCCAACCTGATCCCGATGGCGTTGCGGGCAACAACGAGTGGCAAACGACCGATGATCTTCGGAACCGACTACCCCACCCCTGACGGAACCTGCATCCGTGACTACATCCACGTGGTTGATCTCGCACGCTCCCATGTCGCAGCCGCTGAATTATGCGAGGGCGATTCGCAGGGCCAGCTCAGCGAGCTATTTAACGTCGGGCGCGGGTCGGGGAGTTCGGTTCGCGAGGTGCTCGCAATGGTTTCTGAAGTGCTCGGATACGACGTTGATCCTCAGGACGTTGAGCGCCGCCAAGGCGATCCTGCGGTGCTCGTCGCGCGCACGGAGAAGATCGAACGGGTGCTCGACTGGAAGGCCGAACTCGACTTGCGGGACATTGTCCAATCAGCATGGTCCGCGTGGCCGCATGCCGTGTCACTTCGCGCCTAGTTGCCACCCACCCAGGAACGTGGCGGTTAGCTAGCGCCACAGCGCTGCTAACCGCCACGTTGCGACGAGGGGACCCACTAGTTGCCCAGCGGATACATGTTCTCGAAGGCCCCGTCAGCGACAATTGTTGCGCCGGAGATGTAGTCACCACCAGGTGAGACAAGAAAGCCAACAAGACTCGCGACGTCATCGGCAGATTGCAGGCGATTGGTCGGCATCTTCTCGCCCATCATGTCCGGATCAAGCCCGTACCGCTCCCATGCGGCAGTGTGAACAATCCCCGGAGCAATCGCGGCGGTGCGGATTCCGTACTTGCCCCACTCGACCGACAGCGTCCGCGTGAGTGACTCAACTCCGGCACGGGCCGCCGATGAGTGCGACATGCCAGGCAGGCCGCGTCGCGGCGTCATGGTGATCGACACGATCTTTCCGTAACCGCGTTCGATCATTGACCGACTCGCCACCTGAGTCGTGATGTACCAAGTGGCATCGAGGTTCAACCGGGTGACGGCGCGGAATCCGTTGTAGGTGATCGATTCCGCTGGGGCCATGAACTGTCCGCCCGCGTTGTTCACCAAAATGTCGATGTATTCGTGCTTCGCGAGGACCTCATCGAGCATCGCATCGACGTTCTCAGGTTCACGCACATCGCAGGACACAGTCAGGATCGGGTGTTCGTACCCTGCCGCAGCCGCGAGGGCGGCGGTCTCGGCCAGCTCTTCTTCACGCCGCCCCGTTACGGCGACCTTGGCCCCGAGGCGCGCCAGCAAGAGAGCACTCGCTCGGCCAATGCCGCTACCGCCACCAGTCACCAAAGCGCTACGTCCGTCAAGGCAGCCATCAGCCAGCACAGCGAGTGCCGCTGGATTCGTTGGAATAGTCACGCGTACGACAGTAGCGGTGTGGCTTACCTGACTTTCACCGACCGAAATGTCGAGTGGATCGAACTAGAGCACGCGGGCGTACAGAACCTTGCTCGAGTACACCTGGTCGAGCGAAACCACTCGCCCGGTCCGCGGAGCGTGCCACATCATTCCGTTGCCGGCATAGATTCCGACGTGGCCAATGAAGTTGTTCGGGTAGTTGTAGAAGAACACGAGATCGCCGGGCTTTGCCTCAGCTTTCGTGATCTTGCGAGCCCGCGAGTACTGCGTCACCGTGTACGCACCGCCGAGATCAATTCCCGCACGCTGGTAAACCCACTGCGTGTAGCTACTGCAGTTGAAGCCTTGAGCTGGCGTGTAACCGTTCGCGACGTACGGAATCCCCTTGTACGAAGCAGCAATGGCCATGATCTGCGATGCGAGGTTTCCGCTTGGCTTCGCGGCCGCTGGCGCAGCGGCGCTGCTGACCGTCTTGACCTTGAACTTGACCTTGCCGACTTTCTTCCACGTCTTCTTGCCGACGATCCCGCTGACGCGCAGCTTGGCCTTCTTCTGCAGCGCCCGGACGTATGCATCGGTCATGGTGCCGAAGTAGCCCGTCACCATCGGCATCGGAAGTCGGCGCTGGAGATCGCTTACTGCAGGTCCGGTCGAACCCATTTGAAGGACTGGACGAGATCCAGAGGATGCGGACTTGCTGACTGACCGCATGAGCTTTGCCCACGTCGCTGCGCCGACCTTGCCGCTAGCGGCAAGCCCATTCGCGCGTTGGAAGTTCGTGACTGCTGCCGCTGTGAGCACACCGAAGTACCCGGTTTGGGAAACGCCAAGGCGAGCTTGAACGGCGGTGACGTCTGCACCTGTCGAACCGACCTGCAGCACGGGTCGGGCCACGGCCGGGCGAACAGCTGGGTTGATCGCTGGTGCCTCAGTTGCGACGACGATGGATCCCGTTGCGGCTAGCCCCATGGCCATCGCTGCCACGACGGTTCGACGGCCTCGAAGACGATGAACACGTCCTGCGTTGTTCTCCGTCATATCGATCCCTCCTACCTGTCTGCGGTGGTGCGGTGGCGAAGCAAACTAGCTTCCGTTCTGGGCCACGTGAACGCGGCGACAACACAAGAAGCTAGCGAGATTCACCTACCCCGCGCCCGGTGTATGCCGAAATCAACCGAAACTTGTTTGCCCGCAGGCCCAAATCACGCTTAATCACGACAAAAGTTAACTTTTCATGGTGACTTTCAGTAGTCGAATTACGCTTCTGTAATACGTTGCGTAGCGCCGCTGAGGGGACCAGACCCATAGCGGGCTGCGCATCGCAATGGGTCTATCGGCACAATGGACCGACGAATGGAGTCCGAATGAGCGACCTAATCGACACCACCGAGATGTATCTGCGCACGATCTTCGAACTCGAAGAAGAGGGTGTGGTGCCTTTGCGTGCTCGGATCGCCGAACGGCTTGGCCAAAGTGGGCCAACGGTGTCGCAGACTGTGGCCCGCATGCAACGTGACGGCCTGCTCACGGTGGAGGGTGACCGCCACCTTGAGCTGTCCAGTCACGGGCGAGCTATGGCCACCCGCGTCATGCGCAAGCATCGACTGTCCGAATGTCTGCTGGTCGAGGTCATTGGGGTCCCGTGGGAGGACGTCCACGCCGAAGCATGTCGGTGGGAACACGTCATGAGCGAGTCGGTTGAACGCCGCCTGCTGGAGATCTTGGGACACCCGACGAACTCACCATTCGGAAACCCGATACCGGGGCTTGACGAGCTTGGTGAATCCGCAGGCGAGACATCGTCAACAACGCCCACCACCTTGATCGCATTGCTGAATTCACGCTCGCAGGACCAACTGAGAGCAACCGTGCGACGC
>Ga0209174_10002323_pt1 | contig 12646 bp, 10 predicted proteins | sample JI91814BDNA_FD_187505 | JGI IMG/M metagenome (GOLD analysis project Ga0209174, IMG submission 187505) | Wastewater effluent complex algal communities from Wisconsin, to seasonally profile nutrient transformation and Carbon sequestration -... | ecosystem: Engineered > WWTP > Effluent > Algae...
TCGAGCATTAACAAATTGCTCACCATCAAAAATACACAAGCCTTGCCAGCTTCCAAACCACAATTGTCCTTTCTTATCCTCGAGTATACTTAGTGTGACATTGGATGTCAAGCCATCGTCTGTAGTGAATTGTTTGAAATTACTACCATCATATCGGTAAACACCATAACCTTCTGCAGTAAACCAAATACTTCCTTGGCTGTCTTCATAAAAATTATACGTTTCTACTCCGGCAATAATTCCAGCCTTTGTGAAGTTGGTGTATGTTTTACCATCAAATTTGCTCACACCACCATTAAAAGTTCCAATCCATATATTTCCTTGTTTGTCTTCAAAAATATCTGCAGCGTTATTATCCGTGAGTTCTTTTTTAGCTGTTAGATGAATAAATGCTCCATTTTTATATTTAAAAATTCCATTCCCATCAGTTACAAACCACATATTACCTTTGTTGTCTTCAATGATTTTAAAAACCAGTTTATCAGATAGCATCGGTGTTGCATTTTCGACTTTTGCAGTTGGCAATGAAAAAGGTGTAAACTGTTCACCATTAAATTGACAAACTCCTCCAATTGCCCCAACCCAAATAAGCCCGTTTTTATCAATTGTTAAACCCCAAATTTCCGCATTCACACCTGGCAGTCCTTCTTCGAAAGAGAATGTTTTAAATTTTACACCATCGTATTTTATAAGTCCTTCGGATGTTCCGAACCAAATATTACCTATTGTATCTTCAACAATCTCTAAAACCCTAAAATGTGGGCTGATACCTTCAATTGTCATTTTTTCAAGTATTCGTCCATCGTAACGTATAATGCCATTACCATTTGTTCCAAACCAATAATTCCCTTTTTTGTCTTGATACATGGCTCTTACAAACTCACTAACCATTCCATTTAAATTGGTGTGAATTTGCGGAAAGACTGTGCTTTGATTTACAGTGATTGGTTGGGTGTTAACTTCATTTTCTAATGTATCATTAACAGATTTTTCGTTTGCTTGTCCAATGCAGGATGAGCATGAAAGTATTAGAAAAGCCAAAATTAAATTTGTTGTTTTGAATAATTGCTTAATGATCATGTTTGTCATAATGTTGGTTTTATGATTGATGCGCAACCTTGTGCTTATTTGCACTTTTGCTGTTTGCGTCACATTAATTTGAAATACTACGATAAGATTTGAATATGTAAAACAAAATTAAAAAACAATAAAGTTGTGGCTATAGAGCCAAGTTGCTGTTAGCGATTTTTTTATTCACTCATTATTTGCCAAAATATCTTTCGCCGTTTTGTTGCCAAGTTGTTCTGCTAAACCGACAAGCAGTCCTTCTGTACCACGAATGTAGCAGAGTTTATAAATGTTTTGAAAGTTTACAACTTCACCAACAATTTCAACCCCTTGTTGCATAAGTCTGATGAGTAGCTCGTCGAGATTGTCAACCCTGAACATAACCCTTAGATAACCTAGAGAGTTAACAGGTGCTGTCCTGTGGTCAGAAACAGTTTTAGGTGTTATAAATTTTGAAAGTTCAAGCCGGCTATTTCCGTCAGGTGTTACCATCATAGCTACCTCTACAGATTGGTTTCCAAGTCCTGTTACTTGTCCGACCCATTCACCTTCAACCATCATTCGTCCTTCAAGTTCTAATCCAATTTCTTTAAAAAATTGAATTGCATTGTCAAGATTTTCTACAACAATACCAACGTTATTCATTTCTAAAAGGTTGCTTTTCATATGCTGTTTATTTACTTCTTGTTGAGCTTGTATCTTAAATGTGTTGTTAATTCAGACGGTATAACTTCAGCGATTTGAATACCGTATTTGTCTTTATCAATACTATCAAAAAGTCTAATTCCACTTCCAAGGAAAACAGGCGCTATGTGAATAAAAAATTCATCAATAAGACCGGCATTTAGAAATTGTTGAATGGTGTTTGCACCACCTTGTATTCTTATGTCTTTACCTTTTGCTGATTTTTTTGCTTTGTCCAAAGCACTTGCTATGCCATCATTTATAAAGTAAAAAGTAGTTGTGCCTTCTTGTACCCAAGGTTCACGTTTTTCGTGCGTTAAAACAAATACATCTGCTTTATATAGGTCATTTGGCCAACTAACTTCGCCTTCTTCAAACATGCGTTTACCCATTATAAATGCACCTGTTCTCGTTATTGTTTCTCGAATGTATTTTCCGTCTGCACCATCTTCTTTTCCACCTTCAAATCCAAGGTATTCCCAAAAGGCTTTTTGATTAAACATCCATGAATGGATTTGCCCTGAAACCCCACCCATAGGATTTTTAGGACTTCTGTTGTCGCCTGCGAAAAAACCGTCGAGTGATATTCCGCTATCAAAGATTATTTTGTTCATATTTTATTATTTAACAAATTAAATTTTTTGCCTGTCGTTTATGGCTGGCACTTTTGCTCAACATTGACCCCTATATTTTAAGGCTTGACAATATGGTGAATATTAAATACAAATGTACAATTCAATTTCCAATGTTGAATTTTGAACAAATGTTTTTTAGAAATACTTCGGCTACCATTTTGCCAAACAGATGTTTCCTGTTGGGTTTGTTATTAGGATGTTTGTAGCCATTTAAGCAATTTTTTATAATCTGCAATACTTCTTGAATTTGGATGGCTGAAACTATTGGGGTTCTGTAGCCTTTATTTGTGGACCTTATTAGTATCGTGTTTTGACTACCTAATATTTGTAATTTATTAATATTACCAAATATGCTTTAGGCTTCAATAAAAATGAAAAACCCTTCACAAATTTATAGCCCCCTTCATCCCATGTCCTTTCGCCATTAATTTATAAGCACTTGGCGAAACACCCATTTTGTTTTTGAACGCGGCATTAAAGGTTGCTTTGTTAGTGTAGCCAACGTCGAATGCTATACTGAGAATTTTGGAGTCGGAATAAGACTCATCGAGAAGGAGGCGACAGGCTTCTCTGATGCGATATTCGTGGAGGAGCTCTGAGAAATTTTTATGTAGGGTGGAATTAATTAAAAAGGATAATTCGTGCACAGGCATTTGTAATAACTCGGAAAGTTTGTTCAAATTTAATTCAGAGTCGAGCCAAGGCTTTTGCGTTTCCAAGTATGTAGTCAGTTTTTGACTTTGAAGTATTAAATCTGCGGGAGGGAGTTTTTTTCTGGTATTGGCATTCTTTTGTTCAAATAATGATAAAGGTTGGCGGAAAGCGCCATATCCAATCAGATAAATACAAACTGACATTATTCCGGATACTAAATAATCTAAGCCATCAAGAGAAATTCCAAAATAAAGTGTTATCCAATAACTGCTGAAACAAAGGGAGAACAATACATAAAATGAAATATTACGAACATACCAACGATATTTCAATTGTTGATGTTCGCTGTCATGCTTTTCCTTATTTTGTTTAATTAATAAACGCAATAATAAAAAGGCATAAATAAACATACTCAAAAACTGCAGGGCATTGAATACCTGAAACGATGTAATTACAAAACTCACGTGACGATATATCTTGTCTTGGAGAAAAATATTCATGGGTTCTTGCGATGTCGCAATTACTTCAGGCCCGGTGGTGAACCAATAAATAAATGGCAACATATACGTAAGATGCACCGCAAACGGAATAAAGTGTTTTTTATAGTTTGTTGGAAGCTCTCCATTTTTTATGATAATAATATATAAATACATCAATGGTCCCAACAAAAATGGCAAGGCCGAACACCAACCCTTGGTCCACATAAAATTGCAACTGTAACCTGTCCAGTATAACACATAATAACACAAAATCATCGAAAATGCAGCAACAAAAATTGCCATGGTTCTGTTTGCAACTACATTTGATCTATTGTAAACAGCAAGCAATGCCGCAAGAAATAATCCCTGAGCCGAAATAATCAGAAATATAAAAGACCCAATGGTAAACGATGGTTCAGGTAACATGCTGTAAATTTTGTTAAATAAAAATAATAATAAACAATGACCCTACCAATTTTAACTTGCTTTAACATGCGCTAACAGTTATTTTGTCATAATTAAGTCATGAGCGAATAAATCAGGTCTTATTTTATAATTCAGGACGCTATTAATAATGGTATGGAGAAGATTTGCATTAAAAATTGCATATGAAAAATTTAAACAAACTTCGTCCTTCCACATGGATAATTTTTATTTGTTTACAAATACTCACACTCAACATTTCAGCACAATATTGTATTCCGCAACATTCCTTTCCCATGCTCGATGTGATCATCGACGGTGTGGAGCTCGGCGACATTATGAATACCGGAAGCGGGGTTGCTGAAGAAAATATCGGTTACAGCGATTATACTGAACTTTCCACCGGACTTATTGCAGGGTCCACCAATACCATTTATCTCGACAATAAATCGTGGCAGTATAATTATTCCGTTTGGATTGATTTCAACCAGAATATGGAATTTGAAGAAACAGAAAAACTGGGAACCATCGTTTTAACCGGGGTTCAATCGGGGAGCATTACTTTTAGTATTCCTGCCGATGCCATCAATGGAGAAACACGAATGAGGGTCCGGGCAGTTCACGAACCATTTGGCCCCTGGATGAATTCTAACGACCCATGTCTGCCATTTTTACAAGGTGATACAGAAGATTATACTGTCCTAATTTCAGGAGGCATTGAACATGATCTCAGTATAAAAAAATTGATATCTCCTGTTTCAGCGGTTGAATTAAATGAAGAGAGTATTACCATAACCATTTCCAATCATACCGATACAGATTTTTCAGATGTAAATGTTGCTTATACAATTGACGGTGGGTCTGAGGTGGTAGAAATTATTCCTGATGTAATTCCCGCCAACAGCGATTTTATTTATACTTTTTCGGAACCCGCTAACCTTACCGGTTTAGGATGTTATTCCATTGCACTGGAAGTGCAACATCCGGATGATGGATTGTCATTAAATGATAACCTCGAAACAGCTATCTGCAATTTGAATTATGTAAGCGGTTCTAAAAAATGGTTGATACATTCCAATATTGATGGAGGTGCAGAGGCTCTTAGTGGCGCACCATATTTTAATACAACGAATACAACCTGTATGAATACAGTTTTTGGTGATGGTAACTGGACGCAGGAATATTTTGAAACAGTTGACCCGGAAATATTATTTTCCGATTCATCTTGCTTTATTTTTTTAGATGGAAGTTATAATCATATTGTCGCAATGGAAATATTTTTAAATGATAACCGACAATTAATGGAAAACTGGGTTGCAGCCGGCGGAAAATTATATTTGAACAGCAGTGGGTCAGAAAGTGAGGGAGAACATTTTTATGTGGATTACGGGTTCGACGGAACAAAAATTGCCATGAGTTATCAGGTAACCGATATCAAAAAGAAAACCGGAATTACGCACCCTGTTTATGAAGGACCTTATACGCCTGTTGGCACAACCTTCAGTGGCTTTTATGCGAGTAATGCTGTGATATACGGAAATAATTACGACACGCTTGCACATGAAAACATTGATGGCGTGTTGTTTGGTGCACCACATAATGATATGCCATGTATGATAGAAAAACAGTGGGGAATTGGCAAAGTAATTATGAGTGCGTGGGCACCAAGTCAGTTAATTGATCCAGCGGATAAAAATATGAATCTGCGTCAAAACATTTTGGTGTATTTAGGTGATTGTAATGTTGTTATTCCAGATGATGCAGGTGTCATCAATTTACCGGAATTAGTTTCTTCCTGCAATAAATCTGAGACAGAGGAAATAAAAATTACTATTCATAATTATGGTGGAACAACAATAAGTTCTGTGCCTGTAGCTTATAAAATAAATGGTGGTGTTGAAATTATGGAAATTGCTGCTATTACAATTGAGCCTGGGGCTGAAGCTGATTATATTTTTGCAACTACTGCCGATCTTTCTGTTCCGGGTGAATATGTTTTTGAAATTTACACCCTGCTTCCTGATGATAGTGATATAAGCAATGATACGCTTGAATTAACTATAAATTCATATGCCTCACCTATGCCTATATTAGAAGAAAATATAACAACGTGTGATGCAGTAATACTTGATGCAGGAAATCCAGGAGTTGAATATGTATGGAGTACAGGAGAAATTACACAAACTATAACGGTTACAAGTTCCGGAACCTATTCCGTTACTGTTATTGACCCGGTATCAGGTTGTGAGATTAGCGATACGGCTAATGTCACCATTATATCTGCACCTGAGGCGTCTTTTAATTACACTACAATAGGTCTCACTGTATTTTTTGAAAATACTTCCTCGGGTGCCGGAACATATTTCTGGGTTTTTGGTGATGGAGATGGTAGCACCGAAATAGACCCTACACATACTTATGCAACTGTGGGTGATTATTCGGTAACGCTAATAGTGGAAAATGAATGCGGAATAACTGAATATAATATGGTAATTACCATTCAAATTACGCCTATTTCAAATACTGATATTAAATCCATTAACTTATTTCCAAATCCTGCAAATCAATTTTTTATTGTAGAGCTGGAAAATTTAAGTGGGAATGAAATAGTTTTGGAGATGTATGACTTACAAGGTAAACAAGTAATTTCACCGCTTGAAACTCAAATAATAAATGAAAACTCTTTGAATGTAAATATACCATTATTACCTACTGGGATTTACGTTGTTAAATTAATTGTTGGGGAAACTGTTTATGTAGGTAGGGTGGAGAAACATAGATGAATAAATTGATAATTTAAATGTTGGATATAATTCAACACGTTATATTTGAAGTGGAATAAATATGATTAAAATGAATGCAGAGGATTTTTAAGGCGGAGGAAAACACATACTATAAAAATGTATTTAGCGTTGGTTAACAACAATTTTTTAGTATGTGTTTTTTAAGCGTAGCATTGCTTATTTTACTTTCACAACTACTTTACCTTTTGTGCGACCAGCCTCTACATAAGTCAAAGCCTCATTGGCTTGTTCAAATGTAAATACTTTGTCCAGCACCGGTTTTATAGCGCCATTATTGATAAGCGATGCAATTTCTGTCAACTGATTACCATTCGCACGCATAAAAAGAAACGAATAATCTACACCAAGTCGTTTAGCCTTTCTATTAATTCCAAAACTTAATAATTTCATAATGAATTTTAAGAACCAAGGTGTATTCATTTGTTTTGCAAAGCCCACATCCGGCGGTCCGGATATAGAAATAACTTTCCCATTAGGTTTTAAGATTCGCAACGACTTTTCGAGTGACTTTGTGTCCTGGCTGTTCAATACTACATCATAATCTTTAAGCATGGTTTCAAAATCATCCCTCTTGTAATCAATCACAACATCTGCACCCAAACGCTTCACCAAATCAAAATTAGTTTCACTTGTTGTAGTTGCAACTGTTGCACCCACATGCTTTGCCAACTGAATTGCAAATGTTCCAACACCTCCCGATCCTGCCTGAATAAAAACCTTTTGCCCTTTTTTGAGATTTGCCTTTTCAATTAATGCTTGCCACGCAGTTAAACCTACTAATGGAATGGAAGCTGCCTCTTCCATGGATATATTTTGAGGCTTTAGGGCAACATTAGTTTCATTAATAGCAATATATTCTGCTAATGTGCCAATTTTCAAGACTGCCGGTTGTGCAAATACCTCATCACCAACTTTAAAGCGACTAACTTTATAACCGGTTTTTGTTACAACTCCTGCTACATCATGTCCTAAAATCAAGGGCAATTTATACGGTAGTATGAGTTTAAACTCCCCACTTTTTAGTTTGCTATCAATTAAATTTATGCTAGCAGCGTGTATTTGAATTAAAACTTCATTGTCGTTTACTACTGGTTCAGGCAAATCAACCATCTCAAGTTTATCTACTTTACTGTATCGTCTTGCTATAAATGCTTTCATTTTTTTTATTTGTTTTGAATGATTAATAAAAAAGCTTACCTTCCTTTACAAATGTCAATGTCTCCTCAATTTCATAAGCATGAACTGCTGTACAAAAAAGAGAAATTCGTTCTGAAAGGTTTTTGAGTGCTTCACTTTTAAAAAATTGCGCCATACCATTTTTATCTGAAAACCCTATAATTATTGAAGCTTGAAACTGTACCTCCTTCGCATTATCGTGTAATACATTTGGGGTGTCCCATTGCGATTCCTTCCAAGGGTTGTAGGTCTTGCTTCTTAACTCCTTCAACAAACCGGTATTAGCAAGCATAGGTGTGAGTTCTTCCATGATAAATTTCTTAAAATCATCTTCTTTCACGCCATCTTTTTTCCTAAATAAAACGATACTTCGAGCTTCAATAGTTGTGCCGGCATCAGCTACGTAATACCAACGGGAATTGTTTGGAAATGCTGCATATAGTATAGTTCGTTTAAATAAATTTACTTCGTCTTTATAAGCAAGTTTATTTTGTTCTCTGCCGCTTAAAAGAGAAAGGAAACCTTTCAAAGTAACATCGGCAATGCCGTCTATTTTGCGGTCTTGAGGTATGGTGGTTTCAACACTTGATATTGTAGGCCACATGCCGGTATTTTTTTCATTTAGATGTATTTGACGATATTCCCAAAGCCCCTTATTTGCAGCAATTATTTTTGAGTGCGGACCTTTCCATCTGTTCATTCCTGCCTGTCGGGTTGTGTCTGTTCGCATCCAAAGTAAAATTGATGACGATAAATGTTTTTCTGAGCTCACATCGGTCTTAACTTTGATAGGTTTTACAATTTTTGTTTGAGCAAAACTTACTGCGCCAAACATCAAACTGAGCAATAATATGCTGATATTTTTTTTCATAATATAATATTTAGGTAGTTAAAAAGGGAATTGCTTTTTTAAGAAAGTCGTTGTGGTATTGAAATATTCCACCATGCCCTGAATTTGGATAAATGATAACTGGCTCCGCATTGGGAAAACGTTTTGCTAAATCAATTGAGAGCGGTGTAGGCACCATTCTATCATTATCACCATTGGCTACTAACACTGGATGTTTAAATACACTTAAATCGGCCTGAGCCTCTTTGCCCCATGCTTCAATAGCTTGCAGTTGCTTTTTTAAAACACTGAGTTTTACTTTTGCATCTCGGTTTGTTGTTCTTTCGTTTAACCGCTTTAGAAAATCTCCCGCTGCTTGTTTGCCCACTTTGTTTTGGGTAAAAAATAAATAAAACTTGGGGTCTCTAAATGTGACGATTCCTTTAAAAATATCCTTGTAAGTAAGGCCAACCACGGCACTAATGCCTTCTCCACCTCTTGGGCCTGATCCTGCCAATATTATTTTACGTACCAATAAGGGCTCTACTAAAAGTAATTCTTGGGTTATAAATCCACCCATAGAAAAGGCAACAATATCTACTTGTTTATACCCCAATGCATAGATAAAAGCTATAGCATCTTTTGCCATGTCAGCAATACTTGTGCCTTGTTCACCTGTTGTAGCCCCTACACCTCGATAATCAAAGGAAATTACATGACGTTCTGCTGCGATAGCATCCATAATTCTTGGGTCGCAGTTATCAAGGTTTGCCGTAAGGTGGTTGAAATAAATAACTGGAATATCGCTTTGTTTGCCATAAGCACGGAAAGCGAACTTGATGCCGTTTGCCGCAGTAATAAACTGTGTCGGCACTGTTGCATAAGTTAGATTTTGATTAGCCATTTTTAATAATTTTGTATATTTGCTTGCATTTTGCAAGTGCAAACATACAACAATACTTGCATAATGCAAGTATTGAGTAAAAATTATTTTATGAGCAGAAATCAAAAAAGGTCAGATTGCCCTATTAGTTGCTCCCTTGATATTTGGGGAGATAAGTGGTCGCTGTTGATTGTCAGAGATCTAATGGATGCCAAACAATGCACCTACGGCGACTTTTTAAAGTCGCCAGAAAAAATTGCAACAAATATTTTAGCCTCAAGATTGCAGTCGTTAGAGGAGTTTGAGATAATTGAAAAATCGGAGCACCCCGACAGTAAAAGAAAAATGTATTATCAGCTCACAATAAAAGGAATAGACTTAGTTCCAATTATGATTGAGATAACAGCTTGGGCGGATAAATATGCAACTATACCAAAAGAACGAAAAGCTTTATTGAGGGCTTACAAAAAAGATAAAGAAGGATTTATTAAGGCATCCATTAAAGAATTGAAAAAAGTGTAACCGGTCAATTTATAAAAAATTAGGCATTTGCATTTCAGTGGCTGTTTATTATTTTTTTATTAGCAGTTGCGAGTCAGGCTTCATTTTTTTATTGTCGGGTTATGAGTTGACAAAATGAAAGCATTTATAGTGTGGTAGCAGTGCTAAATATATCCAATATTTTTCGAAGCAAAGGCAAATAAATTCCCCTGAATTATTGTACCCTTTTCCCTAAAAAAGGTTGCTCAAAGTGCACCCTTTTGAAGTTGGCAGGATAAATAAGGGTGCTGTAATCGTTTTGAAGATTTACAATGTGCTTGCGTTTTTGTTTACAAATAAATCTGAGAAACGAATTAATCAAATATCAAAATTCAGTTATAAGGAGAAGAATAGGACGTCTACTAATAACACTAATGTAAATGGCGTTATATTAATCGTCCACGGTTGTTTTGTTATCATTATTAATGTCAATAAATAGGATCATTTTTCCAATTTTAGATGATGCTCCACTATAAAAACCTGTTTCCTCAGCAAATTCTGTTGGATTTCGAAATGTTCCGAATATAATGTCAAACAATGGAAGGTCTGAATAGTTGAACGCGTGAATGCCTTTGGCGTGGTGCAATGAATGTGATTCGGGTCGCTGAAAAATGTATCCCGCCCATTGAGGCGTTTTAATGTTTGTATGTTGTATAACCGCAAGAAAAGTAGCTCCATAAATTGCATAAATAGTTGCCTGTGGAGTAAATCCTGCAATCCAAATCATTGCCAAACTTGTCAAAAAAGTAAAACCAATCATATCCATAAGACTAAAAAAGAAAGCACCATATGTATCCACACGCTCTGCACTGTGATGCATTTGGTGAAACACTCTCCACAACAAATGGTTTTTGTGCATTAACCGATGCCAAACATATACCCCGAATTCGTAAAGTAACAATGCAGTCAAGCCACCCCAATAGTCGCCAAGTAAAACTAAGTCAAACACTTTGTATGCAGACAAATAATTGTTCCAAATCAACGGAAGATAGGACGACACAAAGAAGTAGATAAAAAATGTCGATATTCCCATTATACGCCAATATTTAATGGTAGGTAATTTTTTTGCCGGTATAACAGCTTCAGCAATTACTAAGACGAAATAAATGGAAATTACAATGACTGAAACAGGGTCAGTCAAAATTTCCCAAGGTGTCGGTAGTTGTAAAATTTTATTGAAAATATTTTTTTATCTTGACGGTAGTTCGACGACTATAGCTATTTAACAATCGCTTGTAAAAGGTCATACAACAAAAGCGCTTGAAAAAGACTTTACCTTTCACCTCTCCAAAAATACTAAATAATTCCGGCTATGTGCAATGACCTTGGCCTTGCGGATAAATAACATGATATAATCATTAATTAATTGATATTACCAAGTCCCTTCTTTTTTCATAGCAAAATATGTCCATGCCCCGCCGGCAAAATCGATGGATGCGAAGAGCAGCATTATGGGTTCCATCATTTGTAGATATACAAACGCTGAAAAGAAAAAGATAATTGTGCAACGAATGCAAGCTGTAACTTTGAAAATGATAGAAAGTTGATGTCTTGCAGCAACAATATAATAAACTGATAATGCCATTAGTAAAATCCCGGATAATCTTATCCAAACTTCACTTGTATTTTCTACACCGATTACAGTTAGAAAAACATTAGGAATAAACAACAACGTTGCTCCAACAAGAGTAAGGTAAACACCAAATACAAGAACACTTTTAGCGGGATGTGTCATAGTTTTTTTTGTTAAAGTTAAAAATTAAATGAAAATTTGCTAAAACACAATATATAACTTGTTATTATGCTGTGTTAAATACAGTTTTTGATTTCTTAATGTTGGAACACATCCGTTTTGTGAAGTATTATTTCATAGCTTACCACTACAGTTCCTAGCATCAGCCGTGGCTGATCTGCCAGCTCCAACCTTGGTACGATACATATAACTTCATTTAACCACTAAACTACCAATTTCTTCTTGGGGCTGTTTTTATTTTGTAAGGCTGTAAAACCAACAAATGGTGCGGCTATTAAACATAGAGGCGGGTTTTACATCCAATTCCACAACAAGCTCCACCTGTCCCGGGCTGGTGTTATAATAAGCCCAGCCTCTGTAATATACAGCTCCGTTGGGGGGCATGGGTCCGCTGTTAAATTTTACATTGGTATCAACCTCGCCATCACGAACAGCTACATAACAATCTATTATTGCCTTTTCCATTTCAGCATTTAAAAGTAATACGTTGAACAGGATTTCATTGCCCGAAGGCACAGGAATGCGGATGTATTTTTTTCCGAATTGTGAGTAATCAAAACGTTCAAGCGAGCTGCCCGAATAGGTTTCACCAGGTCCGGGTTTTGATATTATCTGATTTGAAACAAGTAACAAAACTTGCGGAACATTATCAGGCTCATCAATTACGGTGCCGGGTGTGCTTAATGGAATCATGGTATCATCAGGAGGTGTTCCTGTA
>Ga0209174_10002327_pt1 | contig 12633 bp, 9 predicted proteins | sample JI91814BDNA_FD_187505 | JGI IMG/M metagenome (GOLD analysis project Ga0209174, IMG submission 187505) | Wastewater effluent complex algal communities from Wisconsin, to seasonally profile nutrient transformation and Carbon sequestration -... | ecosystem: Engineered > WWTP > Effluent > Algae...
TGGGCTCAAATAGAATTACAGTTCTAATCTTACTTATTTTCTCTTTCTGTTTAAAAGCAAAAAAGTCTCCTTTTGACGTAAGCTCACAAAGCGGCAGTGCAACAACCGCATTAGTCAGTGGAGTAAGAATTCCAACCATTGCAAATGGTTCAAATTCCACTTCAACCACAACGCCCACAACAAACACTCCCACAACGGCCACAATTCCTGCTCCCCCGAGTAATCTTGTCTACACAGTAACAGCCCTTCAATCAAAGCTCATTCCCGGAAACACAACAGTCATTAGCCCCACTATCACAGGCACTGTATCCTCTTGGACTATTTCTCCTTCTACTCTACCACCGGGAGTAACCTTCGATGCAACAACGGGGGTAATTACCTGTTCACCGCCAGTCGGAAGTGCTCCCTTTCCACTTACGAACTTTACAGTGACTGCCATTAATCCGGGGGGCAACACTACGTTTACCGTTCCTCTGCAGGTTTTGGGTAGCGGGGAGAATGTGTGGACTGTGATGAATGGGGTGAGTGGAGTAAATACTCAAAGTGCAAACGCGGCTCTATTATACGAGCCAATTTGTAAATGTCTCTATCTCGCAGGTGTTACCAAAGGCAATATAAATGGAGAAATCAATCCAAATACAGGCGGAAATGATGCTGGTTTTTTAAGTAAATATGATCTAAACGGAAATAGGATTTGGACAAGGCTTTTTGGCACAGTGTCGGCAACTGGTACTGGGGTTCAGGGCATGGCATTTGATTCTTCTGGAAATATTTTTGTTTCTGGATCAGCTCCGACAGGAAACTTCAGCGGATTGACAATAAGTGTAGGAGCTTTTCCTAATTTCGCAGCTTTTATAATTAAGTACGATTCCAATGGAAATATGCTTTGGGTGAATTCAAGTGCCCCGAATCAAAGCCACAGTGGAAAAGGTATTGCAGTTGATAGCTCCGGAAATCCCTACCTAGCAGTAGCTCAAGAAAACGGAACCACCCTGCACGGGTTTAGCCATAGTTTAGGTTCTGCTGCCCTCACCATCATAAAATACAATGGTTCAAACGGATCATATGCTGGGTTAGCTACCATGATTAATGGTTCTGCTGGACAACCAGGAATTGAACCCTATGGCATTCAGGTTGCTAGTAACGGAAATGTCTATGTTGCAGGAGTTACTAGACCAAGTAATGCTAATCGTTGTGGTACAGGTACTACTTCTTATAATGCAGCACTCTTTAGATTTGATTCCAGTTTGACGTATCAAGGTTGTACCCAAATACCAATTGGTGGAACTGCTCTCGGTATACATGCATTTGCATTCGGAATATCTTTGGATCCTTCCAACAATGATGTCTATGTTTCAGGATATTTTGATGTAGGTAGTCTAGACTTTATAGCTCGCGTTGGTACGATAGATGCGTTCGTAACAAAATTTGATTCCAATGGAGTTAAGCAATGGTCAAGGACTCTAGGCGTTGCTGGGGCTGTAACTGCTATAAATATGGTTGGTTTTGCGAATGGAAAGCTATATTTATCTGGGGTTACTAGTGGAAATTTACCAGGAGCTAGTCAGGCGATCAGTGGGTCACAGGATATGTTCATTGCTACATATGATAACAGCGGAACTCAGCTTTCTCTTAGACCCCAAGGAACAACTGGATCAACATTTACTTGCTCTGGTGCTAGTTGTGCAAGTGGATTGACTTTTGATTCCAATAATACACTTTATACTTCCTCATACACAGATGGAACTGTTGGAGGTATAACAAACCCCGCTGGCGTAGCGAAAACATCAGTATTCATTGTCCGAAATGTGCAGTAAGGTATCGATTTAATCTAAGAATAAACAACTCCACACTAAACTTTCAAGAATCCCCTTTGCATTGCAAAAACATCATTGATCTTTTTTAAAACATCACTGATCATTTCTGAAATATCACTGATCTTTTTCAAAACTTCACTGATCTTTTTTAAAACTAGCCTTAGCTTTTAAAGAAACAAAGACTACCTATCTATGAGTAGCCTTAACTTCTAAAAAAGATAAGGCTTGATTTTTAAGAATAGAGTTTACTTTTAAATTTTCTAAAGGGGAGTTTAGATAATAAGAAAACCAAATAAAAAATTCATTTAAAAATTGATTCTTCGATATAATTTTTGATTTGATTTACAAATTCAGTTGCATCTTGAAGCAATAAAGATGCATCCTCTTACTCAGCATCATTTAACTCTGCATAATCAGACTCTTGTCTGAGTTCAAATGCTCGATCAAGCTAGAATTCCTTCTCGCATTACATTGGAAATAAATAGACTTTTTTGAATGGCAGGATAACTGAATCGCTCAAAATTATAAACGATAGGTGCTAGAAGTAGATTTCTCTCAAAGCCAACTTCCCAGGCAAGATCAGAAATAATCCGCTTATTTGCTTTTGATAAATCCTTGATAACGACTAAAATATCGAAATCAGAATCGGGATAATGATCTCCCCTAGCCCTAGATCCGAAGAGCCACACTTTAGATTCAGGAAACTGCAAATGAACTCTATTTGCGAACTCTTTAAAGATTTCTAAATCTGCTTCTTGCATAGATGTTTAGGTTAAATTCTCACAATAAATTTTCAAGAATATTTTAAGAAACCAAGCCTCCCCCTTATACGCTTGGGAAAGGGGCTACTTATTGTTATACCCCAACTCATAAGAAGTTGGGGATTGGTAATCTACTACATTACACTGATACAACGGACTCGATTTGTGGAGGTTTTGAGTTTTTTATCTCTTCCTGGCCATTCTACCTTAAACGCTTTAGTGGAATCACCTTCAATAGTTGTTGAAGTCCACATACTTCCACCATCCCAAGGAAAATCAGGATTCAGGAAAAATTCATCTAAAGATATATAAATTGTCATAGCTTCATTCATATTGGGAAGTCTCCAAGTTTTTCCTAAATAGTTTACATTTTTGCAATAATTGATTGCTTGATCCCAGGACATTAAGGTTGGATTTCCAATTTCACAATCAGAACCAGTTATACCTTCACTACATTTACGCCATAAGATTCCATTATTTGCATCTATAACATAATCATTATTTATGATAACAGTTTTAGGTTCTTTATGGTTTTTAATTCCAGCCACACATTTCAAAGCAACATTAGCAGTACACATAGATGCGTTTGGCTTAATATTATTATTGCAAAGTGCTGATCCATGTGCTTCGGCTTCTGTAATTAATAATTTAATTATAAATGCCTTGCCAACACGATCTAAACTACCCCCACTGTAATTTCTTGAGCTTTGATTTGGAAAATTGTTTTGCATCAATGAGTTAGTATTATATAAAATCCCAAATCTATCTATTTCTTGTGTAGTAGGATATCGCCAGTCATTTCTACCAGCATAACCAACTCCTCCATTTAAACTGTTCAAATAGGCACAATCATTTGCGTAACTATTATTAAAACTTCCAATAGTACAGTCAGCGCCCGAAAGTCCAGTCGGACAACTCTGCCACACTAACCCACTCGTCGTATCCGTCGTAGTATAATCATCCGTATAGGTCGGATGTTGATTCGGACCCGAATAAACAGCCGCAGGCTGACCGGATTGGTATTCCCCGTCTTGACCAGTGCCTGCACAAGCAATTACATTTCCACTAACGTCATAGCACTGTGTCTGTCCCGTTTTGAAAGGTAATTTCCCAAAGAACGTCAAAGTAATATTAGCCGTTGTATTTCCACCTGCATTCGATGCAGTGATTACATACGCGGTAGATGTCTGTTCAACAGTCGCCGTCCCACCAATCGCGCAAGTAGTTGCGTTGATAGTTAACCCTGACGGCAAAGATGGACTAGCCACACAATTGGTCACAGTTCCTGTCTTCGTTGGTGTAATCGTCTTTGCTGTTCCAACTGCAAAGGAAAGTGCATTGCTTGCCGGATACACTAGATTAGACGGTGCGGGAGGATTTACTCCGATAGTTACAGTTGTATTTGTGCTTCCACTCGCATTGCTTGCCGTGATTGTATAATTCTTTGCAGGACTTGTTCCTGTTGGAGTTCCTGTAATAGCGCATGTCGTAGTATTGAGAGAAAGTCCTGCGGGTAATGATGGACTTACAGAACAGCTAGTGACGATTCCTGAAATACTTGCAGTTACATTCACTGCAACTCCAGTCGTATAGTTTATAACTCCGCCCGGGAATGGAAAAGAAATATTCGATGGTGCATACAGTTGTGCTGTAATCGTCACTATCACATTTGTATTTCCATAGGCGTTTTAAGCTGTAATTGTATAGGCGGTAGCGACTTTAGCTGCACTCGGTGTTCCTGAGATTGTGCAAGTAGTTGCATTGATACTAAGTCCTGTAGGAAGTGCAGGACTAGCCACACAATTGGTGATTACACCTGTAATCGCCGGGCTTACATTCACAGGAGTTCCGATTGTATAAACTGTAGTTGCCCCCGGTGTGTAGGGAAAAGAAAAAGCGGTAGGCGCAATGAGTGTTGTTGCTATCGTTACTGTTACATTCCCACTGCCGTATTGATTAGTCGCAGTAATAGTATATGCAGTAGCCGAAGTCGTTGAAGTAGGCGTTCCTGTGATAGAGCAATTGGTTGTATTAAGTGTTAATCCTGCGGGCAATGTCGGATTAACGCTGCAAGAAGAAACTCCACCTGTCACTGTCAGAGTATAATTCACGTTTGTATTAGAATTAATCGTGGTCGATCCACCAAAAGAAAAACTAAGAGTTTGTGGCGCGAGAGTATTAACACCAAAATTTAAAGTTGCACTCGTATTTCCGAATTGATTTGTTGCTGTGATTGTATAATTTGTTTGTGGAGAAACGGCAGTTGGAGTTCCTGAAATCGCGCAAGTAGAAGAATTGATTATGATTCCTGTTGGAAGCGCTGGACTAATAGTGCAATTGGTTATTCCTCCTGTAAAAGTTGAAACGAGTGAACTCGACACTCCAGTTGTAAAAGTTGCCGCCCCTCCCGACGGAAAAGCAAGATTAGCCGGTGGGTCAGCACTTCCTGTTAAGGTAATTGTCGAGGTAGTAGTTCCATATTGATTGCTTGCCGTGATTGTAAATTTCGTTTTAGGAAATGCGACAGTCGGAATTCCAGTAATTGCACAAGTGGCAGGATTTAAACTCAGTCCTGCGGGTAATGCAGGAGTAACAGTGCAATTGGTAATCGTTCCGGTAATGGCAGGAATAATGCTTACAGAAATGCCAACAGTTAAAGTTGCATTGTTTGTTCCTGTAGAGCCAGCTGTAAAAACTAAATTCGAAGGAGCAGTTTCAGTAGTCGTGCTTGTAGTTGTCGAAGACGAACCGGTGGAATTAGAAGAGCTTCCACCGAGTAACGCTATGGGTAAAAGTGTTGTTAGAGGTGACTGCCCGTTCTTGCCCTTGCAGCCAGCGAGACTTAATGATAGAATAAGGCTAAGAGCTAGTAAGCGAAGTGAAAAGTGAAAATTTTCATATAGAGTTTTCCTTTTTGTAAAATTTCTAAGCGAAAAAGAAAATCTAAACTAGAAAATTCTTTTTCACTTAGAGTTATCTAGAACAAGGAAATGAAACTTGTCAAGTATTTTTAATTAAACAAGAGGAAAATAGTTAATATTCCATCAATCCGCAGCATTATCAATTCTTCGTAGCGCATGGTTTGCAGCATCAACAAAGTACAAACGAGTTCCATCTGATGTTATTCCACCTAGATTTCCAAGAAGAGCAGATGCGCCTGTTCCATCTTGATAGCCATTAGCCCCTGCGATAGTGACTACATTTAAACTAGAAATCCCTACTCTACGAATTCTTTGTCCATTGTATTCTGTGATAAATAAATTCGAACCGTCTGTTTCGATTCCGTGCGGATTATTGAATTCTGCCGCAAGTCCTGTTCCATCTGTTGAGGCTGCCACTCCGCTTCCTGCGACCGTTGTCACTGCGAAAGGAGAACTCATATTAATTTTTCGTAATTTATTGCTGCCGCATTCTACAACATATAAAAAATTTCCCACGGACACAGAATCACAGGGTGTATCAAAACTTGCCGTTAGCCCGTTAGTGCTATCTACAGCGGCGGCGGTTCCATCTCCCGCCATGAAAGTTACAACTCCAGAAGAAATGAGATACCGTTTAATTTTATTATTTCCTCTATCACTTATATAAAGATAATTTCCATCTGTAGTTATTCCATTTGGATAATTAATTCTAGCAACACTTCCAACTCCAATTGCATCTCCTGAGGCTCCTCCTTGTCCAATTAATGTAGTTACCGCCGTGGAGCTAATATCGACTTTGCGAATCATATTGTTTGCTCTATCGCATACAAATAAACTGGTTCCATCAGTTGAGATTTGAATCGGAAAATCAAATCTTGCAGCACTTCCTATTCCGTCTGACGTTCCCGAAGTCCCGCACAGTCCTGCCAGAGTTGTTACATTTCCTGTTGCAATTTCATACTTTCGAATGCAATGATTTCCAGAGTCGGCGATAAATAAATCTTTTCCATTCGAAGTCACGCCGAGAGGAATATTAAACCGCGCAGTTCCACCCACACCATCTACATAGCCGGCATTCGAAGTCGTCGGAAGCGAACCAGCTACCGTTGTAACACTGGCAGCGTTAGCCGCAATCGTGAAGGTAGAAAGAGTAGAAAGCACTTTTCCACCTACTAGATAACCGCCAACGCAATTCACTGTAAAACTCACATCGGCTGTTAAGGTTCCCGAAAGCGTTCCTCCGTAAAGAGCGCAGACTTTACCTGTTGGTTGAGATTTGAAGCTGAGCGCAAAATCTGTATTATTCGGTAATATCGCACCTATTTTTGTATTATTGTCGAATGATTTAAAGGAATTTCCACTCGTATCATAATACATCTCAAGCGGAGTGTCAGAAGCAGTTAGACCGGTTACATTGACAACTCCCGCACTTCCTAAAATACTATAACCCAAATTTGTCAAAGTCACCGTATAATCAGCCTTAGACCCATCTTCTGCAACAAGAGAATAGGTAACTGGATTTGTAAAATCATTAGTCGTATTTCCATTGCTTTGTAAAACTCCATTCGCATAAATAGAATTAGCCGTTGTATCAAGAGTTGCTACTAAATTAGTGAGAGGTACACTGGAGGGTAAAATAGCCGTTATACTCGATCCCGAAATCGTAGCAGTAACAGGTGGAGAAATTTTAAGAAATTGAAAACTCTTTAGATCTTTGGAACTAGAAAGCACAGGAGTTGGGACTGGTGTTGACGTAACAGGAGAGGAATTCCCAGGCAAAGAGAAAAGCGATTTTAATTTTGGACTTTTATCCAAACAAGCCAACCCGAATGCTAGTAGTAATAAAGAAAGAAAGACTTTCATAGTATATAAGACTTCCAAATCAAAAGAGATCTTTTCTTCGTTATAGGTTAAACACTTTAAAAATCCATGTCAAGCAAAACTATTGATTTATCGTGCTAAAAAAAGTTACAAAAAAGATTTTTTGACAGAAAACTATGCTAGACAAAGATACAAACATTTTTAATCGTTTCGTTGAGTCTAATTATCATAAACCTTCTTTCAAAAAATGATTCTACCCTTCTACAACAAAAACCTAACAACAGAAATCCGCGTGACAGTGTTTAATTCTTCTGATGAAGTGAATGCTAAAGACTGGAAACAAGTAGTGCAAGATAAGAATATCTATGCCACACTTCCCTATCTTTCTGCTATGGAAAAATCACTGGGCAGTGAATTGGGTCATCGTTATTTATTATTTTACAATCAGGATTCTATTCCAGTTGCCGTTTGTGTAGTGCAATGTTTATATTTTATCGACAAAGGAAAAAACGACAAACAAGAAGTATGCCGCATCCGTAACACAATCAAACGAAGACTTCTTACAAGCAAAGGAATTCGCTTAATGACCTGTGGAACTCCCTTTGCTAGTGGAGAGAATGGGTTTGTTTTTTCAGATGCAATTTCCAGTGAAGCGGCTTATGAGCATTTGGCGAAAGCTCTAATTGATTTACAAAAGAGGGAAAGGAATCATTCAGACTCCCCCGTTATTCTCTTTAAAGAATTACTTCCTACTTCCTTTGAAAGCGGATTCGAGCTATCAAAGAAAGGATTCAGTGAATTTCAAATTGATGTAAACATGATTATGCAAATTTCTCCCTCCTGGAAAAATCTAAACGATTATCTAAATGCAATGGTAACAAAGTTTAGAACCAAAGCCAAAACTGCCCTTCGTAAATCAGAAGAACTGAGAGTCGTAGATATGAACTTAAACGAAATAGACTTTCATAAAGATAAACTTGAAAGCCTTTATCTACAGGTTCTAAATAAATCTTCTTTCCAATTCGGCTCCCTCAATGCAGAATCCTTTGTAAATTTAAAACGAAATCTAGGCAGTGACTTTATCATTAAAGGATATTTTCTAGGAAGCGAGCTAGTTGGGTTTAGCTCTTCGTTTATTTTTAATTCCATTTTAGACGCCAACTATGTAGGTATTCACTATGAACTAAATCAAGAGTATGCGATCTACCAGAGAATGCTTTACGATTATATCGAACTCGCCATTGAAAGAAACTGCGGCGAATTGCGATTTGGCAGAACCGCCGAAGAAATAAAAAGCTCCGTAGGCGCCCTACCGATTCCAATGAAGCTTTTTATCAGACATCGTAATTTTATAGCCAATCGAATTCTAAAAGCGATAGTCGCCACAATCAAGCCTAGCAATTACGAATTAAGAAAACCATTTAAGCAAAATTAGAATCCTCTTCTAAGAAAATTCTTTTAGGCAAATTGACAGATAATCCCACCCATGAGGCAAAGAGAGATTATCCAGTAACCGGTATGAATTGCAATGTATTTAAAACTCTTTCTTTCAAATAAGGCTCCAATCCCGATTATAGGCATCGCTAAAAATATTCCCGATAGTGCCCCATGAAAAGCCCCGTGCTTAAACGTTCTAAAATTAGATCCGTATTTTGCCATGAAAGCGGATATATAGGTATTCAGCTCTGAGCCAGTCTCTCTCAGTCCCGGTTCATTCATTAAAATAGAATAGAGATGACTCTGGTGAATCACTATTCCATTGAGCGCAAGTGCAATGAAAAAACTAAAAAGGTAAGACACGGAGAGGACTAACAGCATATTAGCCCCTTTTACATCTTCTTCTTTTAAACCACTGGCATTTATCCAGGCTTTTCCCATTACTTTTGGATGATACCAGATGAATCCAAGGATTAAGGGCACGAATGCAGAAATTGCAAGAATCAAAAAATTAAGTTTCATAGACTATGTGTAATTTTTGCAATCAAATTGTCAAATGAATAACTCACCTTAAGCAAGGCGAGTGAATAATAATAGCATTCTAATTCCAAATCCAATTAGGATGATTCCGGAACCTCTATATAAATTCTGTAAGACTTTAGCACTGAGGAAACTCTTGATTTGTCTTGCGGTCAATACCTTTAGTAAGTCGGTGCTAAGGATCCCAAAGAGCACTCCTGAGAGATAGAAGGAGGGATTATAGCCATTAACCTCCAATCCTTTTTGATACGTCACAACTCCAATCCATACAAAGAATACAAAAGGGTTTACGAAGTTTACAAGGAACCCTTTTACAAAGCAAGAAAGATAATGATACCCTTCCAATTCTTTTTTTTCCTCTGTATAATCCGCTCTGTGAAATAAATACTTTAGACCGAGAATTACTAAAAGTATTCCACCGGTGATCGCAATCCAATGCACCTGCTTTGCATCCTGCAAAAAAGCGGTGACACCATAATAGCAGAGGCTAACACAGATTAAATCACTCACTACAATTCCAAAAGCAGTGAGAACACCAGCGCCTGTGCCCAATTGCAGACTGATGGAGAGCAATAAAAAAAATACAGGTCCAATAAATACAATCATACCAAGACCTAAAATATACCCTTCTAAAAATGACATATCAATACTCCCTTCTTACGATAATCTTTCTTTTTTATTTTTTTACTTCCAGTCTAAATATTAACTATGAATAAAATTATTACAATCATTTCTATCTTACTTATCCTGCTCGGAATTGGATACAATTATAAAAAATACAGGATTCCCCCTAAGATTTCTTTTCCCTCTCTACAGGTGATAAACGAAAGAAACGAAACCGTTACTCTTTCTAGTGCCGACGGCAAATTACGAGTAATCTCTTTTTATGCAAGCTGGTGTCCCGATTGCAAAAGGGAATTCCCTAAAATGAAACAAGCAATGGAGTCTAACCTTTCTAACTTTGAATTCATCGCTATCACAGATGAAGGCTATGATACAATGATTGCATTTAAGGATAAATACAAGTATCCGTTCACCTTCTACACTCTTCCCAATTCCTTTGACGAATACGAAATCCACGCCATCCCTACTACTTATATTCTAAATTCTAAAAATGAAATTCTTTATAGTAAGGTGGGAGACATAGATTGGAGTAAAATTAAATATTAAAAAAATCTCTATATGCCGCAGGGTTCCTCTAAATACCATTATTTTATCGTTTTTTTCCTCTGTGCTCTTTGTGAACTCTGTGAGAAATTTCCTCTTTCCTTTTTCATATCATATGACCAATCAACTTTTCTAGAAATACGATTTTTGCTATCCTAAAATTTGGATTCTTGTGAATTGGATTCATGCACTATTTATTTTTATTCTTTCTATTCGCTCTTTCCTTATTCCCAGATCCAATTAAAAAAGGATACATTTCTAAAACCTATTCGTCAACAGACGGGCTAGCGAATAATATCGTTAGTTCCATTGATCAAGACAAGAATGGATTTTTATGGATTGGAACCTACGGCGGAATCAGTCGCTATGATGGTCGCGAATTCAGAACTTATACTATGAAAGATGGATTATCCTTTGACGCTGTTCGCACTGTTTTTGCAGACAAAGACAACGATGATGTCTGGGTGGGAACAGAACTCGGACTTACCATTATAAGAAATGGAAAAATTTCTTCCGATCAAAATGAATTTCCATTCTTAAAAGATCTGGAAAATAAAGACATAAGGGCTATAGCCAAAATTGATAAGAATAGTTTTCTAATCGGAACCACAGATGGACTCTTCCGAATCAAAGAAAAAGAAATAAGAGGAATTGAAATAACAAAAAAAGACAATAAGTCAATTCAAGCTATATACAAGGCAAGCAATGAATCTATCTGGGTTGGAACTAAGAAAGAGGGTCTATTTATCGTATTGCTAAAAGAAGAGAAATATAAATTAATTTCTGAAAAAGAAGATATAATTGGAATCAATGAAGAAATTGAATCCGAATCAAACGAGAATAGAATAATCGTTTCCTACAGAAATCGCGGATTATACCATTATTCCCCTCTTGGAGAAAAGGAAGAAGGAGAAATGTATCGCCCCTATGATAAACTCAATCCTACGCATAGATATTTAATTTGCGAGAATAGGAATAGTGGTGTAAAAGAATTATCTTTTCTATCTCAATTAGAAAAATCCATTCTCAAGGAGAACAAGCATTACACTAAGGGTAATATTAAAAATGTAAATTCCTGTTTTATTGATAAAGAAAATACGATTTGGGTTGGGACCTATGGCTCCGGCTTAAAAAAATACTATCACAATAAAATCACAAAGTTTTCCGAGATAAAGCAGGGCTTAAATGACCCGAATATACGCTTTATTATAAAGGATTCTAAAAATAGAATATGGCTCGGAACACAAACAAATGTTACAAAGTTTGAGAATGGTAAATTTACATCCATACTGGAGGCTACGAACCATAAGTCGCTCATTAAAATTAGAGCCATTGTAGAAGATGACTACGGAAGGATTTGGTTTGGATCGGAAAGTGGTTTATTCTATTTACAGGGGAATTCAATCTATCAATACGAAATTTTTACGAAAGAACTTGAAAAGCCAATTAAAGCCGTATATTCGATGGATAAATTTAAAGACTCATTGTATGTTTTAGAAGGAAAGAAAATCAGAAGGATTAATTTACAAAATATACAAGATCAAAGTGAAGTTACATTTGATAACGAAAAAACGAGAGAAGTATTTTGGAGAATCGTTCAAAGCCTAGACGAAAAAAATCTTTATCTACAAAGCTCAGAGCGAATCTTGAAACTAAATAAGGATAATAATAAATTTATTACTGTGTTTAAGAAAGATAGATACATAAAGGATAATAATAAATTAAACAAGATTCAGGTATTTCTTCCAATTTCCGAAAAACATTTCCTCATTGGAGATGATAAACTGGTAATCGACAAAGACGATGTTATTACATTTGTGCTCACCAAAGAAAATGAGCTACCGGACGGGCAAATTGTGAGTATCCTTCCTTATAGGAATGCAAAAAATAAGAAAGAACCCGAAGGTTATTGGATTGGAACTAGCAAAGGATTAGTTCACTACCTAGAAGGAAAGAAAGCCGTTCTATACAATAAGAATGATGGACTAGCTGGAGATTTTTGTAATTTTAATTCTAGTGCGGCTGATGAAGATTATGCGTATATCGGAACGAGCGAAGGACTTTCCATTGTCCCGCACAATAATAAAATTAAGAATGATAAAATACCAAATGTCTATTTTACTAAAATAAAAATTAATAAAGAAGCTCCCAGCTATGATTTCCCAAAAA
>Ga0209174_10002328_pt1 | contig 12623 bp, 10 predicted proteins | sample JI91814BDNA_FD_187505 | JGI IMG/M metagenome (GOLD analysis project Ga0209174, IMG submission 187505) | Wastewater effluent complex algal communities from Wisconsin, to seasonally profile nutrient transformation and Carbon sequestration -... | ecosystem: Engineered > WWTP > Effluent > Algae...
GCTGCTGAGCCTCGTGCTGCTGTTGTTTGTCACGACGACCGCTTTTGCCGAAGATGAGCTGCGCGCTCCGACTCTGCGCGATGCCGCGATGGCACACTTTCGCGATGGGCTGGCGTTTTATCGCAGCGAGCAGTATGGACCCGCCATCGTCGAGTTTCGTGCTTCGTGGGAGTTGAGCGGTGAACGCGACTTGCTCAGCAACCTAAGCTTGGCTTGCGAGCGTGCCGGTCGCATCGTAGAGGCGAAGGAATACGCCGCCAAATACCGGGATCTCAGTCGTGGCACCGAAGATGCCGTGCGGTCCGAGCGACGGGTGAAGTTTCTGACCGAGCGCTATCCTGATGGGAAGCTCGGCGATGCCAAACCCGCTGAGACTCCGACGCCTGATGCCAAGCCAGCCCCGTCAGCCTCTCCGCTCACCGCCCAAGTGGTTCAAAGCCAGGTGACGCCATCGAACGGCCCGACGCCAGGCGGCAGACCGCTCGCGATCGGCCTCGTCGCTGGTGGCGGGGCAACGCTGGCGCTGGCGATCGGGCTTGGGGCTGGAGCCTTCGCGACCTGGGCCGAAGCGGACCGTCCCGAGACGTATTACGACCGATGGGTCAGCCTCAACACCACCTCTCGTGCGCTTACCATCTCCGCCGCCGTGAGTGGTGTCACCGGAGCCAGCTTGCTCGGCGCTGGTCTGTATCTGATGCGGAGGAAACGCTAGAGGGGGAAGATGAACCACTGCGCGCTGTGTCAGCAGCCCAAGGACGACTCGGACTTCGCCGCTCTAGTCGTCGAATATCACGGCAACGAACCGGAGCCGGACACGACGAGCTTGTGCCAGGAGTGCCGGGCACTACACCGCCTGATGCAGAGAGAGCGGACGGCCAAGCTCCTGCAAACAGCCGTCGTGCAATCCATGGACCGTGCGTCGCTAGGTGCCGTGCTCCGCCACAAGCTGAACCTCCTACTCGACCGAGCCACCAATGACGAGCTGGGCGAGTTCGGCGAGGCGATCCTCAATCGCGATCTGACGGCAATCTCTCGCATCGGTTCGATGGTCGCTGCCATCGTGATGCGAGGGGCAAGCTAAGCCAGGCCCGAACAGGTCCGTTGGGCAGTCCTAGGTTCGTGCTGCGCGACGGTTGTCACCGCGTGCTTCCTGAATCGTGTCGTACAGGTCCGCGAGCCGCTTACGCTCCTCGCAATCTGCCGCGAACACCCGGATTTCCTCGAGCGACCAGCCCTGGTTCAGCCGCCGCGTCGTCTCACGCTCTTCGGGTTTGACGTACAGGTTCGGGCGATATCCTCCCTCGCCGATCAACAAGCTCCGAAGCGATCCATTTCCCCAGTGCTTCCTCGTCAGTCGGGCTGCTTCGCGGAGTAGAGAGAGCGGCACGACTCCCCGCAGCGCGGTCTGGATGGTCTGGATAGGTGACATTGGTCGCTTCTGATTGTGCGGCATCATCTTCCCTGTAACTGATAATTTGTTCATGTGTGCAGATGTAAGCTAATTCGAGCGCGAGCTATGTCAATGGCTATGCTTGACTTTTTCCAATTTTATGAGTTTCCGACGGGAACGAGGCGATCGGCGGGGTAGCTGTTGGCCCATCGAGCGAAGAGGCCATACGATTTAACACTTGACTGATCAGTGGTGCAGTCCATGGACCGTGCGTCGCTGGGTGCAGTGCTCCGCCACAAGCTGAGGCGAGCCGCTAACGACGAGCGAGGCGAGGCGATCCTAAACCGCGATCTGACCGCTATCTCTCGCATCGGTTCGATGGTCGCTGCCATCGTGATGCGAGGCGCAAGCTAAGCCGACCGAAGAGCCCTGATCGGCAGCGCGCCTACCAGATCCGCAGAAAAATGCAAGCCCCATCTTAGTACAACGCGGGCCGAAGGGTACGGCAGCGTCACAAAGGCGTGTTCAGGTAGGCCGCTCTCCGACAGGTGGTGTAGACAGAAATGGAGTGACACGATCCCCCCGCGCCATCGTGGCGGTTGGATCGCCGGTGGCGCAGTCTCTTAGCGAAGCGCCCATGCTCAGCATCATGCCAGCTAATCGAGGGACTCATCCAAGCTGGTGTAGAGCTTATCATCGTCGGTGGCTGCGCTGGAAAAATGAGCGTACGAGCAGGAATTCGCAGCAAAAACTGCTGGCAAGCGATGCCATGTCGAGGTAGTCTGCTTCTCACAGTCACTCACCAGTTGGAGGGTATGAATGTCGTCTACGTCGTCAGTAGTTGTTCCATGCGATGTAAGCCCAGGTATTTTCTCAGGGGAACGCCAGTTTAAGATTAAGAGGTCTGAAGCCGAGGAGTATGTGGGCACTGCTTCGATACTTCACTTTTCCACCAAAGGGGGGAAATCAGCAAAAGATCTTGGCTACACAGAGAAACAAGGAGGTATCAAAGCCATTAAACTCAAAGACTTGGCCGACGGACAGGTTCTTGTTTATTTACCCGATGGTTCAGTTATCCCTGTTACTGGAGCACAGATCGAGGAGGAGCGCTAGATGTTTCTGTCCAATCGCGACTTAGCTTGGGCGATAGAATGCGGCACTCTTATCGTTGATCCCAAACCGACAGAGTACGGAGAGTCGTCTATAGATTTACATCTTGATAAGGTTAGTGAGGCGCGAGTTTGGGATGTAAATAAATTCCAGAAAACGTTAAACGCTCATGGAACAACTCGCCCAGAGCTAAGACTTGGAACATTTGATTATAGAAAGTTCAGTGCTGAGTATTTCTCCGTTCCCCCAGAATTTAAGAGAGGAGAGGAAACGAGTGCATTGGTTGTTAAGCGGGGAGGTGAAATAATTGTCCGGCCCAATGGATTTTTGCTGTGGCAAACAAAAGAGACGGTCGGCACTCCGAGGGATAAAACCAGTCGCTTGGTGTGTTTTGTGAACGCGAAGAGTACGCGTGCGCGTACAGGTCTTGTTGTTCACTTGACTGCACCGACGATTCATGTTGCATGGTCTGGTCAGATTACTTTGGAAATTGCAAACTTCGGTCCATTCGACTTTGTCCTTCAGGAAGATGATATTATTGCGCAAATTACGGTTGCGACGGTCTCAAGTGTTCCAGATTTGACTATGACTGCAAATAAGTCACAGACGTATGGACAAACTACACCAAGTGGTAGTCCAGAATCTCGATAAAATTCATTACCCGACTGCGCCAGTTCGGCGGCAGTTTGGTGTCAAATGTCCTCTGCCGTCGCCGACTCGGGTACGGTTCAGGCGCTCACTACCCTGGTCATGGCACCGAAACAGCGTTTGTTCTTCCTAACCACAGCCCTAGCACATATTACCCACAGATTCCGCTGAAGAGGCGTTTGCGAGGGCCTGTGTTGCACTTCAGGTCAAGTTGGACTTTTTTGCTTTCCCAAGATTGTAATGGCCGAGTCCGGTTAAGCAGCCAGTAGGCTGCGGTTCTGGGTTCTTCGTTGCTCTCGGGCGGTTTCTAGCTTCTGGCGTCTTACCTCCCGTCGCTGAGCTATGTTTCCGAAGTGCACCTCACGCGGCTCGAAGTACCCCAGCGCGGCATGCAGGCGGACGTTGTTGTATTCGTCGATGAGTCGCGCCACGATCCGCTCCGCGCTCAGGTAGTTGTCGCCGTAGTAGTCGTCGCTGTCTTGCCGCACCGTGCCGTTGAAGCGCTCGACGATGCCGTTGGATTCTGGATGCCGCGCTCGCGTGCGGATGTCGAGCAGGTCGTGCGTCTTGATGACGGCGCGCAGCTCCGTGTTGCAGAACTCGCTGCCGTGGTCGTGCATGATGAGTGGCTTGGCGGTCCCGCAGCTCGACAGCGCCGCTTCCAGCTCGGTGGCCACCGCGCGTCCTGACAGTTCCAGAAGCAGCCGGTGATGCACCACGTACCGGCTGAAGGCATCGACAAACGACAGCAGAAAGTAGTGCCGACAGCCGACCCAGATGTACATCACGTCGGTATGCCACTGCTGATTGGGCGCCGTGGGCCGGAAGGTGTAGACGCCCGGTGACCTCGACGAGCGCTTCCAGCGGCTCAGCAAATCCGCCTCGCGCAGCACCCGGTACACGGCGCTTTCGCTGGCGGCGACAATGTCTTGGTCCAGCATCAGGTAGCTCAGCTTCCGGTAGCCGGTCTTGGGATGGCGCAGCGCGAAGGTTTTGATGGCCTCCACCTCGTCGGGAAGGAGTCGGTCGTAGCTTGTGGGCAAGCGGGGTTGATCTTCCAGCTGACCGTTCTGCGCTCGCGCACACCAGGCGTAGTAGACGCTGCGCGGCACTCCTAAACAGCACAGGATTGGCTCCAGCGGCCACTCGGACCGTCGCTGCGTGAGCGTGACCAAGGCCAAGACTTCCTGTTTCTGCTGTGCACTCAAGCGGACGCGTCCTTGCAGGCCTAGAGTTTTTTTTTCAGCTCGAGGTTCTCCGCCGTGATCTCGGCGACCACGCGCCGCATGCGCTCCAGGTCGGCTTGCAGCCGAGCGGTGTGGGCATCGGGTGCGCTGTGGCCCCGGCTGTCCACCTTCTGCAAGGCTTGGGTCGTGGCTTGCTGGGCGACGGCACGCCAGCGGTAGACCAGTCCGGGGCTGACTCTGTTCTTGCGGCACACCTCGGCCATCGTGACGCCGGGCTGCTGCATCTCGTCTAGGATCGTTCGCTTCTCCTCGGCGGTGAATCGTCGGTAGCTTCGTTTGTCCATCGGTCGGGCTCTCTTTGCAGGCATCCTATGCGGACGGCCCGTGCCGTCGCTACGATGCTCTGTGGTTGAGCTCGGCTTCTAATCTCAAGCGCTTCCTAAAGTCCAAGTTCGGCTGAAGCTACACAGCCTGCACGTAGTCGATCAACATGATGACCTTGAGTGCATTTAGTTCGGTCCCGTAGTTTGTGTCCCCTCCATGGAGAATGGCGTGCCGACTCAGGTCTGATTGAAGAGCTTTGCCGTGCTTGAAGGAGACGATCACCGTAGAACTAACGAAGTCGTATAGCTGCACCCCCAAGAAGGCATCCTTCGCCGAGAGGAGCTTAAAGAACTCTCTGTACTTCGATCCACCCATGTCCCCGGTGTGGCTGAACACATCTACAATGACGCCCTCAAGCTGCGCGAGTAGTGCTGGGATCGCGATATCGAATTGCCCGTCGACCGACGCAGCGACGGACGTACGAAGGATCGGCATCCTGTTTGTCAGCTTCGGGTTAGCAGCCCATTCGTCGAGCATCCGCGTGCGCTGCGCTTCGTCGTAGAAGGCTTCTCTCGCCTTTGCCTCAATGAGCGCTGTCGCTGCCGCGCTCCCGTTTGCCGTATACGTTTCGGCGATATCGTTAACGTCGCCGAGACTAAACTGGTTGCACGGTGGGAACCGCGCTTCCTTGAAGGCCGCTTGCGCTTGCGTTGGGAGTTCGCGCATCGCTTTCTCGAGCCTGTCAGCCACAGCAGGAAGTGACTCGATGAAGGCTCGCAACTCTGTTCCAGGTGCCAACGCCTCGGTGAGGGCTTCCTGCAACTCTGCGATCCGATCGATGAACCGCCGCAACTCTGTTCCAGGTGCCAGCGCGTTTGCTAACGCCGACTGCATGCCTGTTGCGAACGTGCTCATGTCCGCGAGCAGGTTGTTTACTGGTGTGTCTTGGCCCATTACTATCCTCACTGCCGCGTTCGCGGTTGAACTGCCCTTCGGTCGACGCTTTCGCCTCGCTCGGTTGCCCTCCGCAAACTGTCCGCTGTCGTCGCCGAGGCTAGCAACAGTGCTCTCAACCTGTACTTCTGGCGCAAACCGATCGTCTTGGTCCCAGTACAACAGCCTGTTGGACCTGGAGAAATCCGTACATCGGGGGCGGTTGGTGGGTCAAGGTGGATGTGATCGGCAAGCTTCGCAGCGGTTGGGCTGGTGCTTCATGAGCGATCCTCATCGCCGCACGCGAGTTTGTGCGCCGACAACGAAATGCCTACCGCAGCGGCAAATGTGGGCCAAGGAGCGATTGGTGTCGCTGGTTTGACAGCCCAGCCAAGGAGGAGGGACCGCTGGACCCAAGCGGAGATTTGGGGCGGGGCGCACTTTTCGGCCTGGGCAGGCGATCGGCATCGGTTGTCCGCGTATAGCGAACTTGTCGAAGCTCACGGTGCCGCCGACCCGGCACCACCCGTTACCGTCAGCTCAATGCCGGTACAGTTGAGGGCTCACCAGCCATCGTATTCCATTCCCCCTTCGCGTACGTTGCGACCCATTGCGAGCGCATGACCTGATGTACATTGCCCGCACTTCGGGGTTCCCATGCCAATGACACTCGATTCGTTCATCACTCGCTGGTCGAAGTCCGCCGCCGCAGAGCGCGCCAACAAAGATCACTTCGTCCTCGACCTGTGCGAAGCCCTCGACGTTCCCAAGCCCGAGCCGACGACGGGCGACCCGGAGCACGACCGCTATGTCTTTGAACACGACGCGAAGATCCTGCACGACGGCGGTAAGATCACCATCGGTAAGATTGATCTGTTTAAAGAAGGCTCGCTCATCCTCGAAGCCAAGCAGGGCTCTACCGAGAAATCGAAGAAGCGAGGCACGGCGCGCAGGGACACCCCGGCTTGGTACATCGAGATGCGCGACGCATTCGGGCAAGCGCTTGGCTATGCGCGTACCCAGCACAAGCCGCCGCCCTTCATCATCGTCGCAGACATCGGTTATTGCTTCGACCTGTATGCCAGCTTCGACGGAACGACGCACTACACGTCCTTTCCCGAGCCGCACACTTCGCGCATCCTGATCAAAGATCTAGCGAAGCATCGCGACCTGCTGCGGGCGATCTTTCTTGAGCCGCACAGCCTTGATCCATCGCTACGCGCCGCACGTGTTACACGGGAGGTGGCTGGACACTTGGCCGAGTTGGCGAAGTGGCTGGAAGCGAAGAAACATCCTTCGGAACTCGTCGCCAAGTTCTTGATGCGCTGCTTGTTCACGATGTTTGCAGAGGATGTAGGCCTGCTGCCGGACCACCTGTTTACAAGCGCCATCGAGAAGTATTGGCTACCCAATCCGAAGAGCTTTGTCGGCGGTGTGCAGTCGCTGTGGAAGGCGATGAACGACGGCGGCGACTTCCTGGTGGGCAAGCTGCTGCATTTCAACGGCGGCCTGTTCCATGAACCCGTTGCTCTGCCTCTGGGTGAAGAGGGACTGAAGCGGTTGCTTGAAGCGGCCAAGTGTAACTGGGCCGATGTCGAGCCAGCCATCTTCGGCACGCTTATAGAAAGAGCCCTCGACCCTCGCGAGCGTCACGCGCTGGGAGCCCACTACACCCCGCGTGCCTACGTCGAGCGGCTGGTACGCCCCACGATCGAGGAGCCCCTTCGCGCCGATTGGGATGTGGTGCAGGCCGAAGTGCGCCAGCTTGTGGCGGCAGGGAAGGAAGACGCAGCCCGCAAAGCTGTCCGCACGTTCCAACAGAAGCTCTGTTCGCTGCGCGTGCTCGACCCGGCCTGCGGCTCTGGCAACTTTCTCTACGTCAGCCTCGACCTGTTCAAGCGACTGGAAGGCGAAGTCCTGGGCATGCTGGCCGGTTTGGGCGAGACACAGAAGCTACTGCACATGGAAACGGTGCGCGTGACCCCCGCACAGTTCCTGGGCATCGAGATCAAGCCCTGGGCCAAAGAGATAGCCGAACTGGTCCTCTGGATCGGTTATCTGCAATGGCACTTCAAGACCTACGGCAAAAGCCTTCCCGTGCCTGAGCCGGTTTTGAAGGACTACAAAAACATCGAGTGCCGCGATGCTGTGTTGGCCTACGACCGCGTAGAGCTAGTGCTTGATGACAAGGGAAAACCCGTAACTCGATGGGATGGTCAGACATACAAGCAAAGTTTGGTCACAGGGGAAAATGTTCCCAACGAAGCCGCCCAGATTCCTGTCTATCGCTACACAAATCCTCGAATGGCGGCCTGGCCCCAGGCTGATTTCGTAGTTGGCAATCCGCCGTTCATCGGCAGCAAGAGGATGCGAGATGCTCTCGGGGATGGATACGTGGATGCCGTCAGGCGCGTGTACGAAGACGTGGCCGATGGAACAGACTATGTTCTGTACTGGTGGGTGAAGGCTGCGGCGCTGGTATGCGCTGGTACCGTACAAAGGTTTGGCTTCATCACGACGAATAGCATCACCCAGGCGATGAGCCGCAGGGCGATTGAGCGAGCCTTGGCGAACGGAGAGGTAACGATGGCATGGGCGATCCCGGACCATCCTTGGGTGGACGCAAGCAGCGGTGCCGCCGTGCGTATTGCCATGACCGTTGGTTCGAGCAGCCGAAACACCAGAAGTCGACGAATTCTCACTGTGGAAAATGAAGCATTCGCTGATGGAGAAGAGGTAGCGGTAACGCTCTGCGAAAGGGAAGTTCCAGAGATTCACAGCAACCTGACGGGTGGTGCTCCGATTACATCTGTGCGCCCACTGCGGAGTAATAGCCGACTCGCATCGGTGGCCCTCGTTCGATTCAGCGATGGGTTAATGCTTGATGAAGAAACCGCAAGACAGCTCGAACCTGCTGTCGTTTTTCCGCTTCTCACCGGGCGTGACCTAAACCAGATCCCGGCGGAGCGTTTTGTAATCGACTTCTATCCGCTTAACGAAAAGGAGTCGCGATCGCTTGCGCCCAAAGCGTTCCAGCATATCCTTGATTTCGTAAAGCCTGGTCGCGACCACATTCGTGATTCAAGCAGCCGGGTCCGATGGTGGCGCTTTGGGCGCGATAAAGTCGAGTTGCGCGCTGCGATTAGTTCTGTGAATCGGTACATCGCGACGAGTGAAGTAAGTAAGCACCGCTTTTTCTGTTTTGCTCCTAGCAGCGTTCGTCCTGATCATTCATTAATCGTTGTGGGTTCTGATGACGCCTTCCTACTTGGCGTACTCTCCAGTCGAGTCCATATCGTCTGGGCGCTTGCCTCCGGTGGCACTCTCGAAGATCGTCCGCGTTACAATCGGTCGGTCTGTTTTGATCCGTTTCCGTTTCCGACCCCCACAACAGACCAACGAAAGTGCATAAGGGACATTGGGGAATGTCTTGATGCTCACCGCAAGCGCCAGCAGGCGTCCTATCCTGACCTCACCCTCACTGGCATGTACAACGTCCTCGAAAAGCTGCGGTGGGGCGAAGCGTTGAATACAGCAGAGAGGGTTATCCACGAACATGGTCTGGTGTCCGTGCTGAAGAAGATTCACGATGACCTCGACGCGGCTGTCTTCGATGCGTATGGCTGGCCGCATGACCTGACGGACGAGCAGATCCTAGAGAAGCTGGTGAAGCTGAATACGGAGCGCTCGGAAGAGGAGCGCAAAGGCTTGATCCGTTGGCTGCGGCCCGAGTTTCAGAATCCGAGTGGACAGAAGGCGGCGACGCAGACAGAGATGGTCGACAGCGAAGAGAGTGAAGAAGACACCGCAGCGACCACAGCGGCAAAGGCTTGGCCTAAGAAACTGCCCGAGCAGATCGCCGCCGTGCGCGATCTTCTCCTCGGTCAGGCATCGGCCTGGACTGCGAAGCAGGTTGCCAAGCAGTTCAAGGGAACCAAGCTCAAAGAGCTGGAGCTGGTCCTAGAAAGCCTGACCGCGCTCGGCCTGCTGGTCGCGTTCCAGCCCAACGGCGAGATGCAGTGGAAGCCCGCCACGGCGGCGGCGTAGTACAAACCGGCGAGGCCCAGCACGCAGCGACCGAATCCAGCGGCCCGATGGGCTGTGCGTACCGCTCAGACAACTCGTCAGTTACAGCGCCGTCCACCAGGGACGACCTTCCTGAGCAGGTCGGCTGCGAAGTTCTGTCCTGGGTCGCACAGCGGAGCGATAAGCGCCCCCAGCTTGCTCGGCGCGGAGACAGTCGCTGATGGTTGGAGTTCTCCCTGGAAAGCAGCCTAGTCTCTGGTAGATGAGGGCTTCCGTGGCTCTCAAGGACGCGATATGCTGTGGTGAATGCCCATCAGGGTGTGCGCTCTCGTCGGGGGGACATGGGGAGCTTGCTGTGGGAATGCGATTCCCATGAAGGTTGGCGAGTTCCTGGCGCGCTTTCGTAGGTGGGCTCTGCGAGGAGTATGATGTCGGACCAGCCAGAGCAGATTGTGGAGCGAACTTCTTCATCGCCGGAACAGACCCTTGATGGAGCGTGGTTTCGTCGAGAGCGGGAGCGGGTGGCCATCGGGCGGAAGTCGCTTGCGACCAAGCTGGGAAGTACGGAGAGTCGGCTCCATACCCTGGAGTGGCGCAGACAACAGGTTCCAGCGGAGTGGTTGCCTGTGTTGCGGACGCTCGAGTTTCGGATTCCTGAGAGCGCTGTGCCTGAGCCTCCTGTGGCAGCGGTCGGTCAAGTAGATCAAGCGGAGGCCTCGGTGCCGGTCGTCGATTCTGTGGCTACCGAAGCGACCATCGTGGAAACGGCAGTCGTTGTGGAGCCGCCGGTCGTTGTGGAGCCGCCGATCGTCGTAGAACCGCCGGTCGTTGCGGAAGCGCCAGCCGTTGTAGAAGCGCCAGCCGTTGTAGAAGCGCCAGCCGTTGTGCAAACGCCGGTCATTGCGCAGGCAGCCGTCGAAGCTCCACCGCTCGATGCAGTGCCGCCCGATTCCCAGAGCGCTCTGCCGTCCGGTACCTCGTCACCGGAGCCGAACCCGCAGAATCCTTCAGAGCCACTTCAGCTCTATCACGGTCGCTGGCTGCGCGAGCGTCGCTATAAAAGGGCGGTGCCGTTTCAACTGCTGACTGAGACTCTCGGCTGCACGGAGAAAGAGATTTACGCGCTGGAGCGTCACGACATTCGGCTGCCGCTGCGCTGGGTTTCGCGACTGCTCAAGCTGGGGCTACTGTCGCTCGAGGAGTCCAAGACAGTGTCGCGACTGCCTCGGATATCGCCGTTTGATGGCATCTGGCTGGAGCGACAGCGGGAGCTGTTGAAGCTGTCGCCCTCCGAGCTGGCCCAGCAGCTTCAAGCGAGCGGGACCGATGTGCGGCTCGTGGAGTCGCGGGCGTGGTTGGTGCCAAGTGAGTGGCTTTCGACGCTGAACCGACTGCTCGAAGAACACAAAGCGGCAAAAGCGAAGGCCACCGCTGCGGCGGACTCCGCCAAGCTCGCGGCCAAGACGGTCGTCAAAACGACGACTCCCTCGGCAAACTCGACCAAGATCAAGGCATCACCTGCCGCCAAGTCGATGCCTGCCGCGAAGTCGACGCCCTCCTCAAAGTCGATGCCTGTCGCGAAGACCGATAGTCAGCCGGAGGCCAGGAGCGAAGCCAAGTCCGAGGCCAAAGCCAGTCCAGCGAAGGCACCGATCCGTAAGTCCGGGTCTAAAGAGTCCGCCGCTCCGTCTGCGAGCATCACCGAAACGATCGTCGAGTATCGCGTAAAGCTCGGTCAGCACCTCGGCCAGTCTGCCGTTGAGGTTCTGGGGCTGATTGCCCAGGATCTTCAACTGGCCGCTGGAAAAGCTTCGTTCTCGTACGACGAGCTGACCGCCGCGATGAAGATTCTTTTCCGTCGCTAGCCCTGCATTCCAACAGCCCCGAACTGAGATCGTTTCGATCCCCAAACACCACCGTTTCTTTCGCTCGAGCCCCTTGTTTGGTATTCAGGGACGACGATTTGGCGAGCGATCTGCGACGGCGGCGCTCGGCCTTCCAAGACTAGAAAGGAAACGATCGATGGCTACGAAGAAGGATGGCGCGGTGTTCGATATCAACTCGCTGTTTGAGCAGGAGCTTTCGGCGAGGAATGAAGATCTGCGGCGGCAGGCAGCGCTGGCGATGCTGCCAAAGCTGCGACCGTCGGCGAAAGTGACGATGGCGGATTTTCTCGATACGCTTCAGCAGCACAAGGATGTGTGGACGGCGGTGCTCGGGATGAGCGTCGTCGAGTTTGCGTCAATCCTATCGGTCGGGCCGCGTGCGGAGTCAGCGACACCGACGACGGCACCAGCGAAGCGGACGCGGATTTCCGATGCCCAGAAGAACTCGATCAAGGGGGCGATCGTCTCGGTGCTGGGTCAGCACAAGGACGGGCTGAGCCGCACCGAGATCGCGGGGCAGATCGGCGACAACGTGCTGGCGACGATTGGCGTCAAGCGCGACGAGCTGGCCACCAAGCTCCGTCAGCCGCTCGGCGAGCTGGTCGGGGACAAGAAACTCCACACGGTCGGTGAAAAGCGATTGATGAAGTACCACGTCGGAGCGAAGCAGTAGGCGGACCCCTGGGCGCGACGTTTGAGGCCGATCGTAGAGCGCATCATCGTCGGCAATCTGCGCCGTGAAGCGCTGGACGCGCCTCAATCGATCGCCACCACTGATTCAGTGACCTCAGACGAAGGCTTGAGAAGTGTAGGCTGAGCTACGCTACGGCTTGGGAGTGGAAGGGACGGCAGGAACCTGATCGAGCGTTCCCCAGACTTCTCTCTCGGGACAGGGGATCTTCCAGCGCCTTCTCGACGGACGTGATCTTATCCGGCTTGAGGTCACGGTGGATCAACTTCCCGTCGAGACGTAGCCGCCGGTTTTTCCCCGCCGTCGGGGTTGGTGGAAAAGGAGGAAAGTCAGAGAGGCAGGAGTTACGTGAACGCTCGTCGGACGGAATTTGCAAACAAGCAGCAGAAGAAACGTATCGCAGACCTCGTAAAAGAATGCGAACATAA
>Ga0209174_10002331_pt1 | contig 12613 bp, 11 predicted proteins | sample JI91814BDNA_FD_187505 | JGI IMG/M metagenome (GOLD analysis project Ga0209174, IMG submission 187505) | Wastewater effluent complex algal communities from Wisconsin, to seasonally profile nutrient transformation and Carbon sequestration -... | ecosystem: Engineered > WWTP > Effluent > Algae...
AAGACGGATGGAGGAGGGGTCGCTCTGATCAACGACCTCGATGTTTCCAGAGTCGAAACGGCTGCTGATGTACATGGCTGGCGCGGCACGTTAGCATGACCTCCGCCAACTGCCCGAGGCAAAATGCCGTGAATCCATCCGCACGGACTGATTCCGTCACGAAGTGCACACCTTGAGCCGACCAAACGTACCCAATCCTACGTCGGCACAGCGGCTAGGGAGCAGCGACGCCCCGCCTTATTTAAGAAATCCACGACGGACGAACCTTCATGGCGGTCACGGACATTTCAAGAAATTGTTTTCGCACCGTCAATCACTCTTAATCGGAGCTGCTTAAAATTGACTATTTTTGCTGTGAGCTGACCAGCCAGCAGCGGAGTAGAACCAACCTCTCTGGGCTCCCGATGCATCGCCGGACCTGCGCTTGTCGGTGGAGCGACGGTGAATTGGCTACATACGCTTCCTGAGGAAGACTGGTGGGTAGGCGAGTTGCCAATTGGCGAATAGCGCTATCTGCCTAATCGGTGTTGGCGTTAGTCACCACCCCTGGCGGGTTCATCGCATCCGCGCTCTCCTGACGAGTCGTGTTCCGCTCAGCCTTGAGTCCAGCCGAAGCTGGTCCAGACTGGTTGTGATCAGGATGCCCGATCAGGTGATCGATGTGCTGGGACTGGCTGGCGTAGAGCGGATTCGCGTACCACGGTGCGGGGCCGGACCAACGACGGGGTAGTGGTGCCGGCAGCACCGTTAGCGATCATGTGCAAGCCGTCGGAGAGGACCACCCGTTTGAGCTACCTAATCACGAGCGCACCTACTTGGATTGTTGCTTTGCTTTGATGCACAGTGGGTTCTGCTGCGCGTCGTAGCAAGCGAGCGCAGATGCAAGAAGGAATTCTGCGGAATCAGCTTGAGGACGAAGTAGAGGATGTGCGTGGGAGGACCGAAGACGTTCGCTACGATCTGACGCAGGAGCTCAAGCAGCCTCGTCGAGAATTGGATGAACAGAGGCCATCGAAAGAGCGCGTTTCCGCTGAACAGGAAGGGCTGAATCGTCGAGTAGCGGAGACCCGTGTTCGATTTGACGAGAGCGTGTGGGCGCTCGATCGATTGTCACGCACAGGACAATCGGTGCTGAGTGAAGCGGAACAGCTCGCACTGCTGGATCTACGCGCAAATTTGCCTCTCTGCGGAGCTACAGGAGACGCGCTCTCATCGAGATGTTGCCGTCGCTGAGTGAGAGCGGGTGGTCGCTCGCATCCTTCAATTGATGTCTCCCGGTCAGTATCTGGAACATGCCGCAGCAAAGGGGTATGACCTGCTGACGGACCCACTCATCAAGCTCAAGCGGCACGAGGTTTTCGTCGAGAATCAGCTCGCCCACTGGCAAGCGATCCATGGCAAACAGGGGCGCGCCCGCCGATTCGATTCCGAACAGACACTGGACGAGCAAGCCTACGCGGCGGCGATGTCGCTGCGCTGGAAACACATCGATCATCCTCACATCCGTCGCAAACAACCGCCCAAGTGGGTCGCGTTCGGATTCCTACTCGATACAGAGAGCGAGCAGTATCTCCTGAAGCTTACAGAGTCCCGAATCGCCACGATGCAGACCAAGATGACAAGGTAGGGAATCAGAACGGCTGCCGATGTGAAAAAAGGTCGGTCGCTTTGATGATACTGTGACGTAACGGGGGGGGCTGCTGCTTGGACGGAAATGACTCGACGGACGATGCCGTTGCCCGGCTAGTGAATTCCCCTACATTAGACGGGGAGCCTGGCGGACCGCCGCCTGCCGATGTCTCCCACATCGAGGTCCGGGCGTCGCGGGTCGGTCGCTTTGTGCTGCTTCGCAGGCTCGGCTCGGGCGGCATGGGGTCGGTGTTCGCGGCTTACGACGAACAGCTCGATCGCAAGGTGGCACTGAAGATCCTGCACAAAACGCAGGCCGGCAACTCGGAGCAACGGCTGCGAACGCTGCGCGAGGCAAGAGCCGCGGCGCGCATTTCACATCCCAACGTCATTGCCATCTACGACGTTGGCGAAACCAACGGCAATATCTACATCGCCATGGAGTATGTGGACGGCGGCACCCTCCTCAATTGGCAGCAACGAGGCGATCGCTCGTGGGAGGACATCCTAGAGATGTACCTGCGAGTCGGCACCGCGCTCCTCGCGGCACACGATGCGGACGTGATCCACCGCGACATAGACCCCCCCCATTTTCCCTCGGGATAGCCAAACTGCTTTTCCGGGGGGAAAGTGGGGGGAAACCGAGAGCAGGGATCCCATTCCCTCTCATCCCATTCCCTCTCATCCCAGTCAACCCCCAAGGCAGGTCTTTGGGTGTCGACGGAGATAGGAACTCTCCCCAGTCGTGACCCCAGTCAGCGCGCTATGCGCTGGGGTGTTTCCGGTCCGGCACCTAAACGCACACAGGAATGCGGCTACCTAACCGAGCCGGGCGGCTTCGGGGCGTGGTTTTCGGGGTGGGGCGCGGTCGCACAGAGAGACTCGGCGCTCAGGCTGCGGCCGGGTCTGCTTGGTGTGGCGCTGGGGAAGACTCCGACGGCTTGACTCGGCGGAGGATCAGCCAGGCCGGAACACTGATGGCAAGGACTGACTGGAGGAGGGACTGGACCGTGATCACAGGTACGGGCAGCGGGGGAATGACCACCAGCACAAGCATCAGGAATACGATCGCCAGACCGCCGCGCACTCTGCGTACTTCCACTGCCAACAGTGTCATCGCCCACAGCAGTCCAATCAGCGTGTAGCCCGGTGCAAATGGACTCTGCAGGGCCGCCAAGACGAGCAGCGACATCCAGGTCACCGCCTTTGCTCGACGATCCCCCTGTCTTTGTGCGCTCACCAAGGCCAGCACGACCAGCGCCGCGGAATACGCTCGACCGAGCCAGCGCCCGATGACCCAGGGATCCCCGACCTTCATGCCCAGAAGTTGGAGCTTAAAGGGAATCCCAAACGGAGACATGTTGGTCAGGATGCTAAACACTTCGTCATCCATGAAGGCGAAGGCCTCTCCGGAGCCGAGGCGGGGGAGTAGGTACGTAAGGAAGGCCGTCATGGGTTGCACCCCGATCGTGAGGACGGACAGCGCAAGGAGGATGACTCCGAAGCCAGCGCTCCAGGCGGCGCTCCGAAAGCGACGTTGCCCAAGTAGGACGATGCCGAGCACACAGGGGGACAGTTTCGACAGAATCGCAAACGCGAGCAGCGCTCCTCCCAGGGCATGGCGATTTCGATCGAATGCAACCATCGACAGGATCGAGATCATCACCACCGCAATCTGGAAGTTGCCGGTCTGAAGCGTGGCCAGCACGGGAATCGTCCCAAACAAAATCGGCACCAGGAGCAGAACCCGGTGGGTGTTCGGCCCGTCGATCCAGCGCGCTACGATCCACAGACCAGCCGCCATCAGCAGCCCCGTGAGTCCAAACCACAGGGCACGCTGGGCGGGGAAGTCTCCCTCCAGCAGCCCCAGTGGCCTCATGATCAGCAGGAATGGCGGCGGATAAGGGTAAAAGTCGAGGAGGAAAGGCTGGTAGGGGTTCTCCACGCCTGGTTCCCGGGGCGGCATGGAGTGGGCACCGTGCCACCATTTGGGGTCGTAGAGATTGTCCACCCGCTGTCGGCTGATCTGCTCGGCCTGCACGTAGGCCGTCAGACAGTTGTGGGTCTCGAGAAACTTCTCGCCAGGAACGCTCTGCTTGTCGACCTGTGTGGCGTCGCCCATAAAGATGCTCAAACGCGTAGTCGACATCACTGCTGTGAGCGCGATTAGCACGTACAGACCGGCCAGCACTTTGTGGCGAGTCACCAGACCATCCAGCGAAGCCGGGAGTTGGGGGACCATCCAGTGCAGAAGAAAGGCCATGGCGGCGGCTGTGAGAAGCAGAGTCAGGAGTCCTGCCGTACCGAGCGACCATCCGACGGTGGCAGCCACGGCAACGATTCCTCCCAAGCCAAGGAGCAGCAGGGGGCGGCGGCTTGGTCGAAGCGCTTGGAGGACAGATGTGGCCACTGCGATTGTCGTAGCGGCCACAGTCACGGCACCGGCTGTCCCCGCTGGACCAAAAACGTGCACCAGAGGTCGCCACGCTCCCTGCGCAACGAGCGGCGCAAGCAGCAGTGCCACCATCGCGCCGAAAGCAGGGCGCTCCAGACTTCGAGTCCCAACATCGTTCTTTTGATCGCTCATCGTGCGCCCCGTGAATTTGCCCAAGAAGGTGTCAGTGCGGCTGTTAAGGGCTCATCGAACGACACCACACCGCAGTTTGTCCACCGAACAGTGCCGATGGCGCGTTCGGTCAGTCTTTTTGGCGCGTCTGGTCAAGCAGGCCAGCGCAGTTTTCCGCGGGGAAGGGCGTCTGCGATGAGCGCCTGTGACCCTGCTGATTCCGCTCAATGAACAGATTGACGAACTGGATCATCAAATGGAGGCGCGTGCGGATGCAGAGCCCGATGCGCAGAGACTCCAAACGATTCCAGGAATTGGTCCGCTGACGTCGCTCACGTCACCAAATCGGGTGTAGCACGTGTGAGAGTGATGCTGGTGCAAGCGGCGCAACGGATTATGCGGCTGAAGAATCCGAAGACTACCGCACTCTGTACATGGGCAGAAGGAATCACGCAGCGTCGAGGAAGGAGAGTTGCAGCGGTGGAGCTTGCGCGACGGTTATCCGGCATCATGTAGGCCATGCTCAGGGATGGAACGGAGTACGAAGCCAGATCACAAAGGAGTGCGGAGCTGAGTCGCGAGTTGCCGCACTTTCTGCAACGGCAGCGCACCTGAACGAGGTCAATCTTTCGATTGGTAAATGAGCCCTACGATTCGTTCTGCTTCGTCGTGTTTCCGCCATGCTGCGCCAGTGCCTCGCGCAGTGCCTCGCCGGGTTCACTGGTCATCGCAGAGACGAAGTTGCGCGCTCGTCCGACCTCGATCGATTCCCGAGTTGCATAGTGCCGCGAGGTCGTCGAAAAGCTCGCATGACCCAGCGCTGCGGCGACGTGCTGGCTGGTTGCTCCGGCAGTGAGTGCCAGCGACGAGTGGAGACCCCGCAGCGCGTGCGGACAAATCTGCTCAATGCCGAGCTTCGCGCAGAGTTTCTTGAGTCGCTTGTACATCCAGCCCGATCCCGGCTGAGTGACCCGGTCGGCTGCAAAAACTCGCTGAGACTTGGGACGCCCCTGACAAAAAGCTAGGAGCAATTCCGCAACCGGCGCGTAGAGTTCCAATTTGCGCACCGCATTCTGGTTTTTGGTGCCGTTCACGTAGACGACGGCACCCTCGATGCACCCAACGGTCAGACCGAGCACTTCACTCGGTCTAAGCCCTAGATAGAGCTGCACTAGTAGCGCGAGTGCGTCCTCCTCACCGGCTGCTGCTTGTTCAAAGAGATGTCGGTCTAGCAGACGAGCCTCACCCTCGCGAGGCTGCTTTTTACCCGCTTTGGTCTTGCCAACCGGCTCGACCGCTTCCCACGGGTTTTTGGTCGCCATGTCCCGACGGACAAGCCAGCCCCAAAAGGCTTTGGCTGCCCGCAACCTTCCATGGTGCGTGGCAGCGGAGCGTGCCCCTTTCTTACCCGGTCGCTTCGTCTCGGCCAGGTAGTATTCTTCGGCCTTCGCTTTGGACACCCCCATCACCTGACCATCTGGAATGAGCTGCTTGAGCGCCTGGATGAGATCCGCCACAGCGCGAGGACTTCGGATCATCGTCGCTTTGTACTCAGCATACTGGTCGAGTGCCTCGTGGACCTGCAACGGAGAAGCCTGCGCCAGCTCTTGCTCAAGTTGACCCTTTAGTTTCTCCGCTTCGGTCTTCGTGGGAGCGGTGATGGACAACTTTCGTCCGGTGGCCGAGTCTCGGATCTGCACCCTCCACCTTGAGCGCCCCTTAGATGGAGCATAGGGCCCGTAGATAGTCTGCACGCCGGTATCATCGCACAATAAGACGTAAGCGGACAATCGGCTTTTGAGTAGGCTGGATCGTCCTCGATGCTTGTTTGCTGCCGTGGCTCCCAACATCCGTGACTCCGTTCCCCCGCTTTTTCGGACGGGGGGGAAATGGGTTGTTGGCTTCTCCTCTCGGGTCTATTTCACCGCGATTTCAAGCCGGACAACGTCCTCATTGGAGGGGATGAGCGGCCTCGCGTTGTCGATTTCGGACTGGCGCGTGTGAGCACGGCTTTGGGCGAAGACGCACTCATGGGCGCTGGGCTCGATGGAACGGTCGTGCCAGAAACAGAGGCCCAGAGCTTGGGATGTATGACGAGGCCGGGCGTCATCTCCGGAACTCCGGGCTATATGTCGCCCGAGCAGTATCGCGGTGGTGACATCGACAGTCGCAGCGACCAGTGGAGCTTCTGCGCGGCGCTTTACGAGGCGCTTTACGGCTATCTGCCGTTTTCCGGATCGAGCCTCCACGAACACGAAAAGAGCGTGCATGGCCTGCCATGTCCACCGCCGCCCGACACGAAGGTTCCGGATGAAATCCGGCAGGCGCTTTTCCGCGGGCTGTCTACAGAGCCGGGACAGCGCTTTCCCTCGATGGCAGAGCTCATCGCCAGCCTAACGCAGGAACTGCGCGGTGACATGGCCGCTGGTCGGCAGTCACGACTTCGCTTCAACCTCGCCTGGGTCATTGCGATGCTCCTGACGATTACCGTCGTTCAGATGCGCTACGCACAATCCTCTGTGGTGCCGCATCCCCCGGGTCTGTTTTGGCCGGGGCTCATCATGGTCGTGCTGCTTGGGGGGCTGTCGCAACGGCAAACACTGCTCCGGAACCGCTTCCACCGCCACTTCTGGATCCTGCTCCTTGTGACCCTGGTGCTGTTTTTCTTGCAGCGTCTTGTCGGCTTTGTGCTCGACCTGCCAGTGTCGCGGACGTTCCCTTTCCAGATGGTCGCCTTAGCGGGCACAATGACAATCGTAGCGACGACGCTCATCAGGTGGCTGTCCTTCCTGCCGTTGATTCCTCTGCTTGCGGTGCTGTTGTCCGTTACGACTGCGGTTCCGCAACAGATGCTACTGCTGGCGTATCCGCTTACGGGGCTCTGTCTGGCCATCGGCTGGCATCGGGCGGCCCAGAGCACGCAGCACGGGATCGGGACATCCACTCTCGAATCGAGCAGCAAGTCGCAGCCTCGTCGTACTCATTTGCGTCCAACGTACCGCAGGCGAAGAGCTTCTTTGCGCAGGAGCCACAGTAAGAGCAGGTACTCAAGTACTGGCGACATCGCTTGATCGCTAGACAGCGACGAGGAAGCCACGATACCATCGTGGTAGGGCCAGCTCTCGAAACACAAGCAGGATGTAGGGAGGTACCAGACTGCCATCATGACCAAGTCGACACGGCGGGGTCTCCTGAAGCAAGAGGTGCCGTTGGTCGGCTTGTTGCTCGTCTGTCAGAATGGCAAACCGCTTTGTGTACCGCTGCCTTTCTCCATGGGTACGATCGAGCTTGGCCGAGGCACGCTCAGCAAGCACGTCGATGTAAAAATGTCGCGCCACCATGCTCGAGTGCGTTTCGATGGCCGTTGTTTCTTTGTCGAGGATCTTGGCAGTCACAACGGCACCCACGTAGATGGAGTACGCCTAGAAGAAGGCCGCGCCTTCCCGAACCCACGGGTCTTGCGCGTCGGTGATTCGCTGTTCGTCTTTTCCGCGGATCTGCGGCCTATCCAGTCTGCTGGCATCAGGCGGGACGGCGAGTTCGTCCACGGACCTGCGCTGCAAGCTGTGTATGAGAGGACGCGGAACATGGCGTGCTTTAGCGACATCCTGCACATCTGCGGAGAAAGCGGAGTCGGCAAAGAGGGGGTAGCGCGGGCTGCTCATGCTGCCGGAGCGCACAGCAATGGGCCGTTTGTCGCCGTCAACTGTGCAACCGTTGCGGAAGGGGTGGCCGAGCGACTGCTTTTTGGAGCCCGCCGTGGTGCCTATTCGGGCTCGGTCGCGGATGCCGTCGGATTGCTGCAGGCAGCGAACGGCGGCACGCTGTTTCTCGATGAGATCGCCGAGCTGCCGTTGTCCGTGCAGGCCAAGCTGTTGCGCGCTGTCGAGAGCCACGAGGTGCTGCCGCTCGGCTCCAACAAGCCCGTGCCGGTGAATCTGCATCTGTATTCGGCGACCCACAAGAAGTTGCGCGCCGAGGTCCATCATGGCCGCTTCCGCGAGGATCTCTATTTTCGGATAGGCCGGCCTGATATTTGTCTGCCGCCGCTGCGTCAGCGAATGGAGGAGATTCCCTGGCTGGTCGATCTGGCGCTACGAGCGGTTTCACGAGAGATTACGCCGCAGTTGTCCCTCATCGAGCTGTGTCTCTTGCGCTACTGGCCAGGCAACGTCCGAGAGCTACTCGCCGAAATACGCATCGCCGGGCTTACTGCGCTCGCCGCGAAGCGCAACACCGTCGAGCACAGTGACCTGTCTGAGGACGCGGGCCGTCGTTTTAGCAGCTCTCCTCATTCGCCTCCCTTCGCCACCTCGATCCCGCAACCAGAAGCACCGAGGAGCAGTCCGCCTCTTGCGGCCTCAGTTCCGGTGCCGCCCCCCACGTCCACGGTACCTGCGCACACCTCCGCCCCGCTTCCCCCTGCGCCACCACCCACGCGTGAGCTCATCGAAGACACATTGCGCAAAGAAGAGGGCAACATCTCGCGGGCGGCGCGAGCCCTCCGCCTGCACCGCACCCAGCTCAAGCGCTGGATGCAGCGCTTCGGTCTGGCCGGGTCTTCTGCCAACGAAGATCTCCAGGACTGACCGCGTAATGATGTGGCTCCGCTGCCCGATGTGTCAGCGCCCGCCGGAGTGAAAGCCTCCTTGTGTCAGCCGATTTGGCCCCGTGTGTCACTGTCTGTGACTGAGCTTCACCCCGTTTGGGGTCTGTCGCATTCCGTGCCATCGATTTTGGAATCGCCTGTCATCTAGCGCCAGAGACAGCGTGGCAACCAGAGCCGGGCTTGGTACGTGCATTGCATTGCTCCAGGCTGTGCCCCTCTCGCATGTCCACCCCGCTGGGAAGAGGACTGAGTGTCGAAACACATGGCATCCATCGGCGCGCCCCTACGCATTACCCTGGAGTTTGCTCGCGCTGAGGATGCAGGCGATCCGTACGCCTTCCGTTTCGTGGCCCAGGACTACCTGTTGCGCAGCGAGGGCGGCTCCTTCAAGACAGGGCGCCTGCAATGGGACGACAAGCTTCTTTCGGACCTTGCGGCACTGCGTCGCCCGCACCGTGACCCCGCCATCGTGCAGCGCGTGGGAGAGACGCTGCGGCGCTTCCTGTCTGCCACGAAGTGGGCGCGCGACGAAGACAAGATTGTCCACGCCATCAAGGGGCACCAGCGGGTGATCTTGACGCTGCGCTCGGCAGCAGCAGAGCTCTACGCGCTGCCCTGGGAGCTTCTTACCCTGGAGGCGACAGGGCAACACATCGGAGAGCTCCCGGGGACGGTTCTCCGGTATGAATGGCCCGAGACGCAGGCGATTTCGGGATTCGCCATGAATCCGCAGCCTCGGGTGCTCTTTGCCTGGTCTGCTGCCGCTGGTGCCGTACCTGCTGCCGAACACCACGCCGCGTTGCGCGCCGCCTATCAGAAGTCTCCGTACGGCTTCGACCCCGACCAGGATGTGCTGGCCCATGCCTCGCTGGGGAAGCTGTCGCAGGCGCTCCTTGCTGCCACCAAAGCCGAGCGTCCCATTTCGATCCTGCATCTTTTGTGTCATGGCGGAAAGGCCGGCAGCACGTTCGGCCTGGCGCTTCAAGATGAGGACGGCACCGAGACTGTGGTGGCGGACGCAGGACGGCTGCGGCAAATCCTGGCGCTGCATGCAGGCACGCTGCGGTTGATCGTTCTTGCGGCCTGTGACAGCGGCAACAGTGGCGACCTCGGCAACCAACTTGGCAGCGTGGCCCAGGCTCTTCACCGGGCCGGAATCGCGGCCGTCGTGGCATCTCGGTATCCGCTGTCGGTGGCGGGCTCGATTCGCTTTGCCGAGGCATTCTATCCGGTGCTGCTCAAAGCAGGCCACCTTGAAGCAGCGATCTTGGCCGCTCGTCATCGCCTTGCTGAGGATGCGGCGCAGCTCGACTGGGCCAGCCTGCAGCTTTATGCCCATGGCGAAGAGCTCCCCCAAGCGGTGCCGAAGGTGAATCCCAGCGCGCCACGCCAGACACTATCGCTGACCGATGAGCCGGTGCCCAAAGCGCTGGTGGCACTGGCGCGGTTCGTTGAATCGCCTGCCGTCATGCGAACGGCGCTGGCAGCGGTGGAGCTGGCCCAGCGCTGGAGACTGAGCGCCATGCTGCGCTTGTCCGCCGCTGTGTATTGGCTCCATCGCTTGAGACTGAGCGCGATGGTGCGTTCTTCCGCGGCTGTGGATTGGCTCAAACGATTCCGCAAGCCGATTGCACTCGCGGCGGCCGCCATCACCTGTGTGACACTCTCCATTGCAGGCCTTATCTGGTGGCAGACCTCGGATGAGTCCCCGACGGCAGATGACTCCGCCTCTAACCACCAGCGCCCGGCCCTTGACCTGGGTCCGCCCACGGCGGCCATCGCACCTGCCCCGATCCATTCCAGCCACCACAACCAGCACAGCCACCACAACCAGCCGACCAGCCCGGCGGCACGTCCCCCGGAACCCCACAAATCCTCCCCCAAGGAACCCCACAAAAAGGCCAAGAAGGGTCACAGGCGGAAGCATCACTAGCCTGCGCAAACTCGGCGGCGGATAGGAATTCAGAAGGTGCGGATGGATGGGTCCGGTCAGGAAGTGGACCGGACCGTCAGGAATCGGACCGGTCCGTCAGGGAGCAGGCTGCTCCCGTTCAGTTACGAAGACTGCCGCTGCTGCTTGCGGAAGTACTCTTCCCAATGTGAACTCCAGTACGAGCGGTAGATTTTCTTGTAGTGCTTGGATCTCGGTCCCGTCGGAGGATTGGGAATAGGAGGCGGCGGTGCCTTGGGAGGCTCCGGGAGCTTCACGGCCTCTTTCCAATATGGAAACCAGTACGATCTCCAGTAGGCGCTCCAGTACTGACGCACTGCCTTCTCAGCCGCCTTGTCATCCGGCGTAGGATCTTCGACAGGTGGCGGAGGTGGCGGAGGTGGCGGAGGTGGCGGGGGTGGCTCGGGTACATCGAGCGGCGTAGATTCAATTTCAAGGGTTGTCCCAACGGCAAGTGCGCAGCTCAGGTTGAGGTTGATTTTCTCTACGCGCTTGTACCAACCATTGTTCGAAGGATCCGGGGTGGAACCGGCAATCTGGTCCGTATACCAGCGGGTGGCGGTCGTCTGGAAGTAGGTATTTGGGGGAAGCACAGCCATCTGCTGGGTAAACACCGCTACGAAGCTGGATTGCGGTGGTATGTTGAACTCTTGCACGACACTGATGTCGGTGCTCTGGGTCACGCTCGTCGTCTTGGTTGTGGTCTTCGAATAGCTGAAGCTGAGCGTGATCGACATGGACCAGGAAGCAAAGAGTCCGCTTACGCTGTAGGATGCTGAGAGCTCTGTACCGGTAGTGATGGTACTCGAGACCTCAACGGATACGGTCTCTGCCTGCGTCTTATTAATGGCGATGGTCTGTGTTTGCTCCGCTGGCGTTCTATTGGTACCAGAACTGTCAGAGTGAAGACTTTCCGAATTTCGGATATAGCGGCTCAGATCCACAGACACCACATCGATGATTTCCTTCACTGGCGTGACGTTCATCCACGAGAAGCCAGAGATTCTGCCGCCTAAGTTCACTGCGTCAAGGTTCTGTTCCTTGAAGGATCCCCAGCCCTTGATGTTGCTGAAGGCCGCTCCCGTTCCATCCGTGTTCTCGGACAGCTTAGCGGTCGCAGTCTCAGGGATGGTCCCCCACTTCAACGCATGCACACGGTTATTCATGTACCATTTGTCGAGGCTTACGATTACATCTTGGTTCCATTCCGCCAGGAACAGAAGTTGGCGGCGTCCAGAAAAGTCCACCTTTTCATGCAGTTCGATGGCGCCCTGGCTTATGTCTACGGCCCGGTGGAAGAACCCGCGAATATCATCCTCCAGGCCCAATGCGACGACACTCACTGATTCAGTGGATCCAGTCCCAATGAGATCAACCGTAGCGCCAGCCCCGGATAGATTGCCAGGGAGACCGCCTTGGGAGAAATTCGTGTACTGCGTTAGCGTGACAACCGTCCCAACGGGAAGATTGAATGCGACCCAGTGGACATGCTGGGAGATGGGGCTTGACAGCGTCTGCACCGCACCAGCCGTATAGTCGCTTGTACGGATGACCATTTTGTTCGAAGCGGCCCATGAGTCGTCTCCGTATAAAACCACCGTGCCCGAAGCCTGCGGCGGAGGACCGAGGTGAGGTACTGGAACTGGATACTCGACGAAAATAATCGACATTGTTTCTCCTTTTGGGGGTCCATGGAACGCCAGTGCGGCAACCAAAGGAGTGGCAAGATATGTGCCATAGGATGAAGGACGCTTCCCTGTCCGCCAAGACAGCAGCCTCTCTTCTGTAATTCCACCCACTTGGACCAGCCTGTGTCTTGGTTCATCTCCGCAAAAGGGCCGCTGACACAGCGGTGACA
>Ga0209174_10002335_pt1 | contig 12596 bp, 11 predicted proteins | sample JI91814BDNA_FD_187505 | JGI IMG/M metagenome (GOLD analysis project Ga0209174, IMG submission 187505) | Wastewater effluent complex algal communities from Wisconsin, to seasonally profile nutrient transformation and Carbon sequestration -... | ecosystem: Engineered > WWTP > Effluent > Algae...
GCTCGCCAGCCCCACGATGCCCAGTGCAGTCACCACCAGCAGGGCCACGATCACCGAGATCAGCAGCCATGCCATCGCGCGATCCTGCTGGTAGTACTTCTGGGCCACGTCGCTGAAGGAATCCTGGCGCAGGATGATGCGGCGCGCGCTGTTCTTCTCCAGCGTGGCCACCGCGGCCTTCAACACTTCGTCGCGACGCTCCGGCGTGGTGCGCAAGGCAAAGCGACCCATGCTGATGTCACGGATGGGCAGGATCATCGAGTATTGCGCTTCGGCGGGACCGCCGTTGTCATTCGGGCGTATCAGCTTGTCGACCACGCCGACGATCCGGTGCGGCTTGTTGTCGCTGTTCCAGGAATAGATGTTCTTGCCCACCGCGCTTTCGCCCGGGAACAGTTTCTCCGCCACCGTGCGGGTCACGATGGCCGCCGGGATGTTGACCTTGGCATTGGTTTCGTTGAGTGCTGCAAAGTTGGCGTATTCGTCGGCATTGAAGTCACGGCCTTCCACCAGGGTGAGTCCCAATGTCTGCACGAGCTGGTCGCCCAGGTAGATGCCGGCATTCATGTTCGGCCTTTCCTGTTCGGGCAGCAGGCTGATCGAGCTGTTCCAGGACGAATTGTCGAACGGCACGTGGTTGAGGCTCGAAGCCGACTTCACCCCGGCAATGGCGCGCAGGCTGGCGACGTCCTGCTTCACCAGTGCATCCGCATTCTCGTCATCGCCGATGCCGGCGACATTGATGCGCACGATTTCCGAATCGGCCATGCCGGTGGGGCGCTGCATGCGCTCCACGCGGGTGCTGATGAGGAACACCGCGTTGCAGATGATGGCGCAGGACAGCGCCACTTCCAGCACGATGAGTGCGGCGGCAGCCTTGTGGCGACTCAGGCTGGACAGGATGGGGCGGATTTCCATGGTGTTTCTCCGTGTTGGCTCTTTCAGCCCCTTCCTCCGCGTGCGGCACCCGCAGGGTGTGCAGAGCGGGGAAGGTTGGGATGGGGGTCGGCTTACTTCACTGCGACTTGAGCTGCATCGCCGGCGTCACCTGCATCGCCATCCATGCGGGCAGCGTGCCGGCCAACAGGCTGGCGACGATGGACAGGACGAACGTGGTCAGCAGCATGGTTGGATTCAGATGCGCGAGTTCGAGGTAGCTGGCGGGTTGATGGCGTACCGCCCACAGTCCCAGCCAGGCCAGGCCCAGCCCGACGATGCCGCCTGCCAGTCCCACCGTGCCCGCCTCGATCAGGCATTGCGCGAAGATCGCGCGGCGCGAGGCACCCAGCGCACGACGCACGCCGATCTCGGAGGAACGACGCAGGAACTTCGCCAGCAACAGGCCTACGGTATTCAGCAGGCACACCAGCAGGAAGCCGAATGCCAGCCACACCTGCAGGCGCACGTCGCCCGGCACGGCCTGCTTGAAGTCCAGCCATTCCATCACGCTGTCCAGGCGAACGTTGGTGGGTCGTTCGAAGCGACCGGCGGCGCGCTGCTGGTCGGAGTAATTGACCAGGTATTGTTTGTAGGCCGCGGCTTTCTCCGGTGTATCCAGCTCCACCCAATACTGCAGCCAGGCACAGGGCGCATTGGGGCCGAGTGAACCTTCTTCTTCGCCGCTGGCGTCGCCCCAGCAATTCATGTTGCCCGAGGTGCCAAGCTTCAGCGCGCGTGACGTGCTGAACGGCACGAAGACCTGCTCGACCTCGTTGTAGATGTCATTGGTCAGGTCGTAGAACTTCGGCGCGGGCCGCCACTCGTCCAGCACGCCGACGATGCGGAAGGTGTTGCCGCTCGCAAGCAGCGACTTGCCTACGCTGTTGCCGCCGTTGAACAGTTTTTCGTTCAATGCCCTGGAAATGACCGCGACCTGCGCGCGCGCTTCGTCATCGGCCGCACTCCAGCCCGCGCCGTGCTGGAACGGCACGTCGAACATCGGGAAGAAATCGCTCGAGGTGTAGCGTGCTTCCGCGGAGAACGGATCCAGCTTTCCGTCCTGCGCCTCCACCGACACGTTGCCTCCGGTCATCATGGCCTGGCGATCACCGCGCTTGCCGCGCAGCAAGGCTTCGGCGTCGAAGCGCGTCAGCTGCTCTTCCGGTTCTTCGCCCGGGATCGCGCCATTCTTGGTGCGTGGTTCGAGCCGTGGATAGAAAAGCCTGTCGCTCTTCTGCGGAATCGGATCGCCCGACAGCACGTGGAACACGGTCAACGTGGTCATGCTGGCGCCGATGCCCAGGGCGATGGCCAGCACCATCAGCGCGGTCAGCACCTTGTTGCGCTTGAAGCTGCGCAGCGCGAGTTTGAAGTAATAGCCGAACATGGGAAGCCCCTAGGAACGAGTGAAGAGGAACGAGAAGTGAGAAGTGAGCGGAGAGGAGTGAGAAGTGAGCGGGGGCGATCGGAAAGTGCTTTTACTCACTCCTCACTCCTCTAAACTCACTCCTCAATTCAATCCAGGTTTCTCGCTTCCAGTTCCTCACTTCTTGCTACCAGTTCTTCGCGCGCTACTCGCACCAGGCGCGGTTCCACCGACACGTCGGTGGCCATGCCGTCGACGATATGCACGTTGCGCTGCGCGCGCGCGGCCAGCTCCGGGTCGTGGGTGACCATGATGATGGTCGTGCCCTTGGCATTGATGTCTTCCAGCAGCTCCAGCACGCCGCGTGCCATCTGCGAATCCAGGTTGCCGGTGGGCTCGTCCGCCAGCAGCAGGCGTGGGCTGCCGGCGAGTGCGCGCGCAATGGCCACGCGCTGCTGCTGGCCGCCGGAAAGTTCGGCCGGGAAATGCTTCATGCGCGAGGCCAGGCCAACCTGTGCCAGTGATTCCTCGATGCGCTGCTTGCGCTCGCCGGCCGGCATGCCGCGGTAGCGCAGCGGCACGTCGACGTTGTCGAACAGGTTCAGGTCCGGGATCAGGTTGAAGCCCTGGAAAATGAAGCCGATCTTCTGGTTGCGCAACTTGCTGCGCGCATCATCGGACAGGCCCTTGACGTTCTCGCCGTCCAGGCTGAACTCGCCGCCGGTGAAATCCTCCAGCAGGCCGGCGATGTTGAGGAAGGTGGTCTTGCCCGAGCCCGACGGCCCGGTGACGGCGACGAATTCGCCGTCCTTCACGTGCAGGTCGAGCGAGCGCAGCGCGTGCGTCTCGACCATGGCGGTGCGATAAACCTTGGTGACCTGGCGCATGTCGAGCATTGGGAGTTCCTCTGGAGTTATTGGGTTGTGGTTCTTGGTTTCTGATTTTTCGGTTTTCAGTCGCCGACTTTGTCTAGTCAGTGATTCACTGCTATGTAAAAACCTGGTTCGTCATCCCAGCGAACGCTGGGATCCATCTTGATCTTGCAGTTGCCTTTGGGAGAGAGAGTCAAAGACAAGGTCAAAATGGGTCCCAGCGTTCGCTGGGATGACGGCGAAACAAATGACGACGACGGAGTTCACTAGTTGATCGTCACGCGTTCCGCATCCCCGAACAGATCACTGCCGGAGACCACGATCTTCTCGCCTTGTTGCAGGCCGGAAATTATTTCCACCGCGCCCAGGCTGCTGGCGCCAGTCTGGATGGGGCGGCGCGCGGCGCTGCTGCCATCGACGACATAGGCGTAGCGACCGCCGCCCTGTTCCACGAACGGTCCGCGCTCCACCATCAGCACGTTGCGGCGCGTGTCCAGCACGATGCGCGCGGACAGGCGCTGGTTCTGGCGCAGGCCGGGCGGTTGCTTGCCGTTGTCGAAGCGGAGGCGGGCATTGACCTCGCCGTTGACGACTTCGGGCGATACCGCCGACACCTGCGCCGCGTACTGCACGCCGTTGCTGGTGATCTGCGCGGGAATGCCGATGGCCAGGTCGCGGGCGAAGCTTTCCGGGACCTTGATCTCCACTTCAAACAGGCTCAGGTCGACTACGCTGAGGATCGGTGCGTTGGTCGCCACGTTGGTGCCCTGTGGAATCTGCACCTGGCCGATCTGGCCATCGAAGGGGGCACGCACGGTCAGTGCGTCGACCTGGCGCTGCAGCTCGGTGACCACCGAGCGCTGGCGGTCGGCGAGCAAGCGCTTGTTGCGCGAATCCAGGCCCGCGCCTTCGCCTTGCAGGCCTGAATCCTGGCGCGCGGCGGCCAGGCCTATGTCGGCCTTCTTCAGCTCGTCCTGCGCCCGCGCGAAATCGTTCTGCGATACCGCGCCGCCTTCGTAGGCGCGCTTGTAGCGTTCCAGGTCGCGCTGCGCGGCGGTGCGCTCGATCTGCGCCTGGTTCAACAATTTCGACGCATTGGAACGGGTGATCTGCGCATCCAGGATCGCGCGGCTGGCTTCTGCTTCCAGGCTGGCCAGGGTCGAACCTTCCTGCGCCAGCTTGCTGCGCAACTCGGGGCTGTCGATTTCCGCCAGCGCCTGGCCCTTCTTGACCACGTCACCGGCCACGACCTTCAGCGCGACCGTGCCGCCGGCGATGGCATACAGCGTGGGGCTGTTGGCGGCGATGACCTTGCCGTCGGCGGAGATGTCGCGGACCAGGTCGCCGCGGGTCACTTCGGCGATGCGCACCCGGGAGGAGTCGAAGGACGAGCCGCCCGACAGCCAGCCCTTGGCCACCCAGGCCGCCAGCACCAGCACGAGGGCAGCAGCGATGCCACCCATCAGCCAGGCCTTGGGAATGCGCCGGCGCGCCGAAGCGGCAGGCTTGATCACCTGGTCCTGGGCCGAAGTATCGCGGATGCGGAAAGGGTCGCGGGTTTCCATGGGGTGGTCGGGTGTCCGTGCTGGCTGGGTCTTGGATGCCAAGTACGAAGCAATGGTTGTGCCAATCGCAAGCCATTGATTGGGAACGACAATATTTTCAAGACAAGTGTCCGCGCGGACACACTGCTGTCCGCACGGACGGTCCGCCCGGTTTTCCGCGTTTACACTGGATACCCGGCAAGCAAGGAAAGGTCATACATGTGCGGCATCGTTGGCGCGATCGCGGATCGCGATGTGGTTCCGGTACTCATCGAAGGACTGAAGCGGCTGGAATACCGCGGTTACGATTCCGCAGGCATCGCGGTACTGGCCGACAATGACGTGCGGCGGGTACGTCGCACCGGCCGGGTCTCGGAAATGGAGGGCGCGGCGGCCGCCGAGAATTTCCACGCCAACGTGGGCATCGGCCACACCCGCTGGGCCACGCATGGCGGGGTCACCGAAGCCAACGCGCACCCGCACATCAGCCACGGCGTGGCCCTGGTGCACAACGGCATCATCGAGAACCACGAAGAGCAGCGCGAGCGCCTGCGTGAACTCGGCTACGCCTTCGAATCGCAGACCGATACCGAAGTCATCGCCCACCTGATCCACCACTACCTCAAGCAGGGCGATGACCTGCTGCAGGCCTTGCAGCGCACGGTCAAGGAACTCACCGGCGCGTATGCACTGGCCGTGGTCAGCCGGCGCGAACCCGAGCGCATGGTCTGTGCACGCATGGGCTGCCCGCTGCTGGTCGGCGTGGGCGAAGGCGAGAACTTCGTCGCGTCCGATGTGTCGGCGATCCTGCAGGCCACGCGCCGCGTGATTTTCCTGGAAGAAGGCGATACCGCCGAACTCACCCGCACCGGCGTGCGCGTATTCGATGGCAACGACCAGGAAATCCAGCGTGACGTGCACGTGTCCGACGTGTCGCTGGCTTCGCTGGAGCTGGGCCCCTACACGCATTTCATGCAGAAGGAAATCCACGAACAGCCGCGTGCGCTGGCCGATACGATTGAAGCCGCCATCGCCGATGGCTTCAGGCCCGAACTGTTTGGTGGAAATGCCGAAGCGGTGCTTCGCGACATCGAAGGCGTGCAGATCCTCGCCTGCGGCACCAGCTATTACGCCGGCCTCACCGCGCGCTACTGGATCGAAGCCATTTCCGGCCTGCCGTGCTCGGTCGAGATCGCCAGCGAATACCGCTACCGCGCCGCGCATGCCAACCCCAAGCACCTCATCGTCACCATTTCCCAGTCCGGCGAAACGCTGGATACGATGGAAGCGCTGAAGTACGCCAAGTCACTCGGCCACCCGCACACGCTGTCCATCTGCAACGTGCCCGAAAGCGCCATCCCGCGCGCCAGCGAACTGGTCTGCTACACGCGCGCTGGTGCCGAGATCGGCGTGGCTTCCACCAAGGCGTTCACGACGCAACTTGCGGCGCTGTTCCAGCTCACCGTGGTGCTGGGCAAGCTGCACGGCAAGGTCGACGCGGAAGCGGAGGCCGACTATCTCGAACAACTGCGCTTCCTGCCCGGCAGCGTGCAGCACGCGCTCAACCTGGAACCCCAGATTGCCATCTGGGCCCACCGTTTCGCCAGCAAGCACAACGCATTGTTCCTGGGTCGCGGCCTGCACTATCCCATCGCACTGGAAGGCGCGTTGAAGCTCAAGGAAATCACTTACATCCATGCCGAGGCCTATCCGGCGGGCGAGTTGAAGCACGGCCCGCTGGCACTGGTAGATGCGGAAATGCCGGTGGTAGTGATCGCCCCGAATGATGCATTGCTGGAAAAAGTGAAATCCAACATGCAGGAAGTGCGCGCGCGCGGTGGCGAACTGTTCGTGTTCACCGACCAGGACAGCAACTTCACCGAGTCCGAAGGCGTGCACGTGATCCGCACGCCACGCCATGCCGGCGTGCTCAGCCCCATCGTGCACACCATTCCCGTGCAATTGCTGGCATACCACACGGCCTTGGCACGCGGGACCGACGTGGACAAGCCGCGTAACCTGGCCAAGAGCGTTACGGTGGAATAGTTTCCAGCGGGGGTGGCTCAGGGCGAAGCCCTGGATGCCCCTCCATCGCGGTGCTCGGGCATCTTCGTGTCGCCGCCCGGGCATCCATTATCCGAAGGATCCTTCCATGCCACGCATGATCTTCGTCAACCTGCCCGTCGCCGACTTGCCCGCCTCCATGGCCTTCTATGAAGCCCTGGGCTTCCACAACAACCCGCATTTCAGCGACGACACGGCGGCCTGCATGGTCTGGAGCGAGACCATCCACGTCATGCTGCTGACCCACGACAAATGGCGCACGTTTACCAATCGCCCAATCCCGTCGACCACCTCCAGCGAAGTGATGCTCGCCATTTCACTGGACGATCGCGACGCCGTGGATGCCTTGAACGCCCTCGCCGCGGCCAACGGGGGCAACGGTGACGTCAACCCGTTGCAGGACCACGGCTTCATGTACGGCCGCGACTTCACCGATCTGGACGGACACGTCTGGGAAGCCTTCTGGATGGATCCGGCCGCGGTGCCGACCGAGTAATCCAGGTGCTCGCGTCACCTGTGGCACAGGGTGGGCTCAAGCCCGTCGCCCAAGCATCCAATTGGGTTCTTACCCCGGCCAACTCCCTGAGGGTCGACCGCATGCCTTTGCTCTTGTGGGAGGGGCTTCAGCCCCGACGCGTTGAGTCCAAGAGCGTCGGGGCTGAAGCCCCTCCCACACAGGCATGGCCCTGCAGATTTTGTTGTAGATCCGAGCTTGCTCGGATGCTCTTCGCTCGAGGACAGGACCATCCGAGCAAGCTCGGATCTACAAAAATGGTTTCCCTTGCTTCGTTTGCTCCATGACGCGTACCGCGACGACTCGGCTACAGTAGCGGTAGCCACCCTGCGGTAGCCTGTCATGCCAACACCTGCAGAACTGATCGCGCAATACGACCCGACGACGCCGCTGGACGAAGCCAGCACCATTCCGTCGTCGTGGTACATCGACGAACGCATAGAGGCACTGGAACGGCGCACCACCTTCGCGCGCACCTGGCAGATGGCCGGGCGCGTGGACCAGCTGCGCAATCGCGGCGACTACGTCACCTGCGAAATCGCCGGCGAACCGATCCTGGTGGTGCGTGGCGACGACGGCATGCTGCGTGGCTTCTTCAATGTGTGTCGCCACCATGCCGCCGCGGTGATGACCGAGGCCGCGGGCTGCGCGAAGAACCTGCGTTGTCCCTACCACGGCTGGACCTACACGCTGGAAGGTGCATTGAAGGGCACGCCCAGCTTCAACAGCGAATGCCACTTTGATCGCAGCTCCCATGGACTGGTCCCTGTGTCCGTGGCCGTGTGGGAAAACTGGGTGTTCGTGCGCCTGGATGCCGAAGGCCCGAGCCTTGAGGAATTCCTGGGGCAGGAGTTGATCGCGGAATTCGCGGCGTTGAACCTGCACCAGCTTCACTGGTTCGAGCGCCGCCATTATTTCTTCGACTGCAACTGGAAAGTCTTCGTCGACAACTACCTGGACGGCGGCTACCACGTGCCGCATTTGCACAAGGGCTTGAACAGCGTCCTCGACTTCAAGAATTACACCATCCAGAACGGCACCCACCACTGCCTGCAGTCCAGCCCCATGGTCAAGGACGGCGACCATGCGGATTTCTCATCCGTGCGCGGCGGTGATCGTGCGTTGTACTACTGGCTGCACCCCAACTTCATGGTCAACTGGTACGAGGGCCAGATGGACGTGAACCTGGTGCTGCCGCTGGGATTGGATCGCACCGAGGTGATCTTCGACTTCTACTTCGCCGATGTGTCCGAGGCCGCGGCCGAACGCAACCGCGCCAGCATCGACGTGGGCAACATCATCCAGGACGAGGACATGGCCATCTGCAAGTCGGTGCAGCGTGGACTCAACTCGCGCGCCTATTCCACCGGGCGACTGTCGATACGGCGCGAGGCGGGGGAGCACTTGTTCCATCGGCTGCTGCATGCGGATCTTTCGGCCGGCATGGCGGAGTAGGGAGGTCGTCAGTTCCGCTGCGCGTAACCGATCCAGGCGAACAGGTGGCGGCCAAAGAGTCCGCTAAGCGTGGACAGAACCACGACCGCGCCCACGTGCCACAACAACACCATGAACGCATTCTCACCGGCGTGGATGATGCTGACGGCAGCCGCACTCAATGCCGCAGCACTCAGCGCGGCCAGCACCGCAGTCGGCGCCGGTCGAACTACGCCGGCATGGCGCACCATCAACAACATGACCAGCCCCAGTGGCAGGCTGGTCATGGTGATGGCCCACGCGCATTCGGCACTGCCGGTTTCAAGCGCGAATGCATCGCTGCCCATGCGCGCAACGTCCGCCATGCAACCCAGGCCTATGCCACCCAACCACAACAGGGCGGCCGGTAGCGGCAGCCATGCCCATGAGGGTGAACGCCCGGGCACGCTGATCTGGAAGACGGCATAGGCCGCCAACGCGCCGGTGAGGATGCTGGCGAACCATTCGATCGCCGTGCTCGCCACGCGCATGTCCTGCAGCCAGCCCGGGCGTGCGCCGAAAGCGGCGACGACCAGGGCGATGATGATCGTGGCCAGCAACAGCCACAGCGCCGTGCGGCGCAATGGCGAGGACAGGCGCTTGACCGGCGCGGCGCGTGCGGCCAGTTGGTCGATAAGCAGGTCGGTGTCAGTCATGGGAAGGATCCTTTCTTGCGCGTGCATGCCTTGCAAGCGAGTGTTGCAGTGATTTCATGGCGCGGTGGCAGGCCACTTTCAACGAACCGATGCTCTGGTCGCTTTGCGCAGCGGCTTCATTGAGCGAAAGCTCGTTCAATTTGAGCAGGCGGATCGCTTCACGCTGGCGCTCGGGCAGTCCGGCGACGGCATGCTGCAGCGTTCCCGCGTCGTGCTCGCGGGACAGCGCGTCCTCCGGACCGTGTCCAGCGTGCGCGACGTCTTCGATGTCTTCGCCGGCCGCCATCTCATGCTGCAGCCGATGCGCGCGACGACGCAGCAGGTCGATGCAGCGTCGGCTGGCGATGGTGTTCAACCAGGGCTTGAACGGGCGACCACGTTCGTAGGTGTGGCGGATGCCGTGAATCACCATCAATATTTCCTGCAACGCATCCTCGGCATCTTCGCCACGTCCCAGGTAGCGACGGGTGATCGCGCGCAGGTACGGCGTCAATGCTTTCAGCAGCGCGTGGTAGGCGACACGGTCGCCATCCTGCGCCTGCAGCATCCATTGCGCCCAACGTTCGCCGTCGGACAGTTCGTCTTCCGGCGCAGGAGCGCGACACCCGTCGGGCAGGTCGATGTCCGTCGCAGCAGCCTTCACGAACGGGAGGATGGTGCCCATGGTGCGTCAATCCTGTCCGTGTGCCAAATGTTTCGAGGCATGGCGGCGGGCAATGAGACGGTCCAGTGAAATGACGCCAGGGCCACGCGCCATCAGGTACAGCAGCAGCGCCGCCCACAGACCATGGGTGGGATAGGCGCTCGGGTAGACGAAGACCTGGATCACCAGGGTCATCACCAGCAGGCTGAAAGCGGACAGGCGCGTGGCCAGCCCCAACAGCAGCAGCACCGGCAGCACATGTTCTGCTATCGCGGCCATGTAGGTGGCAAGCACGGGATCGATCAGTGGCAGTGCGTACTCACTGCGGAACAATTCGATGGCGGTACAAGATACGTGCGGCATGCCAAATTCGATGTCCCACCCAATCGGATCGAGCACAAAGCCTTCAACCTTGGTCTGCCCGGACGTCCAGAATGTGACCGCCAGCGAAACGCGCGCCAGCAATTTGATCGCGTCTTCCGGGATGCGTGCGAACAGGGCATGGATGCCATGGATCGCGCGCGCAGTGGGCCCGCGTGGTCGCAACATGGTATCGGCAAGGGTGGGGTTCGCAGTGTTCATCGCATCACTCCGGTGTGGAATCCAGCGCCACCACCAGCTGGTGCTGGATGAGCAGGACGAGCAGGGTTTCAAGCGACACCGTGGATGCCTGCCGGCGATGATCCATGTGCAAGGCGCCCAGTGGCATGCCAGTGCGCAGGCGATCCAGCAAGTCGGTGGCGCCCGATGGCAGTGGATCCACGCACACGTCCGACTGTGGACGCGTCACCAGGACACATTCGGCCTTATCCAGATCAATCGCACCCAGGCGGGCATCGCTTATGTCAGCAAGGCCTTGGTGCGCCGCCCAGATCGAATGGACGGCATATCGCGAACTCAGCCAGGCGCAGGCCGGGTGCAGCGCGAGGCGCGTGCCGGCGATGCGTTCCGGCGTGGCCAGCAAGGTGTGGAAGTGCGACACGTCGAGCGGATCGGCATCGGCGGCGTGGTAGGCCTGTGTGCGCAGGTATTCCAGCCGCGCCACGTCGGCCAGGTAGGGGACGGGCGCCGCGGAGTGGCATGCTGCAATGAAGTCGGCGAAGCCTGCGCCGTATTCGGAAATGATCGGTGAACGCGGAGGATCCGTGCGCACACGCTCGCGTGCCATCGCGCGGAAGAAATCTTCGCCTACCAGCGCTTGCGTCACCCGAAAGTCGGCGGCCAGTGCATCCACCAGCGCGACCACGATGTTATTGCGATGTATGGCGAATCGTTGCGCTGGATTGATTCCAGCCGTGACGCGCAGGCCGGCAGGCACGCCCAGCCCGGGTTGCCACAGGGCGGCGGCAAAGGATGATTGGGTGGACATTGCATTCATGCTGCAATCCCGTCATGCACGTTCTGCAGCGCATCGAGGTTCAGGTCTGCTGCATGCGCCTCGGAAGACAGTACGGCATAGGCAGGCACATCACTGTCCCATTCGATCAGTGTGGGGATTGGGCCTGTACGCAAAAGCACACGGGCATACAACGCCCACACTGCGTCCGTGACCGCAGCGCCGTGGTTGTCGATCAACACCAGGTTGCCGTCTTCGTCCACCTGTTCGGCATGGCCGGCCAAGTGGATCTCGCCTACTGCATGTAGCGGCAAGCAATCCAGATAGGCGAGCGGATCGCGTTGGTTGTTGCGGCACGAGACATAGACATTGTTCACGTCCAGCAGCAGGCCACAGCCGCTGCGTTCGACGACCTGACGGATGAAGTCCTGTTCGGAAAAGGTGCTGGCTTCGAACTCGAAATAGATACTTGGGTTTTCAATAAGAATTGGCCTGCGTAAACGGGTCTGCACCTGTTCGATGTGCGTGCAGACGCGGTCCAGCGTGCGGGTGTCATAGGTGAGTGGCAGCAGGTCATTGAGGAAGTGGTCGCCGTGGGTGGACCAGGCCAAGTGTTCGGAAACAGCATCCGGTTGATAGCGATCCACCAGGTACGCGAGGCGGTCGAGATGATTGCGATCCAATGGTTCTTCCGTGCCGATCGACAGGCCCACGCCGTGCAGGGACATCGGTCGTTGCTCGCGCATGCGTGTCAGCCAGGCATGCGGTGGGCCACCGGCGCCCATGTAATTTTCGGCATGCACTTCGAAGAAGGCGGGTGCGTTTGCATCCTCCATCCAGTCTTGCAGGTGTTGTGGCTTGAATCCGGCGCCTGCGCGAGCAGGCAAGCCGGTACCAAGGCGTGCACGAGACACGCCATGCGGAGATGGGGAGGGTGGATTCATCCGCATGGCATGCATCGCTTGCATCGGCGTCTGCTCAGCCGGCTTTGGCTGGCTTCTTGGCCATGAAGGCGGCCAACTGACCGTAACCGGTCGATGAAGTCTTCGATTCGGTCTTGGTGCAGGTACCGGCGGGCACGTACTTCCACGAATTGGCCTGGTGGTCCGTCTTGGACGAGCCGGCGCAACTGGTGCCGGCACCGGCGGCACAGTCATTCTTTCCGGCCATGGCGATGCCGTAGCAGCGT
>Ga0209174_10002344_pt1 | contig 12558 bp, 10 predicted proteins | sample JI91814BDNA_FD_187505 | JGI IMG/M metagenome (GOLD analysis project Ga0209174, IMG submission 187505) | Wastewater effluent complex algal communities from Wisconsin, to seasonally profile nutrient transformation and Carbon sequestration -... | ecosystem: Engineered > WWTP > Effluent > Algae...
GTCGAGCTGGGCGACTGCGGTGGCGAGCACCCAGTTTCCAAGATCGATTTCGAAGCGCGATTCGCTGACCGTGGGCAGGAATTCGCCGGGCAGGCGCAGGCCGAGGGTCGGGTGTTTCCAGCGGATCAGGGCCTCGACGCCGTTGAGGGCGCTGGTCAGGGCGTCCACCTTGGGCTGGTAGTGGAGCTCGAGTTCGCCGTCGTAGAGGGCGGCTTCAATGCGGATCTGGGCTTCGCGATGGGCGCGCAGGCGGCGGTCGCGTTCCGGGTCGAAAAGCTGGAAGGCGTTGCGGCCCGACTGCTTGGCGAGGTACATGGCCTGGTCGGCGTGGCGCAACAGGGTGTCGGGATCGGAGCCGTCGAGGGGGCAGAGGGTTACGCCGATGCTGGCCGTGACGCTGAGCGTGTGGCCGTCGATCGTGACCGGTTCGGCAATGCTGACGAGCAGGCGGTCGAAGACCTGTTCGCATTCGCCGCTGTGTTCGAGGCCGTTGTAGATCAGCGCGAACTCGTCGCCGCCCATCCGCGCGACGGTGTCGCCGGCGCGGGTGGAGGCTTGCAGGCGGCGGGCGATTTCCACCAGCAGGCGGTCGCCGATGTCGTGGCCGTGGGTGTCGTTCACCGGCTTGAAGCCATCGAGGTCGAGATAGGCGACCGCCGCCAGGGTGCCGTTGCGCTCGGCCTGGGCGAGGGACATCTGCATGCGGTCGGCGAGCAGGCTGCGGTTGGGTAGCTGGGTGAGGGCGTCGTGGTAGGCCAGGTGTTCGAGCTGGCGCTGGTTTTCCTTGATGTCGGTGATGTCGGTGAACAGGCCCACGTAATGGGTCGTCCGGCCGGCTTCGTTGCGCACCGCCGAGATGTTGCCGAGCTGGGCGTAGAACTCGCCGTTTTTCTTGCGGCTCCAGGTTTCGCCTTGCCACACGCCGTCGCGCACCAGGGTGGCCCACATTTCTTCGTAGTATTCGGCCGGGTGGAGGCCGGAGCGCAGCAGCCGGCTGTGTTTGCCGATGACTTGGGCACGGGTGTAGCCGGTGAGCACACAGAAGCTGTCGTTTACCTCCAGGATGCGGGATTCCGGGTCGGTGATGATGATGCTTTCGTGGGCATGGCGGAACACGCTGGCGGTGAGGCGCAGGTGGTCTTCGGCCGCGACCCGGGTGGTGACGTCGTTGAGGGTGCCGGAGGTGCCGACCAGCTGGTTGTCGGGATCGACGATGGCGCGTGCGAAGAGGTCTAGCCAGCGCAGGCTGCCGTCGCGGCATTGCACGCGCAGGGTGACGCTGCAGTGGTCGCGCGTGCGTTCGACGAGGGGCTTGAGGGCTTCGCGCCGGGCTTCCCGGTCGTCCGGGTGGAGATAGTCGAGGAAGCTTTGGCCGATGGCTTCGTCCACCGGAACGCCGGTGATCTCGGTCCAGGCGGGGTTGAGCAGTTGCCAGCGGCCGCGGGCGTCGGTCTGGAAGATGACTTCGCGCACGCTGTCGAAAACCTGCTGGTAGCGGATCTGGCTTTCGAGCAGGGCCTGGGTGGTGCTGCGAATGGCGCTGATGTCGGCGATGCTGCCGATCATCCGGAGCGGGCGGTTGTCCTTGTCGTATTCGACCACGTCGCCGCGGTCGCGCACCCAGATGTAATGGCCGTGGGCATGACGCAGGCGGTATTCGCAGGCGTAGCTGCCCTGGCCGGTCCGGCAGGCCTGGAGGGCGCTGCGGACGCGGGCCCGATCGTCGCCGTGGATGAGGTGCAGCCAGGCGTTGCCGGGATGTTTGAGCCATGTGTCAGACAGGCCCAGCATGGTGCACCAGTGTGGGTTGTGGCTGGTCTGACCGCTGTTCAGATCCTGGTCCCAGACGCCTTCGCCGATGGTGGCCAGCACATCGGCCAGCTGCCGCTGGCCGCGCAGCACGGCGTTGTGTTCGCGCATGCGCTCGCTGATGTCGCACGAGAAGCCGAGGGTGCCGACAATCTGGCCGTCACGGCCGCGTACCGGAGCCGTGTAGGTTTCAAACCAGGAGGCGGAGTCATCGCTGCCGTCGATCTGTTCGATCCTGGTGCTCGGACGCCCGGTGGCGATCACCTCGGCGTCCTCGATCCGGTAGGCTTCGGCCCGCGTCGTCGGCCAGACATCCAGGTCGGTCTTGCCGATGACGGACAGTGGCGAGGGCTGCCCGCAGGATTCGGCAAAGCTGCGATTGACGATCAGGAAGCGGCCGCTCCGGTCTTTCAGCCACAGCAGCAGCGGCAATCCGTTGATCAGGGTTTCCGTGCCGATCGCCGTGCTCGGCGGAGGGGCGGAGCTGCCGAGTTCCAGTTGCGAGATCGGCGTGGTGCCGGGCAGGCCGGCCTGCCAGCCCTCGAGCAGCGTGTCGGCAGAGAGGAATTTCAGGTTCGGTCCGTCTTCACCGACGGGCACCGAGGCGAGGCCCTGCGTGAGCAGGCAGGAAAGTGCGTCGAGCAGGGTGCTGTCGGGCGACAGACGGTGTGCTGCGGGGGGCAACGAATCCTGGGTGGGGCGAGCTGACATCATCCTGGCTTATCAATATTTGCGATTGTTCGCGATGGTGCCGCCGGCACATGTCCTTGCCAAGGAAGGAAGTCCCATCCGGAGGGCCGGGAAGCGGGCGAAACGCATACGGGGCGGAGATTTTTCCTTGTTGCCACCGTTGGCGGAGCGTTTTGGGGCCGTCTGATCGCGGATGCCTAGCCCGGCTTGCCGTCGGCCCGGCGGCTCAGGTAGATCGGTACGACGCGCATGGCCAGGGGCGTGAATACCGCCAGCCAGCCGACTCCGGCAAGGGCCAGCATGAAAGCCTGGCCGGCCGGCAGCAGATCGGCCAGGAGGCGGACGAAGGCCACCGCGTGCAGCCCGAGGGCCAGGCTCCAGGTGAGCGTGTCGGCCACCAGCGGACGGCCGGAGTGGCCAAGCGTGACGCGCGACACCATGGCCACCGTCATCGTCGCGAAGTAGCCCACCGCCAGCGCGTGCAGCGGCGCGAGGCCGAGGGCGGCGATACCGGCGGTGTGCAGCAGCCCCTGCACGCCGCTGAGCAGCCAGCCCACACCCAGCCATACGAAGCCGAGATGCAGCATGGCGAGAAGGCGCACTGCGAAACTGCGCCGCAGCTGCCATTTCCAGCTCAGCCACAGGGCGGTGCCGGCGGCCAGCAGATCGGCCGGCCAGGCCAGGTGGGCGAGATCGAGCATGGCCAGCGCGCCATGTATGACGCTGGCGCCAAGCAGCGCGCGAAGTGTCCAGTCGGGCCGCACGACTTCGTATTTCGGCAGTGCCGAGCTGGAGAAAAACGGAATCATGCGGTGGCTGACCACCATGAAGATGGGCGTCAGCACCCACCACACGCCGATCGAGATGCCGATGCGCGCCGCCAGCGGGTTGCCGCTGACCGCAAAGATGATCCACGCGACCAGGCCGAGGCAGCCCGCACCGATGGCGCACCACGCTGAGCCGGGATGCAGGCGTGGCTTGCCCGGCGTGAAGGCCGCCGGCAAGAGCAGGCGCGCCACCAGCAGCCAGCCGGCGAGCACCAGGCAAAGCCCTGCCACCATGACGCTGGTCATGCTCAGCAGCAGGCCCGTATCGAAGATCAGCCAGCCCCCCGTGAGGCACAGCCAGGGCCGTCGGGCCGCGCCGCCGAGTGTGTCGGGCAGGCCCTGCCAGCGCGGGATCACCGTCATCAGGAAGCCGAAGACGAAGAACGGAAAGATGCCGTAGGCCGCCCACAGGGCATGGACCCAGGCGGGGGGCCACGGCCAGGCCGGGCTGGCAAAGAGGCCGGCGCGGGCCAGCAGCTCCCAGGCCCAGGGCGCAAAGGCCAGCAGCGCCTGCACGGCGCCAGCCAGGAACATCGACCGGTGCGGCGCGGCAAACAGGATGGACAGGCGCGACTGGGGCGGCGGGGCGGCGGGGGATGGTGCCTCCGGACGGCTGTGGGGCTGGAGCTGGACGGGTTTTTCCATGGTGGCGGGAGGGCCTTTGCGATGCCTGCGATAAACGCGTGTGGGGTTAAAATACGCAGTTGGCACTTGGCCGGAATTGAAAGTCAGCGCGATGAGCACCGAGAAGATCGATATCCCCGGCCTGTTGAGCCGCATGCCCCTGTTTGGCGCCCTGTCGCCGGAAGACCTCGCCCACATGGCTGCGGCCACCCGCGAGAAGCGGCTGCAGAAGGGCGAGCGGCTTTTTCAGCGGGGCGAGCACCCGAAGGGCATCTTCCTGGTCGTCTGGGGCCAGGTAAAACTGGCTTTCACGTCGGCCCAGGGCAACGAAAAAGTGGTTGAAATTCTCGGGCCGCTGCAAAGCTTCGGCGAGGCGGTCATGTTTCTTGATCAGCCTTACCCGGTGCTGGGCGAGGCGCTCGCCGACACGCTGCTGCTGCACATCGGCTCGGCGGCGGTGTTCGGCCAGATCGAGCAGGACCCGTGCTTTGCCCGCAAGCTGCTGGCGGGCATGTCGATCCGCCTGCATTCGATGGTGCGCGACGTGGAATCCTATGCGCTGCGCTCGTCCACCCAGCGGGTCATCGGCTACCTGTTGCAGCTTGCCGGCAGTACGCCCTGCGCAGAGAGCGGCCGCCATGAGGTCGAGCTGCCCACCAGCAAGCAGGTGATTGCGTCGCGCCTGAGTCTGACGCCGGAAACCCTGTCGCGGATCTTCCACGAGCTTTCCGACTCCGGCCTTATCTCCGTGCAGGGCAAGCATATCGTCATCCACGACGCAGCCCGTCTCGCCGAGCAGGACTGAGGCTCAGGCCGCCGCTGCGTGGCGGATGTGGATGTGGAACTCGCCCTCCGGGGTGGTCTCGGTGCGATGGGTGTAGCCATTGCGGCGGAGGATGTCGTAGAGCGGCCCCGGCTCGCGGTACAGAATCAGGATCACCTCGCCGCCAGGCGGCAGGGTGTCGAGGGCTTCAAGAGTCAGGTTGAGGGGTTCCGGCGGCATCAGGCCGCGGGCATCGACAATCACGGGCGCGGAAGTTTCGGTCATGGGAAGGGTCTCCGGTGGTTGGGCAGAAGCCGTCGGGATCGTGCCAGATTGACCGAAGCAGAGGCCGGCGCCCTTGAGCCGGGTCAAGGGCGCGCGGCGATGTGGCGCAGGTCGTATGCGGTGGTTCGGAATGGGTGATAAATTCCGCCCCATGCCGAATGAGACGTCATCGTGAAGGAAGGTTCTGCCCTGCTGGTCGCCCTGGCACTGGCGGCGGGAATCGCCTATTGGTCCGACCACTACCGTAACGGCGGCTGGGAAGCCACGCCCGCCACGGAAGGGCCTTTCCCCTATCAGCCGACCCTTGCGCCTGCCAGGGGGCCGGCTGGCCTGGCGGTTTCGCCGGAGCGCCTGGAAGTGCATGACACCGAGGACGCCACGGCCAGGGGCGCCCTCTGCGCCGAGCTGCTGGAGGTGATCCAGGGCGTGGATGCGGCGCTGCTCCATCCCCAGTCGCCGGCCTCCGCCGAGCAGCTCGTCCTGCGCCGCCGGGCCTACGTCGAAAAGCGGATTGCGCTGGGCTGCTGAGGCCGCCGGCCTTGTTCCCGTTCTAGTGGCTGGTGCCTTCCGAGCGCTGGATCTTGTTGAACAGGTTGTACTTGCCGATGGGCTTGCTGGCGGGCAGTCGCTTGATTTCCTTGAAGGTGCTGGCATCCAGGAAGATCAGCGCGCCCTCTTTTTCCATCAGGCTGGCGATCACGTAACGGCCGTAGCGGTCGAATTCCACGTGGGCGAAGGTTTTGCCCGGTTCGGGGCGAATCTGCGCCACTACGGCCAGCTTTTGCTTGTCGATCACCTGCAGGGTGTCACGCGCGGTGGGGCTCATCATCGAGTCGACCCAGGCGTAGGGGCTTTTCTCGTGGCTGCGCAGGAAGAAGCCGGGGCCGAGGGTGGGAATGGTGGCGATGGTCTGCCAGTTCTGCATGTCGATCACGCTGACCTGGGCGTCCTTGAGGTTGGTGCTGGCCACCACCCGGTGTCCGTCCCGCAGCCATGAAATGCCCGAACCCAGGTGCGGCATGCCGGGCAGATCGAGCGCGGCGATGGGGCGGCGCACGTCGAGGTTGACCACCTGGCCGCGGCCTTCGCGGCTGGCGCCGACCAGGTTTTCGTAGCTCTGGGTGAAGAAGAAGTCGTCCAGCGGCACGTCCAGCACGGTGCGGCGGGGGTTGAGAAAGCCCGGCGTGGCGATCGCCTCGCCCATCTTGTAGTCGTGCACGTAGCCGTCGAAGAAGGGCTTGGCGTCGGGGTCGTAGGAAATCTCCCAGACTTCCGGCAGATCCTTGAGGCCGGCGATGAAGCTCTTGCGCGGGGCGGCGTCGTACACCGCCGAGATGCGCGAACCGGCGTCGCCCTTGAGGTTGGCGCCCTTGATCACCTTGAGCAGTTTCAGATCGGCGTCGAAGATGACGAGGTTGCCGGGCAGGTAGTTGGCTACCGCCACGAAGCGTCCGTCGCTCGATACGGCGGCGTTGCGGGTGTTGATGCCGGCGCGCACCTCGGCGACGACTTTCAGGTTCCAGATGTCGAACTTGCTCACCCAGCCGTCCCGCGAGGCAAAGAACACGTAGCGTCCGTCGGGCGTGAACTTCGGCCCGCCATGCAGCGCGTAGCGGGACTGGAAGCGGTGGATGCGTTCCATGCGGTCGCCGTCGAGCACGCTCACGTGATGGTCGCCCGCTTCGACAACGATGAACAGGTTCATCGGGTCGGCCCTGGCGATGTCGCCCTGGCGGGCGTCGGGCAGGCTGCCGGGCGGGAAGGGCTCGATGCGCGAGGCGCGGATGTCGGCCTCGCTCCAGCTCGGGGCTGGCGTGACGGGCGAATAAACCCATTCAGCCAGCGCGGCGATGTCGGCGGCCGACAGCACGGCGCCGAAGGCCGGCATCTGCGTGGCGGCGCGCCCGTCGCGGATGGTGGCGACGGCGTCCTTGCGCTTGAGGCGTTCGAGGCTTTCGGGGAGCAGCGCCGGGCCCATCGCGCCGAGGCGGCTGGCGCCGTGGCAACTGGCGCAGTGCTGGGTGAACAGCGCCGGGGCGTCGGCGCGGGCCGCGCCGCTCAGGCTGCCGAGGGCCAGCGCGGACAGGACCAGCGTGGAGAACAGGCGTTTCATCGCGTGATTCCTGGTACGCGTCAGGCCGCCGGAGCCAGGCGTATCCACGGCTTCACTTCCAGGCGGTCGCCTTCGGCCACGCCGATTTCGGCGTTGTCGAGGTAGCAGCCGGGGTCTTCCTGCCAGGGATCGTCGGTGAGTTGCTGGGCGCGCACGCGGGTGTTGCCGTTGCACATGGCGAGGTAGTGGCATTTGGCGCAGCGCCCGGTGACCGGCCGCGGCGATTGCTTGAGGCCGGCCATGAGCGGATCGGAGAGATCTGTCCAGATGTCGCCGAACTTGCGCTCGCGCACGTTGCCGAGGGTGTGGTGCCACCACATGGTGTCGGGGTGGACATTGCCCAGGTTGTCGATGTTGGCCACATTCACGCCGCTGGAATTGCCGCCCCACTGCATCAGCTTGGCTTCGATGTGGGCGGCGCGTTCGGGGAAGCGGCGCTGCACCCACTGCAGGAAGAAGGGCCCGTCGGCGTCGTTGTTGCCGGTGGTGAAATCACGGGTGAGGCCGCGGGCTTCGTAGTTCCAGGCGGTTTCGAAAAGCAGTTCCATCGCCTCGCGGGTGAGGATGTGACGGGCGTCGTCGGCGCGGTTCTTGTTGCCGCGGCCGGCGTAGTTGAGGTGCGAGAAATAAAAGCGGTCGATGCCTTCGTCCTCGACCAGCTGCAGCACGCCGGGCAGGTCGGCGGCGTTGTCCTGGGTCATGGTGTAGCGCACGCCCACCTTGACGCCCAGCTCGCGGCAGCGGCGCAGGCCGGTCAGCGAGCGCTCGAAGGCGCCGTCGAGGCGGCGGAATTTATCGTGGGTTTCGCGGATGCCGTCGAGGCTGACGCCCACGTAGTCGAAATCGGCGGCGGCGATGGCGTCGATGTTGGATTCGTCGATCAGCGTGCCGTTGGACGAGAGGCCCACGTAAAAGCCCATTTTCTTGGCCCGCCCGGCAATCTCGAAGATGTCGGGCCTGAGCAGCGGCTCGCCGCCGGAGAGGATCAGCACCGGCACCCGGAAGGCTTTCAGCTCATCCATCACCTTGAAGACTTCGGCGGTATCCAGCTCACCGGCAAAATCCTTGTCGGCGGAAATCGAGTAGCAGTGCTTGCAGGTCAGGTTGCAGCGCCGGATCAGGTTCCAGATCACCACCGGCCCGGGCGGATTGCGCTTGGGCCCGATAGGGGTGGGCGCGGCGATTTCGCGGATGTAGCTGGAAATGCGGAACATGGACTGCCCTTCCGGATGATGTTGGGGGATTGTCGTCGTCACCGGGCGCCTGTGGCCTTGATGGGTATCAACCTGGCCGCCGCTTGGCCGAGACCGCATGAGGCGCGGCGCCTTTGCGGCCTGCCCGCCGGCGGCTCAAGGCCACCAACGGTATCGAGGCGCACGCGATCGCGGCAAGGGCACGACCTTCACCCTCACGCTGCCGATCGTGCAACCCGATGCGGAAAACGAGCCGGGCAGGGGCGCGCAGAGGGGACGTCGAGGCGATTCGGCATCAGCTTGCCGTTTTGCGCGGAACGCTCTGAGGCTCAGAATTGGCGCCAATGGCGCTTCGCGGCGTCGTAGGAGAAGTGGACGCTGCGCTCCGGCCCCGCCGAACCGTCACGCCTGGGCTTGAACAACTTTCGATCGAAGCCGATCAGGATTTTATTGCCTGCCACCGTCAGCGTGGCGTGGGGGGTCGGGCTTGCCAGCTGCCCATCGTCCTCGGTGAACCAGTCGATCTGCCCCGCCAGCCGCGGGGTGGCATCCGGGGCGATGAAGAATACCTGGGTTCCATAATGAAATTCGGCGCCATGATCGAGCAGGATGACCCGCGCCTGTGATGGCGTGCCGAGATCGAAGACCGTCGGCTTTGCCGAATAGGCGTCTCCGCCACCTGTCGGTGCGCTGTACACGATGCGCGCGCCGGGCGCTGAACCTTGCACCAGCACAAGGCGCAAGCCGAAATTGCCGCGCCGATCCTGACGGGGGGCATGGCAGAACACCAGCACTTTGTTCTGCGTATATTGCAGCGCGCCCCGACAGTCCTTCAAACCAAGGGGTTTTTCGTCAAAAGCCGGTGCCGGGGGCAGGGAGATCGGCACGATGCGGCTTGCAGATGCCTGTCCGGCGCTCGCTTGTGGTTGGGCTTCGGCTATCGCGGGGCTGGTCCGCAGCGCGACCGCGGCAATGCCGAACACAAGTAGTCGTGCCCAGACTGCCGCCACGCCCTTGCGCCCTTGTGTCGTCATCCTGGAATCGCCTCGTGAAGGGGGCATTTGCCGAAAACCGTCAACGGACTGACGCGGTCCAGCAGTCCGAGGCGGGGTTGTTTGGCCGTGCGTATCTCGAAATGCACATGCTGGTCTGCCACGGCCATGCCGGCGGCGTTGCCGCTTTCCCCCGACGCCGCGACCAGTTCGTTGCCGCTCACCCGCGCACCCTCACTGACATGAACCTTGGATAAATGGGCATAAAAGGCGAACAACGTCCGGCCGGCAAACTCGAACTCAATGCAGAGTTGCAAGCCGTAATCGCCCCGGTCGCGCACAAAGGCGACTTCTCCCGCAGCAACCGCATAAACCGGGGTTTGCAGGGGGGCTTCAAAATCCCAGCCTTGATGCGGCTTGAGCGCACCGTTGGCGTATCGGCGGACCAGGCCGAAGGTGTTGTGATCGGATCGTCCGCGGATCACGTTCCTCTGCAGTGGCCAGTATATGTCCGTCATGATTCCGCCCTTTTATTGAAGGTGGATGAAGGCCTGCCCTCCTGATTTGTAGTACAGATCGAGAACCATGCAAGGCCGGCATGCAGTGGGCGTTCGTTGCGTAAAGTCCGGCTGGGCCGCCTATTGGCTGCCCCAGGGCATCACCGGCACGGTGGAAATGCTGTTGGCCGGGGCCCCGTCGATGAGCTTCCGGCTGATCGCCAGGTAAACAAGGGTGCCGTTGGCTTTGTCCCACATGCGCACGATGCGGGTTTCCTTGAAGAGCAGCGAGGTGTCTTCGGAGAACACCGTTTCGCTCTCCGGCAACTTGGCCGGCAGGGTGATCGGGCCGGTCTGGCGGCAGGCCAGCGAAAACTGGGACGGATCCTGGGCGAGGCCGAAGCTGCCGGACAGGCCGCCGGTGCGGGCCTGGCTCACGTGGCAGGTCACGCCGGGCACTTTAGCGTCGTGGAAGGCTTCGACGCAGATCCGGTGATTGGCGCCGACCAGCTTCCAGGTGGTGGTCACGCAGCCCACCTCGTCGGCACTGGCCGCCGTGGCGGCAAGGCAGAGCAGGGCGGCGGGCAGGAATCGTTTTGGCAGCATCGGGGTTTTCCTTTCTGACAGAATGGGCGCACGCCGGGTTTGTTCCGGACGTCATCCAAATCCACTTTACCCGAATCGCCCTTACCCCATGGCCATTGTGCATCCCGAAGGCTGGCGCGAGCTGGCCGCCAGCGGCGCCGCCGGGCGCGAAATCGAAACCCTGGCCCGGCTCGCCGACGGGCTTTCCGACGACTACACGGTTTTTCACGGCGTGCACTGGACGCGGGTCCGGAACGGCGGTTTTGCCATCGTCGGCGAGATCGATTTCGCCATCGTCGGCCCCACCGGCAAGCTGCTGCTCATCGAGCAGAAATCCGGCTTTCTGGCCGAAACGCCGGAAGGGCTGGTCAAGCGCTACGCCAAGAAGGACAAAAGCGTGCCGCAGCAGCTGGCGCGCAGCGTCGATGCGCTGAGCCATCGCCTGCGGGCGGTGTGCGGCGACGATCCGGTTTTTGTCGATGCCCTGCTGTTCTGCCCGGATTACGTCGTCAAGCAGCCCGGCACCGCCGGTCTCGATCCGGCGCGCATCGTCGACGCCACCAACCGGCAATACCTGCTGGAGATCATCCGCGCCATTCTGCCCGCCCACGGCGAGCGCCTGCCGAGCCGCCCGAAGGTGGAGCGTTTTCTCGGCGACGTGCTGCAGCTGGTGCCCGAAGTGCATGCGGTGGTCGGCGAAGCCCACGCGCTTTACACCCGCCTCTCCGGCGGGCTGGCGGAGTGGGCCCGGCGCATCGAATGCGAGCCCTTCCGGCTGCGTGTCATCGGCACCGCCGGTTCGGGCAAGACGCAACTGGCGATGGCGGTCTTTCGCGACGCCCTGGCCGCCGGGCGGCGCCCGCTCTACGTTTGCTACAACCGGCCGCTGGCGGACCACATTGCGCTGATCGCCCCCCACGGCGGCGAGGTGGCCACCTATCACCAGCTCGCCGACCGCCTGTGCCGCGCCAGCGGGGAGGTGCCGGATTTCAGCCGCCCCGATGCCTTTGCGCGGCTGGAAGCGGTGCTCGACGCCCATCAGCCGGCCGACGCGGGGTGCTTCGACGAACTGATCGTCGATGAAGGGCAGGATTTTCGCAGCGGCTGGGCCGACAACCTGCTGCGCTGGCTACGCCCCGGCGGCCGTGCCTGGTGGCTCGAAGATCCGCTGCAGAACCTCTACGAACGCCCGCCGGTGGCGCTGCCGGGCTGGGTCACGCTGCGTTCGGACATCAACTACCGCAGCCCGCAGGACATTCTCGCCACGCTCAGGCCGCTGCTGCCGCAGGAGCATCCGGTCGAGGCCGGCAGCCCGCTCACCGGCCCGGAGGTGGAGATCCTCACCTACGCCAGCCCCGACGAACTCGTCAGCACCTCGGTGCATGCCGTCACCCGCGCCATCGGCCTCGGCTTCAAGCGCCCGCACATTGCGTTGATCAGCTACCGCGGCCGCGAGCATTCGCTGCTGGCGCCCCTTGTCCGGCTCGGGCCGTATTCCCTGCGGGCGCCCACCGGCCGCTACGATCTGCTGGGCAATCCCATTCTCACCGACGGCGACATCCTCATCGACTCGGTGCTGCGTTTCAAGGGCCGCGCCGCGCCCTGCGTGATCCTCACCGAAATCGATTTCGAACAGCTCGACGACAAGGCCGTGCGGCGGCTTTTCGTGGGCGCCACGCGTGCCACCATGAAGCTGATGCTGGTGCTGTCGGAACGCGCGAGCGCCGTGCTGCGGGCGCGTCTCGCCGCCGCTTCCTGAACCCTGTCCCGGAGATTTCCATGCCCCAGCACTGCTTTACCTACGGTTCGCTGATGTGCGATGACATCATGGCCGCCGTCGCCGGCCTGCGCGCTGCATCCGTACCCGCCCGGCTCGACGGCTACCGGCGCTCGCCGGTGCTTGGCGAGCAATACCCCGGCATGGTGCCGGCCGCAAGGGACAAGGTTGAAGGCGTGCTCTACCTCGCACTGCCCGACACCGCCTGGCCGCGTCTCGATGCTTTCGAGGGCGACGAATATCGCCGCGAGCAGGTGTCCGTGGAGTGTGCCGACGGCCGCATCGAAAGCGCCTGGACCTACGTCTTCAAGCCCGAGTACGCCGCCCGGCTGGCCGCCGGCGCATGGGATTTCGAGCGTTTCCTGGAAACCGGCAAGGCCCGTTTCGAGGCGCGTTACATGGG
>Ga0209174_10002349_pt1 | contig 12540 bp, 7 predicted proteins | sample JI91814BDNA_FD_187505 | JGI IMG/M metagenome (GOLD analysis project Ga0209174, IMG submission 187505) | Wastewater effluent complex algal communities from Wisconsin, to seasonally profile nutrient transformation and Carbon sequestration -... | ecosystem: Engineered > WWTP > Effluent > Algae...
TGAAAAAATAACATTTCCATCGTATCGCACAATTCAAGATTTATTCACTCACGTATTTAAAATAGAGCGTGATCGACTTGAAAAAATAGTACAAGAGATACCTAGTGATTTAAACAAGCAGTTAGAGGAAATTATAAAAAATGATGATGGGTTAACTCAGCTTAGCGTCATTCGAATAGATCAGAAAGATTTTTCATATACTGCACTAAAACTCGAGATAAAGAAAGCCGAGAAAATAAAAAAATTATATCGCTTATGTAAAACGCTTATTCCTTCGCTAAAACTATCCAATAACGCCGTTCGATACTATGGGTCACTAGCGGAACAATATACCCCCTCAAGATTGAGAAAACTAAAGAAAGCGCAGCAATGGTTGCACATGCTATGTTTTATTTTTAATCGATACCAGGAATTCATGGATAATCTTATCACAAGTTTTATGTACTACTTGCGTTTATTTAGTAATGAAGCAAAAGAGTATTCGGATGCAAAAGAAGCGGAATTTATAAAAGGGTTAATGCTTGAGATGCCGAATCTAGGCCAATTTCTAATTTGGTTTTCAAGTCAAGAAGTAAAACCAAACTTAACAAATGAAGAGTTTAGACAGCTTGGATTTAATATTTTATCTAAAGAAAAACAAAAGGCCATAGCCGATTTAATTTGGGGGGTAGGCTTTGATAAAAAGGCTGAAAAATGGAAGTATTATGAGTCACAATCCAGGCGAATCGCAATGTACTTCCGACCCATTTTATTAGCAGTTGACTTAGAGTTTCACAAAAAAGATGCATTGATCGAAAAATTAATTAAAGAGCTACGTAATTATTTTATATCAGAGGCACCCATTTCAAAATTTCAGCAATCACTTTCATCTGAATTAATCGATCAAATACCAAAAGGCGTTGTTAAATTATTAAAATCTAGTAATGAGTCTGAAAAAATAAATTTAGCGAGATTCGAGTTTTATGTATATGAAAAAATGTATAATCGAATTGATAGTGGTAGATTATTTTGCAACGACAGTGTTTCATATTGCGATTTGGATTATGATTTAGTTCCAGATAAATTAGTTGATAATGCAGTAGGAATTTGTGAAGAACTTGGATATAAAAAAATTCCCGTATATTGCGATGAGCGTTTAGAGCAAGCGTTGGAGAATTTAGAGGATGCCTGGATCCAAACCAATAAAAATATTGATGATGGCAAAAATAAAAGCATTAAAATTGAAACAGATGATAAAGGAATTGTTACATGGAAATTAACATATGATACTGATGAATCTGAAAAATCCACGTTTTTTGATGAATTACCAAAGGAAGACATTGCCGATGTTTTTAAATTTATGGGGGACCATACTAAAATTTGGATATTATTTGAAAGTCAAAAAGACAAATATGTAAAACACAAGCATCCAAGTCCACTCGTGTTAATCGCATGTGTATTGGCAGATGCCTTTGGCTTTGGAACAGAAAAAATGTCACAGATGTCAAACATTGGATACAACCATCTATGTACTATCTGTAACGGCTCGCAATCATAAACAGCTCGGCCCGCAATCAACGCATTAAATTGGCCCGAATTAATTGCGAATGAAATTCATCTTCGGCCCACTTTAATTGCGACCAATAAAAAATTGGCCCACATTAATTGCAAATGAACCTACTTTATTTGCCACTGAAGTTTTCATCCAATCCAATCTCAAATAGGGGTTGCGACGTAATGCCCCGAAAAAGTTCCCTCGAATTGTTTTCTAGCTTAATCTGCTCGGTAGCATTGTCTGCAACTGTTTGAATTGCCCCTCTAAATTAGCTTTTTCCTGCGAAATAAATTGCAACTCATGTCGAAGCGTGTCGACTTTATCATTGGCTTTTTGGAGGGTTTCTTCTAGTCCTGACATTTTATTAGTGCTTGTTTTTAATGTCACTTGTAACTCAATAATAGTGTGTTGTTTAGCTTTTAATTGTTGCGATTGCTCCTGATATTGTTGACTCAATTTTTCATGATTTTGTTGCAGTTGATCATGCGAAATTTTTAAAGGTAAAACAAGGTCATTATGCGTTTTTTCTAATGCTTCATGTGCTTGATGGAGCTGCTGATAACGAGTTTCAAAAATTGATTTTTCATTCATGGCTGTTTGCGCTTGAGTCTGCCATTGAATGAGTTTTTGTTCGTATTCACTACGTTGTTTTTCAATGAGAAGCGATTGCTCTTGACGCATTTGTTGCGTCGCAGCTTGGTAATGTTCAAGGCTATCCTGTGCGTGTTTTAACAGTTGATGTAGCCGTTCATTTTCTGCGATATTTTCTTGACGACGAGCCTCAAAAGACGCGACACGCTCCGTCAATTTCACTGTTTCTTGTTGCTCAATAATCAATGTGGCTCTGAGCTGTTTGCTTTCTTCAATTTGTTGGTGAAGCTGTTCTTCTAACACATGATGCTTGTGTTGCAGATCTTTGTGAAGCTTGTGTTCTTGGTGGTATTGCTGCTGAGTTTCCGCAATTTTTGCTTCAAACTCTTGGCGCTCATTTTTAATTTGTGACTCTGCTTTTTGTCTTAATCGATCCCACAGTAATTTAACGAGCTCGGTCAAATCAGGTGGCAAGTGGCTATCATCTTCTGGACGTAAACCTTGCTGTGCTTTCAATTCGCGCAGTAATTTTGCAATCGTGCTTTTGCTGCCCGTACCAAGGTATTCGCGAATGTTATCAATCGACGGTGTTTTGCGCTGTTCAATGAGCTTAGGCACGGCTTCTGCAATATCGTGAAAAGTAACTCCATTTCTACCCATCTTTTTCACTCACTGTTATTTTGTACTATAGACTGTAACAAATATTAAAACATTGGTTTTAAAAATACAAACACTTATTTGAGTGAAATTAATTCGCCGATAAAAGACCTTATCGCTTATTTTGAATCATAACCTATGGTACACTGCTGTACTCTGTGTTTGAAACCTCGATTTTTATTTTATTTCAGCCAGAACAGGAATTTTACCGCCATGAGCTCATTTTCAACCGAACTCGTTCCATTACATCCCAAAGAAGCCAGTAAACTCACGGTTCCTTCAGCGCATCACTATGTGCATGCGGCCACGAGTGCCAACACGCGAAAAGCCTACCAAGCCGATATCCGTCATTTTTTGCAATCACTGCGGGTGCTTCCTGCGACAACCGAGTCGATTCTCGATTATTTACACGACTACGCGACAACACTTAATCCACGTACGTTAACTCGTCGCTTAACGGCTCTAAAACAGTGGCACATTTTACAAGGCCATCCTGACCCGACATCGCATTCTTTAGTCCACAAAACGCTTTCTGGTATTCGCAATGTCCACGGCAAACCGAAAGACAAAGCGCCCGCTATTACCCTTGAATCACTCACACAGATGGTCGCACTTTTAAAAAAATCCAATCGTCTCATCGACTGTCGTAACAACGCATTATTACAACTCGGTTTCTTTGGTGCGTTTCGCCGCAGCGAAGTCGTCACCCTCAACTGGGACAACATTCATTTTGTTCCTGAAGGTATTGAAATCCTTCTTCCACGTTCTAAAACCGATCAAGCCGGCGAAGGCCAAACCTGCGCTATCCCATACGGTGACAACATATTATGTCCCGTGTCTGCTTTGCTCGTTTGGCAAGAACGCTCGCAATGTTCTACTGGGCCTATTTTCCGACAACTCATACACAACGAACAACTTAAACCGGTCGCCATCAAACCGCAGCATCTGAATATTATCATCAAAAATATTGCGCGTGAATCAAAATTGCCGGCCGCAGACGATTACAGCAGTCACAGTTTACGACGTGGCTTTGCGACCGAAGCCAGCAAAAACGGCGCGCCGTTTGGTTCCATTATGCGTCAAGGCCGTTGGCGTCATGAAGGCACTGTGCTCGGTTACATCGATGAAGGCAAACGCTTCGATCAAAATGCCGCGGGGCTATTATTGCATAGAAAAGCACAAGGATCTCTATGGCCCAACGGTTAACGATTTTAGACAAGAATGCTATTGCTGAGCTTTACGCGATCCCCACCTTCAATAGCACCGAGCGAAGTCACTTTTTTTCACTGCCCGAATCTCTTTTAGATTCACTCAGTGTTGAAAAGACGAACAATAGAAATTGCTCTGCCAAACTTTATTTCATTTTGCAGCACGGCTATTTTAAAGCGCGACATCAATTTTTTAACGTACCTTATCGTGATGTGTCAGAGGATGTATCGTTTATCATGGAACAGTATTTTTCCAACATCACTACCCCAAAAAAATTACCCACTCATAAAGTGCAACGCTTAGCAAAAATAAAAATCCTTGGATCCATGAGCTTTAGTGATGACATAAAATGCATTGACAAAATAATTGCAGAAAAAACCAGTCATCTTGCTAAAATCACCGAGCAGATCCCTGATATTTTTGAAGAAATTACTCAAGCATTGGAAGACGCCAGTTTTGTATTGCCGCAGTATTCTCGCTTGCAAGACGGAATCGGTGCTGCGTTAAAAAAAGAAGATAAGCGTCTGAGCCAAGCGGTCAAATCAGCGCTCGCCAACCAAAAAAAGACACGTACTTCTCTCGATGCTCTCCTGAAAAAAGGTGACGTTTTTTACGCAATTACAGCACTGAAATTCGATGCCAAAAGTTTTCAAACCAAAGAAATGACGGCAGAGCTTCATAAACTAACCCTATGCCACTCAATCTATCATTTCTCAATCGCATTTTTACCGACGCTCGGATTATCGCGTGGAATGATCGATTATTATGCAGATCTCCTTCACTTATATACCGCAGATAAACTGGATCTCCTGCCCAAAGAAACTGCTTATCTTTACATGATTTGTTATATCCATCATCGCTATGAGCGCGTCATGAATAATGTCACTCAGGGCTTCGCTTATTATGTCGATAAGTATCAAAAGGATTCTGAAACATACGCTAAAAACACACTACACGTTGAGATGCCGCTTGAGAAACGCCAAACTGAGATTGGAACCTTAATGCAAATTTTTACCAATAAAGAAATTATGAAGCTACCGGGTGAAAAAATTGAAGCTGCCGCTTTCAAAGTAATGCCAGAAGAAGACATTATGTCTGTTAGTGATCAACTCATCCATGGAGCAAAGCATAAAAAGCTCGAAGAAAAAAAGCAGGAATGGAACTATCATAAAAACAACATCCAAAGCATCATTATCAACCTCAGGCCACTGTTTTTAGCCATTGATTTTACAGGAAACAAGAAATTAAAATCGTTATTCAAAAGCATTAAATTTCTAAAGAAAGTTCTGCAGAATGAAAAATCATTAAAAACATTTCCTCCGGATCGTATCCCCACCGCGCATATCAAACCCGATTTTCTGATCAAGCATTTTATGGAACCCAATGGTGAAACAGGGAAGAGAAAAGCTAAAAAAATAATGAATCTCTATCAATATGAATTTTATATCTACCACATGATTCGAGAAAATCTTCAAAAAAATACGGTTTATGTGAATCACTCCATCGGCTATAAAAGCTTTGAAGCCGAAGTGAATATTCCTAAAAATTGGCACGAGCAAGAAAAACAGGTGCTAGCGATTTTAAATAATTCCGTGCTGCTGCGATCCATGGACGATACGCTATTACGGGTCTGGTGGAAGAACCCCCAAAAATGTAAAGTAATTGCTCATTAAATATCCAGATAGGTTGTTCTTTACTCTATCTAGCCCGCAGTAATGAGTGGTTGGTTTTGCCTTTAATGTTGTCGTTGCTTTAGGTCGTCTAAAGTCATATGTACGTGTTCACACAAACTATCTAAAATTTGATGCGAGCTATCGAATTTCTGGCTAAGTAGATTTGCAAGCAAAGCTTCTATACCTCGCAACAAAATCTCAGGTTTTCGTAGGGATATTGGTAGTTCATGCAGTGCTTTAAATAGAGCAGTTCCTAACTCTTGCCCCATATAATTCATTGCAGTAGTCATATCATCTGGCTCGATATTAGAAACTGAATAACCTAGCAAGCCGTTGGCTGATTGTACATTTTTGATGGCATTAAGCCCTCCTAGCTTAGCTGCCGCTTCAATATCTGCATAAATAAAAGGAGCTGATCCTGGTGCGATTATTTCTATCGAATCTACACATGTAGATAGGATGCCCAATAAAAAACATTTGACGGTAGTCAACAGATCAGATTCATTAGCCGAATGATTGTTAATGAGATTTTGCAATTGGACTAAGGTATCTGCCATGGCTCTAGTTAATTCTTGACTAATTTCAGCAGATTGCTTCATTTTTGCTCCATGTTGCTAAGTGGTTTATTCAAATTTGAGTTGGTGAAAAGGATTTTTTTAGCCTGACTTCACTTTCAAATTTTAAAATAACTGATTTTGCTTCAATCATTTTGATGTTTAGTTGTTTGTTGTCTTTCTTTAGTTCATTTGCTTGTTCTATGGCAATTTTTAACTGAGTATCTTTTGCATAAATATTTTGTTGAAGTTCAGCTAATTGAGCTTTAATTTGCTTCGTTATTTTTTCGTGTTCATAACGATTATTTTCTATTTTTTTATATAATTCTTTGGTTTCTAATTTTGCTTGATCTATCAAATTTAACCAACGGTTTTCCGATTGTTCTTGTAAAGCTCTTTCTTTGGCTAAACGAATTTGGCTTTCCTCAGTTTGTAGAGATAACTTTTCCCTCAAAGCAAGGTGCTCTTTCTGAGTTTCTTGTAAGACTGCTATTATATCATCTTTTTCATGGTAAACTCGCTGCAATCTTGCTTCGTATTGATCTTTTTCTATTGCAACCATTTCATCTTTTTTCTCTATACGGTCTCTTAAAACCGCTAATTCAGTATTTAGTGTTTGGTTAACATTCATGAGTTGCTCATACTTTACCTGCTGTTCAGAAAATTTTAAATGTAAGTCTGTAAATTTTATTTCAGTATCCTGCTGTTTTTGCAAAATAATTTCATGCTCACTTGTTAGTGCTTTCTTATAAGCCGCCAACTGATCTTCTGCGTGTCCCATCGCTGTTTGCCAAAGGACTTCAAAAGTACTAATAAGCTCTTTAGGCATGTGGGGTGGTAAATGATGAATGTTTTTTTTGGCATATTCTTCCCGCCAAATTTTTAAATGCTCAGCAATAGTAGTGTTGCTGCCAGTGCCTAAGATCTCACGGACTTTTTGTACGGATGGTGCTACACCTTGGCTTAATAGTTTGCACGCAGCTTGTTTAATTGTTTCGTAATCTACGCCAAGTCTTGCCATAACTATTAAATTTCCTGTTCGCTAAATTTTTGCACTTTATCATGTTTTAACATGATACGTAAGTCATGTTAAAATATTATTTAAAAATATAAAAAGTCACGATAAACCCACTTATCTTGCTTTTTTTCATTGACACTGCCAGAATGCTTGCTTTCATTATAACAAGACCTAAAAAGGCTAAAACATGCTAAATAATGCCATTATTCCCATCCCATTAGAATTATTACAAACCCCTGAATCATTAAATGGCGCCTTAGGAACCAATCGTGCTCCTGCATTTATTACCCAACAAATTGCAGCAGCAAATGATTTACAGGCAGTTCAGTCTTGGCTTGCTGAATTTACAGAGTCTTCACAAACACAGCGCTGTTATCGAAAAGAATCAGAACGCTTATTGCTCTGGTCTCTTATTGAAAAACAAAAGCCACTATCTAGCCTTACACGAGATGACTTGCGTGATTACCAATTATTTCTTTCGGATCCCCAACCACAATCACGTTGGTGTGGTGAGCGTAAACCGCGCCAAAATATTGGCTGGCGTCCTTTCCAAGGTCCATTAAGTGGAAATAGCATAGCTTTTGCCATTTCCGTGATTAATGCGCTTTTTTCTTATCTAGTAGAGGCTGGGTATTTATCAGGGAATCCATTAGGCTTGATGCGTCGCAAAGCAAAACAGCATACCTTAAATAGAGCAAAGGTAACTGAACGTTTTTTAGAACAATCATTATGGCAAGCTGTGATTGAGTATATTGAATCATTACCTCAAGTCACTCTACGAGAACAGAAAGATTATGAGCGTATACGTTTTTTATTTTATCTTCTTTATTTGCTTGGACCCCGCGTTACAGAAGTAGCGCAATCTACAATGAGTTCCTTCAAACAAATTCGTGGAAGATGGTGGTGGCAAGTAACTGGCAAAGGCCAAAAGACACAACTTATCCCTGCAAATGAGTCTATGTTAAATGCTTTAATTCGCTACCGCACATTTTATGGTTTATCACCATTACCTCAACCCACAGAACAAGGTTTTCTTTTTATGAATTTAAATGGCAGCAAAGGTGTCAGCAATAATATGGTTTATCGTCTCGTTAAAAAAACTTTTTTAAATTATGCTAAAATAGTTGAAACAAGTCGTCCAGATTTTGCAGAAAAACTTAAAAAGGCTTCCACCCATTGGTTACGCCATACATCAATTACACATCAAGCCGATGCAGGAATTGAATTGCGTTATATTAAGCGGAGCGCACGCCACGAAAATGTTGAAACTACTATGTTGTATCAACATGCAGAAGAGGATAAATGGCATGATGCGCTATCAATCCATCAAATCAATAGTAAATAATGAACTACTATGACTATTAAGCGGATCTCTTTATTATCTGAAATTGAAATAGCCGATCTTTACGCGCGACCAGACTTTAATTCGGAAGAAAGAAAATTATATTTTACCCTCAATAAGCAAGAACTAAACTTCTTAAATCAGTACTCAAATACCAAAACACGTATATATTTTATTTTACAACTTGGCTACTTTAAAGCAAAACAGCAGTTTTTTAAATTTAAGCTCGAAGATGTAAATAACGATGTTAAATATATTCGCTCCAAATTTTTTAGCGATTGTGACCTAAACTTCTCAGGAAAAATAGCAAGTCTTTACATTAATAAGCAGAAAGCCAATATTCTTATCTTGTTAAACTATAAAGATTGGTCAACCAATTTCACCTCGTTAACTGAGTATAAGATCTGTGAACTCCTCAGGTATTATCCGAAAGGACATAGTGCTTTACGACAATTATTATCTTATTTCGATAACCAAAAAATAATTATTCCATCCTATCGAAAACTACAAGATATGTTTACTATAGCATTTTCAACCGAAGAAAAGCGGCTGGGTGAAATAATTTTATCTATACCAAAAAGTTATCAAGAGCAGCTATCGGCATTAATTATACGAGAGAAGGATGGGATCAGCCAACTCAACCTAATCCGCTCGGATCAAAAAGATTTTACGTATACGTCTATTAAAGCTGAGATAGTGAAAGCACATGGAATTGCTGATTTATATGAGTTTGCTAAAAATTTTATTCCCCTTCTTAGCTTATCCAAAAATGCCATTCGCTATTATGCCGACATAGTTGAGCAATATGCAGCTTCTCGGTTGAGAAGATTAAGTATATCTGGTCAGTGGCTCTATGCAATTTGTTTTATTTATCATCGTTACCAACAAATTATGGATAGCTTAATTACAAGCTTCATGTACCGCGGCAACGGTACCATAGATGCTAGTAAAGTCTATGTGGCAGAAGAATTTTTGAAACACAAATCAGACCTTGTTGTTGAACTACCAAAACTAGTACTCTTGCTAAAATGGTTCCCAATACGCGATAAAACCTTAACTTATAAGAGGCTAAACAAAGAAGTTTATGGGATTTTGCCAGAAGCACAATTTTCAGTATTGGCTGAATTTTTAAGCGGCTCTTCTTTTAACAAAAAGGCAGCCGAATGGAAATATTATTTGAAGTCATCACGACAAATTTCGCTTTATTTACGGCCTATTTTGCTAGCAGTTCCGTTTAGCTTTTTTAAAGAAGGTAGTCAGCTTATGGCAATGATTAATCTTCTTAAAATTCACTATGCTGCAAAAAAAAGCCCTTCATCTTTTCATTTATCAGAAGAGGTAAAGGCTATGATCCCTAACAATATGTTGCCTTATCTAAAAACTGAACCAACTGATAAACATGTAAATCCGCATTTGTTTGAGTTCTACGTTTATAAAAAAATGCTTCACCAGCTTAATAGGGGCAGGCTTGTCTGTAATGACAGTATCACCTATTGCGACATAGATTATGATTTAGTTGATGAGGCTGCCGTTGGTAACGTTGAAAAAATTGCAGAAAGCTTTGGGTATCCTAAAATACCTATCTATTGTGATAGTCGTCTGGATGATGCGCTTAAGGTATTAGATAATGCTTGGAAAACGACGACTGAAAATATTTTCTTAGGAAATAATTCAGATTTTAATATCAAGGAAAATAAAGATGGAAAACAAGAGTGGAGCTTGCTCTATGATAGCAGTCAACACCTTGATGATGCTTTTTTCAAAACATTACCCAAAACAGAAATAGCCGATATCATTATGTTTATTGGCTCACGCGTTAGTATGTGGAGCGCATTTACTCATATGAAGGATCGCTATACCAAAAAGAAAACCCCTACTATTTTAGCTATCACTGTTAGCCTGCTTGCAGAAGCATTTGGTATTGGCTCACTGAAAATGGCTGATATTTCAGATATTGATTTAACTCTGCTGCGATCAACGCGTGAAGATTTTATCCGTATAGATACGCTATGTATGGCAAATGATTTGGTTGCCAACTACATATATTCTCTGCCTATTTTTAAATTATGGAATTTGCTAGAAAATAAAATTCTAGCAGATGCTGATGGGCAGAAATTTGCAACCAGTAATCGAACTATTCAATCAAGATACTCAAAAAAATATCTTGGTAAAGACCGTGGAATATCGTTATATACTCTAATTGCCAATTTCGTGGCTGTTAATGCCAAAAACATTGGACTTAATGAATATGAAGGTCACTCTTTATATGATATGATCTATAACAACAAAACTGACATAGATATTAATATGGTGACAGGTGATAACCACTCCGTAAATCAACTCAACTTTGTCACATTGGATTCGATAGATGTTGATTATGTTCCTAGCATTAAAAATGTTAGAGAGGCAGCAAATGATCTGTATTCAGTTAATATAGTCAGCCTATATACAGGAATACTGCTACCCAAAGATAAAATTAATGTAGATAGAATTAAATCGCAAAAAAAAGGAATATTACGAGTATTACTATCTCTTATCATGCAGGAAAACACACAAAGTAATATTATTCGAAAACTAAATTCTCATGCTCGTTATGCTAGATTAAAAGCTGCACTATTTGAGTACAATAAAATATTCAAAAGTACTCACATACTAAACTTGATAGATAGCATGCAGTTTAGAAAAGCGATACGTACCGCTAGAAATAGGACAGAAGCATACCACCAGCTACAAAAAATGATTAGAAAAGTTTACGATGGCATTTTTAAAGGTAAAAAAATAGCAGACAATCGTATTAGTGCCCACGCAGCTAGGCTTGTCGCTAATTGCATTATTGCTCACAATAGTATTATTTTAAATGCCGTTTATGAAAAAATGATACAAGATGGTGCAGGACAAGAAATCATCGACGAATTTGCAAGAATTTCACCTATCGCTTGGACGCATATTCTTTTTACTGGTCGGTATAGTTTTAATAAAAATAGTGGGGATATTGATATTGCTGAAATGGCAAGAATGCTTGAAATTCATGTAAAGCAACATATTTGGAAAACATCTTAACTCAGAGGTAATTTGTATGAACACATACATATGGCTTTAGATGACCTAAGGCAAGACAATATTAAATGCAGAGCCAATCACTCGTCCGCCGCTGGCTAGATAGATTAAAAAATAACCTATCTGTATATTTAATTAGCAATTACTTTGCATTTTTGGGGGTTCTTCCACCATACCCGTATTAGAGCTCGAGAATATTCTGGAACCTGCCATTGAAAGAACCAATCGACGGGCTTTAAATGGCGAAAATAAACATATTAACATTACGTATGCACGAGATGGCAGTACAACCTGGACGCTTCCGTATCCTAAGGGTAACCCGGAAAGTGACAATCCGTTTTATAATCAATTGGAGATCAAACAGATTTCTGAGATCTATGACTTTGTTGCACAAGACACTGGTTTTTCAGAGCTTTTCACGCATATTAAACCTCGAGGTGCTAAAGGAAAACTGGATTATCTCGCCAATAAAGGCGTAGTCTGCGCCAATGGAACCACCCACGGCACCCATGCGTTTTCAAAGCTCTCCAATTTAGCCTACAAGCAATTGCAAACCGCTGAACAAAATAATATTCGACTTTCAACTCTACGCGCTGCAATCAACAAAATTATTCAGTGCATGATTCAGCTCCCCATCTTTGATCTCTATGATCTCAGCAATAATAAGCATGGCAATGCGGATGGCACTAAAAAGAAAACACGACGCCGTATTCTCAAAGCTCGGCATTCCACGAAATATTTTGGAACCGACGTCGGGGTCGTGGTGATGACCATGTCGATGAATCACGTGCCTTTTGCTTCTCGCGTCATAAGTCCAAACGAGCATGAAGGAAATTTTATTTATCCGATGTTATCACAAAATACGTCACTGATTGACCCCGATATTATTTCTACCGATACGGCGG
>Ga0209174_10002350_pt1 | contig 12534 bp, 5 predicted proteins | sample JI91814BDNA_FD_187505 | JGI IMG/M metagenome (GOLD analysis project Ga0209174, IMG submission 187505) | Wastewater effluent complex algal communities from Wisconsin, to seasonally profile nutrient transformation and Carbon sequestration -... | ecosystem: Engineered > WWTP > Effluent > Algae...
AGAATAACAAAATTTCTCTCTGGTTGATCTGCAAGCCCAAACCATGTAAAGATCAATCCAATGCTATGTAAGACATAAAGGAGAGAAGTAGCCGATAATCCATTTCGAATTAGCACTAACCCATGCGCGGAAAAGGGTAATCGAATTATATAAAAAACCTTTCTCGCTATGACAGGTGTTGGACTGAAATTGGGAAACAAGACACAAAGAATTCCTGCTCCTAATGCGATGGAAGCAGCAGCCAACGAAGCATTAGCCGTGCTAATAACATCAAAAGAATTTAATGTTAATCGAAAAGCAGCAAGAGAAAGTATCATGGCTCCTATAAAGGAGGTAAGACTACTCCTGTCTCTAAAAGAGCGCATAATTAAAATTATTCCAACAATTATACCAACTGAATTTTCGATAAAACTAGTGCTTGTTACAAATACCAGACTTAAAAAAGAAAGTGCACCGGCGAGAAGAGAAATATCATCGAAAGGCTGAAAATCATAATCTTCTTCTTTGCTTCCAAGCCTTCGTTCAAATTCAATTCCTAAAAGGAAATAAATGCTACTGATTAGACCAAATGCAATTCCCATCCTTGCGAACGGCTCAATATAAGGCAAAAGGTAAAACAGAAAAGTATTTACAAATAGAAAAATACCAAAAGATGCAGTGATATGCAATGCAGACCTAGACCAGCCACCTACTCCGTGTGATACGAATCCATAGTATAGCCCAGTAGCTAAAATCGGAAGCATTCCGCCATTTAGATTCAGCGGTAAATAAAATGTAATCGCAAAGAATAAAGAACAGGATATTAATCCAATGAAGGTTCCCCAGAAAATTAAAAAACTTTGCATTCTAATAGAAATTCTTTTTTGAAAAAACATTCCTGTAATGGGAACAAAAGATGCAAACGCAAAAGACCAATGAGTCATTGGGAATATCTCGTATCCAAAAAGGAAGCCAGTGAAAATAGACAATATCATGAATGGATGAATAGACATTTCATGACGAAAGATTGTCGTAAAAAAAAGAAGCGTCGATAAAAGCGGCAAACTCATATAAACCGCACGAGGAATTGAAAAAACAAACTGATTTATGTTGGCAGTAGTTAAAATGAATATTCCTCCCGCAGAGGAAATAGCTAGCGGCACAGCTAAAAAGAGTATTTCGAGAACTACAAACAGTCTCTTTGTTTCGTTTGCTTTACCCAAAGTTCCGAATGTAGTAACTAATATTGATGATAAGCCTAAAATCCAGAGAAGAAGAATTCCTAGTTCTAAAGTCCCAAGGGCAAATTGTAGATTACCACCCGCAGGTATTTGGTTTAAACAAACAATCAATACAGAAAGAGCACCATAAATAGAAAGTAAGAATAATCCTTTGCTATAAACCTTTGACTGAATCACTCTACTTCCAACATATCCAACCACCAAAAGAGGAAGGAAACTGAGTAGAATTAAATTTATACTGCTACCCACTAAAGAAGTAAGAGATAATAATGTAAGCGAAGGCAATAAGGCTATGATAAAACCATTTGCCTGTAGCTGAAAAAGTTTTGCTATGATAGATAAGATACCAGAAGTAAGCCCCATTAAAACAAAAAGAACAATTAGACCTAAGATTGTATTTACACTAAGGACATCAGACGCGACAGAAAAGGAAATAGGCAATAATAAAAGCGAAATGACGGAAAGAAGTCTTCCAGTAATAACCGACCTAGTCCCAAGAAATACTCCGAGTGCAGTGAATAGAAATTGATATAAGACAACCGCACCTAGCACCGTCAAATGACGATTAATCCCTGAAAGCACAAGCCATGCTTCCCTGATTCCCATGATAGAGCCTGTCAATACTAAAACTGACCCGATGAACCACCAGATATATTCATTGAATAACGGGCGTAGTCCGGACCATATTTCAAACTCAGGCTCTTCTTTGATACTTTCTTTAAATTGATCGACGCTGTATTTACCTTTTTTACGTCTAGGTCTTTCATCCATCTCGGAAAGACTATCAAGACCCGAAATACGACTACTATCCTCAGTAAGAATTCCTTCGGTCAAATTCTCGTAGCTAGATTCTATTTCTTTGCCTGAATGTGAATATTTATAATTTGCCGCTTTGGGCTTAACTATCATTGGCTCAAAGAGAGAACCAAGACCGACAAAGAAGACTGTAATTAATTTTTGCACCCACTGTAAGAACAGGCTTATAATTCCAAAAGATGGATTTGCCTCCTCTTTTTTCGGCAAATCAGTATTTGCCAATGCGTTTTCGAACTCACTGATTGCTTTTTTACTAACTTTACCGGAGGACTGCCAGTTCGAAAGATATTCTCTCATTCTTCCGAGAACTAATTTATCACGATTAATATTTGTTTCTAGTTGAAGTAGCTCGGAGCATACAGGACATAGCCGCCCTACAAAGCCTGGATGAAAAGCATTGCATTTAAGACAAATCATAGGTAATCTATTTTTTATCGTTCAGAAAAAACATATGCATGATGCCTTTTCCTTTTACTTCCATTTCACCGCGGTCTTCGAAAACAAATTTATCTTTTAATTTATTGTATATTTCCTGGGAGCAGTTAATTCTTCCTGGCACACCATGGGATTCCATTCTAGAAGCTGTATTTACAGTATCACCCCATAAATCGTAAACGAATTTGTTTTGACCGATTACTCCGGCTACAATAGAACCCACATGCATTCCAATTCGAATTCCAAAATCCATATTCCAATTTGCTTTTATCTCAGTAAACACTCTTAGCATATCAATGGATGCGTAGCCTACTCTCTCTGTGTGGTCTGCACTCGTAACAGGAATACCACCGGCAACCATATAACAGTCACCGATCGTTTTAATTTTTTCGAGTCCATATTTATTCGCTACCATATCAAACTCTGTAAAAATATCATTGAGGATAATAACGAGTTTCTCCGGCGAGGCTAATTTGGCACTCATCTTAGTAAAACCTGCTAGATCGGCAAACATCACAGTAGCCTCTGGAAAAAAATCAGAGATAACATTTTCGCCAGCTTTTAGACGCTCTGCAATGGAAGCAGGTAAAATATTTAATAATAACTTTTCGGATTTCTGTCTTTCTCTTTCTATACCTTCATTGAGGGAATTGATCTTTTCAATATTGTCATTGAGTTGCTTATTCTTTTTAGAAAGGTTCTTATAGGCGTCCGCATTATCAATGGCAATACCTACGTAAGAGGCTAATGTTCGTAATACGTTCAATTGATTTTCGGAATACGCTTTATTTCCATAACTTTGAACGGTGAGAATTCCAATAAACCTGTCTTCCACTTTCAACGGGAAAAATGCAAGTGACTTTGTTGTTTCATCCCATAGTTCTTTTACACTTGCAACCATATCTGGATATTCTGTATAAATATCTTCTACGATGATCTCCTGTTTTTTTTCAAAGCAGAGAGAGGAAAAATTCTTTTCCTTTAATCTCTCAGAAGCAAGAGAAGGAACATAGGCTCCATTCTTAACGCAGAATTTATACTTGATCATTTTTTTGTCTTCTTCATACATCCCGATGGAAAGTATATCGGTAGACATCATAGCTTCTATATGCTTATGAACAGAGAGAATAATTTCTTTAGTATCAAGACTTGCTGTAATTGATTGTCCAAATTGACTGAGCGCCTTTAAATTATTGTAGGACTTTTCAATTTGATCATTTGCTTCTTGGAGTTGGTTTTGCGTTTTAATCAGTCTTCGTTGGGTCGAATCCCCAATTTTCATAAGCTTAATGCTCTGTCTTAGGAGTTGCTCATAGTTTTCTCCTAAAATCTTATATTCGACTAGATTAGAATCCTTGTCTGATGTAACTTGAAAATGCTCTTTTATTCTTTGAAGAATTTCGAATTCATGCTCGAAAATTTCTTCATGTTTTTCATTAGAATTTTCACCTGCCATAAGAGCTAGGAGTAGGAAAGAAGCTCAAAAGGAACTTTAATATCACTAGAAAACTCTTCACCTGTTTCTAGCATATCGTCATCATCTTCTTTATAATACCATTTAACAGAAACCTTTCCAGCGTTTCCATGGTATTTATCTAAAATATCAAGAATATCTATCACGCACTTGGAAGAGCTTGTATTAAAATAATCTAAGCGAAAATTTACAGTTATCGGAATGTTGGCACTAGTAGCTGAGTTTAGCCAGTCAAATACAGGTTTATAAAATCCGACTGCATTTTCAGGATAAGACTCACCAATTATATCTAGAATGCCTCTCTCAAAATCCATAATGATTTCCGGTGAGGTTTTGGTTTTTTGTATAAGAATTTTATCCATTATTAAATGTCCTTTTTAAAAGATACAGAAAGAGTCATAAATGATATCTCGTCATCTACGCGATCAACGGTGCACTCAATAGGGCTATCGCATTTACGCGCAATATCAACAAGACCAAGTCCAGCCCCGCGGCTTCCATCTTGAGGACGTTCACCACGAATTAACTCTTGATAATATGCCTTGAGTTCATCTTTATTCATTGCATTTACTTTCTCGCACTTTGCTTTAATTTTTTCTACCTTTTCATTGGGAACCATATTCCCTGAACTTAGAAAAAATAGGTTTTGCTTTTCTCTAAGTATTATAATTCCTACGCCCGCCCGCCCATTTGCATTTGGCTGCTGTTCGGCAGAATAATGGACTATATTTTGAGCAAGCTCAACAAATACAGCAAAGATACGCTTAGTATTAGTTTCGGCACTCAAAGAAGATTTAATCATAGTCCCGAATTCGGTTAAGACTTCCTGAGATATCGCGCCCTTAAATGAGACGAGTATCTTGTGATCTTTTATTTCGAGATACTGGTTGTATAGTCCACCCATTTGATTCATAAGAATTTACACTAACCTAAAATTTGTATTATTGTCAATAATATCTTTAACATTGATTTTGGTTACTCGAACTTAGTCCAAAACCAAAGTATTCCCTGACTAAGAAGCCTAGAAGCCAAATGAATAGTTGCATTTTGCCAAAATAGTTTTTTGAGTCAATCCCAATAAACGCTTTCACTTAAAAACCTAAAATTTACAAAATAATTCCAATCAGAGTGATGTCATCCCGTTGAGGCTCGGAATTATTTTGAGTGTGGGCATCAAGTCCATCTTCGAACAACTTCTTCTGCTCTAAGCCTGAAACAGAATAATGCTTTTGAATCATTTCTTGCAATCCCTTTGATCCAATTTTCTTTCCATCAGGACTTGGTTGATCCTGGAATCCATCCGTAGTAAGATAAATCACCGTGCGAACTCCCTTCTCTATTTTAATCTCGTGATTTGTGTATACACGCTCTTCTTTCTGCTTTCCGCCTATGGATTCTTTATCTCCCTTAATAGAAATAAGCTCCGTTCCTCGTATCATATAGAGCGTCCTATGACCACCGGCAAACACTGCTTCGTCTCCAGAATCGTTGATTCGACAAAAGCATATTTCCATTCCATCACGAGATGCATCTTCTTTTACATCTTGTCTTAGCGCATGACGTACATTATTATTCAAATGCTTTAAGATAAGTGCTGGGTCTAATATACGTTGTTCTTTCACGATTTGATTTAAAATGGAACTACCAATCATTGACATAAAAGCACCGGGAACTCCATGTCCCGTGCAATCCACTGCGGCTATAAAGGTGTAACCTTCAAAATGAGTAAACCAATAAAAATCGCCAGAGACAATGTCTTTCGGTCTGAACAGAATAAAGAAATCTCTCAGAGAATTTCCAATCGCAGTCTTAGGTGGTAGAATGGCTTCCTGAATGGTCTTCGCATAATTAATACTATCCGTTATATGCTGGTTCTTCTCCGCCAACTTATCATTAGTCTCTGCTAATTCTTTTGTTCTATCTTTTACTTTCTGCTCCATGTTTGCATAGAGTAGCGCATTATCAATAGAAATAGCAGCTTGCGAGGACAGCACATTCACTACCTGTAATCTGTCTGCTGTAAATGCACCGGTAGAAAGATTGTTCTCTAAATAAAACACTCCCGTTAACTCACCCTGCTTCATGATCGGAGCACACAAAATGGATTTAATTTGATTCTTAGAAATATACAAATCTTTATTGAACTTTTCATCATTTGCGGCATTGATTAAAACACGATTTTCTTTCGTTCTTTCTACATAGTATACAACAGAACTTGCAATGTCCGCAAACTGCTCAATGGGGATATTAGTCATTACGCTCACTTCTTCTGAAGAGATAGAGCCTTCTGCTTCCACATAGAGTTTCTTATCCTTCTTTAATAATAAGACTCCACGCTGCGCACCTGCATTTTCTATTACGATACTCATAATTTTATTTAATAAGCTTTCAATCTTAATCTCTCCAGAGATCGCAGAGGAACTTTTTAATACCGATTGTAAGTCCAAAGTATTTGTTGTATGCAGTTGAGTAGAAGAACCATTTCCTGTCTGTGTCGAGATAGACATCGTGCCAGATAGCGTCTTACTAAAGTCATAGGGAATTTTCTGCTCTGTAATGAAATTAGGGTATTTCTCTCGTAAGTCTTCGCACTTTCGAATCGCACCCCAACCTTCATAACAATTGTAGGCTTCTAAGAAATAATTTTGAGCAAATCGATAATTCTTCTTCTTTAACCAAAACTTTGCAGCCAATTCATTCGCTATTGCTTCATTTTGCACAAACTCATTCTTACGCGCTTCCTGAATAGACTCATCATATAGCTTGGCTGCTTTCCAGTTTTTGTATTCAATACGTCCGATCTCGGCTTCTACTAATAAATACTTATGAAGGAAATTCTCAGAACAACTCTCTGCCCATATCTTCATTTGCTTTTGATTGGACTTCACTTGTTCCATATATTTAATTCTATCTTCTTTACTTGCATCTTTGTACATCGCACAGAGAATGAGAGAATAATAGAAATTATGCTCTGCAAGAGCCTCTTCCCCTGCAATATATCCAATGGATGCATTTGCATCGAGCAAATCCTTCAATCCATCTTCAAATCGTTCATAAAGAAAAAAGACTTCCGCACGCATAATTTGATATAAGCATGTGACAAATAAGTTTCCATGTTCAATGCACAATTTCAAAAATTCTCCATCGTCCATTGTTTCGTTATTGAACTTATTTAAGCTCTCTGTCTTGCCTGAAAGATTATTCGCAATTATCTCTACGCCAAGGTTTGTATCAATAGCAAGGTGATTTTTAGCTTTTTGACTAAAACTTAAAAGTTGCTTCATTTCTTTTAGCAATTGATTTAAATTTTGTCCTGAATAAAAAGCGTTAAGCGGCATATGTAATGTAATATAGCTTGCGTGTTGGAACTCTCCAGAGTCTAAGCCGGCTTGAAAACCTTCCTGATTTATCTTATATGTATCTCGAATATGATGAACCCATGAATTTCCATAATTAGCATAAACATTACTTGCTTTGCATTTCTCGGCGATATTGTTAAACTTTTCACTCAAATCTAATGCCAATTTACAAAATGCAAATCCATCTTTGTAATTCCCCATAGTAATGGAAAGAATTCCATAACACGCATAACCGTAAGTTTCCCCAATATTGCCTTTAACCAAACATAGATTGGTTGCCTTAAGTGCGATGATACACCACAACTGTGGGTTCGAAATATAGGATGCAGGAAGAGTCGTTGTCAATAATTTCACTGCCATGATATCTTCTGGATTAATCATTTCAGGCTCATTATAAATCGAATCAATTTCCTTATTACCAAGATAAGATTTAGAAAGCTCCAACTCTTTTCCAATAGCAGCATCCAAATCTGAATCAGGAAGAAAAATATTAAATGGAGCAAGGGATTTTTTTAGTGCATCAATTGCGAGAGGATACTTAGCGGATAATGTATACTGCACAATTAATAAACGATATATCTCTCCTTTTTCAATATCAGTTTTAGCATGTTCGAGGATATTGTTAATTAACCGCTCTGAATTTTCAAAATTTCCATTTAGGTATTCCACTTCAGCCAATTCTCGATGCACAACCAAAGATAAGTCATAGTATCGTTCCCAGAAAGATCCTAAATTATTCATGATAGTATGTGCTTGCGCTAAATATTCTAACGCAGGTTTATAAGCAGTAGATTTCTTGGCTTTTTTACCTGCTTGTAGGTTAAGCTCTATTAACTGCTTCTTTTCAGATTCTTCTGTAATTAAATCAGAACCAATATTGAGATGATTGACCACATCAAATAGATTTTCTTCCCAGCCTTCGCTCTTTAAGAGAATCCTTCCAATCTTCAACCTGAGTGCTTTTTTCTCTGATTCCCCAATTAGTTCATAACTTGCCTGCTGAACTCTATCATGCTGAAATCTGTAGGCAATTTTTTTAGCTGTTTCATAATTACGACGCATGTCTTTAATATCAGTACCCATTGAATCGACTAATCGGTAGTTGTCTCCAACAGGATAGATTAATTCTTCTTTGATTGTTTCAGCCAAATCTCTCTTAGTGTCTTGGGGCCAAGCATTGTTAATCAAAGAAAGTGTGGCTAATTCAAAGTTATTCCCTATACAGGATGCAAGTTTCAAGATATGTTGCGTTTTCTCAGAAAGCTTTTGGATGCGACCAATTAATAATTCCACAACGTTTTCTGAGATGCGAGTAGATTTAATCTTTTCAATATTCCATTGCCATTTTCCATGATCGTAATCAAAGGTAATTGATTCTTCCTTTGTAAGCTGTTTTAAAAGCTCTGTAATAAAAAATGGATTTCCACCCGTCTTTTGAAAAACCAGCTCTGCCAAAGGAGCAACTTCTTCTGACTTGCAGAATAAACTATCCCGTAGCATTTCATTTACATTTTCCTCGGAAAGAGGTTTTAAATAAATCAAACCGACTTCAAACTTTTCTTTCTTAATAGAATCAAGCATGATTGTAAAGGGATGATTACTATCTGTTTCATTATCTCTATAAGCGAGCATTAGAAATAGATACCGCATAGAAGAATCTAGCATTAAATTCTTAATAAGTCCAAGCGAAGCTGAATCCGCCCATTGCAAGTCATCCAAAAAGATAGCAAGTGGGTGTTCAAAATTGGCAAATACTTTAATGAAGTTTTGAAAGACTAAATAGAAACGATTTGAGTTTTCTTGAGAACCTAGCTCTGCAACAGGTGGCTGCTCTCCTATGATAAATTCCAATTCGGGAATAACATCCGTTACTACCTTACCATTTGAACCAAGAGCACCTAAGATTTTTGCTTTCCATGTCTCTATACTCTCTGGACTTTCCGTTAAAAACAAACGAATAAGATTTGTAAATACTTGAATGATAGCACTAAATGGTAAATTACGATTGTATTGATCGTATTTTCCACTTAAAAAATATCCTTTAGAAGCCGTGATCGGTTTATTAATTTCTTTGACTAACGATGATTTGCCCACACCCGAATAACCGGAGATAAGCATCAATTTCGAAAAACCTGTCTCGTGAACCTCTGCAAATGTCTCAATTAGCTTTACGATATCATCTGATCTACCGTATAGTTTTTGCGTAATCTTAAATTCATCTGATAAATCTTTTGAGCCAATTTCAATTAATTTAGAAGGATCTTCTTTTTGAGCCAATTCTAAATCATACTTAAGTCCAAGAGCCGTTTGATAACGATTCTCCGCTGTCTTTGCCATTAGCTTGCCAACGATAGTAGAGATTGAAATCGGAACAGTTGAATCTATCTCATGTGGCAATGCAGGAGTTTTCGCTAAGTGAGCATGAACTAGTTCGAGCAGGTCAGTATTTTCAAAAGGAAGTTTTCCTGTGAGCATTAAATAGAAAGTAACCCCTAGAGAATAAAAATCACTTCGATAGTCTACAGATCGATTCATTCGACCTGTTTGCTCTGGAGAAATATATTGTATACTTCCTTCTAGAACATTAGCCGCCGTCCATTTTGTTTCTTCTTTAGAAAGTCGAGTTGAAATTCCAAAGTCAATGAGTTTCACATCCATTGTATTGGGATTAATAATTACATTTTCTGGTTTAATATCTTTATGGATTACTTTTTTTCGATGAATCTCGGAAAGAATTTCTGCTAAGCGAATTGCGATTAAATAAAAAACATCAAGTGGTAATTTTTTTCCATCGGCATATTGCTTTAAAGAAATCCCACCTGTATCTTCATACGCTAATAAAAATCCATTAGAATATCTTTGGAAAGAATAAACCTTTACCATTAAATCGGAAGATAAAAATTTCAGAATATCGTATTCGTTTTTGAGATTTATAATCGATGAATGAAATTCGTTGTGAATTGGAATGCTTTTTAAGATGATTGGTTTATTATCAGATTTGTCTATTGCCCGATAAACTTCTATATCCGAATTGGTGTTGATCTTTTCTTTAACTTCATAGCCTTCAATTACTTGCATAAATAAACAAAATCCTCAAAGTCGCGAATCTATTTGCAGATTAAAGAACTATGTTGCTCAATATTAATTTGTCATGCAATTTATTTTTTTGATGTAATATTTTTCCGTAGGAAAAAGGGTATTATCCCTATCGGGGATTTGGGACTTTCGCCCCAAGCCCCAATATTATCTATGCGATGTAAAGAATTCCTCCCCAATAAAAACCACCACCGACTGCCGGAGTTAAAATTAGATCCCCTTTTTTAATAGTCCCGTTATTGTAATACTCTGCGAGTACCGTTGGAATAGAAGCAGCCGATACATTTCCCATCTTTGGAAAATTCATGAGATACTTTTCTTTTGGAATCTTGGTGCGCTTTAAGACATCTTTTACTACGATATCCGTTCCTGGATGGGGAACTACCCATTTTATATCAGACTCAGTTAATCCATTTCTTTCTAGAAGTAGATCTATCGCCTTTAAGGTATAGTCCGCTGCGTTCGTGACTAAATCCGGGTAACTCTTAATTAACCCGGCAGGTGCGTTGCATGTGATTACTTCGATTAAACTTCCAACATCAAATAAGCAAGTATCAATGATACCCGTATCTGTATTTCCTGTATATTCCATTACTACTGCCGCAGCAGCATCTCCAGCGGTAAATTCTCCGTAACCACCTTTTTTTGTTCTTTCCGAAAATCTCTCAGCACCCACGACTAAAGCCTTCTTCCACTTACCTGTTTGTAAATAACAACTTGCTGTTTGGACTCCATGAACAAAGCCAGTGCAAGCGGTTCCTAAATCGAAAGCCAAAGCATTCTTTGTTCCATTAAGAAGAGAGGCTTGCGGAGCTAAGTCTGGCAAATAATATCTCTCTGTCCAATTACAAAATAAATATAAGTCTATTGCCTCTGGTGACACACCTGCATTTTTCATTGCCATCTCACAAGCCTTGGAAGCCATAAAGACGGAAGTTTCTTTTTCGTTTGCTCTATGTCTTTTTGTAACTCCAATATCACCTATAACTGCTTTTTCTGCTGCATGCATTTCAGGATATTTTAGTCTTGCACGGATTTCTTCATCCGTTAAAATTTTCTCAGGGTAATAATCTCCGTAACCTGTAATTTGTATTCCGTTTGATTTAAGTTTCATTTGTTCTCCTCTCTTATTCAAAAAATATAACGCATTAATTTAAGAATCTAGAATTCTTATCGGTTTTTAAGCTTTAGTAAAAGCGAAAAATCAATTTCCCTTTTAGTCTACTGCTCCTAGTGAAACAAAGGAAGACTGACTCCCAATTGCAAATGCAAGTGATATCGCAAAATCAATCTTAGCCTCTCTTGGACCTTCAGGTATATGATCTTGTTCGCATTCCGGATCTACGTTTTTCAAATTAATAGTAGGACAAAGAGTTTGATTGTCTACCATAAGAGCTGTAGCGGCTACATTTAATATACCGGCAGCTCCGAAAGTATGTCCATAAATTGGTTTGATAGATCCGAGAGGAGACCATTTTTCTTTAGGAACTCCATCGTATAATAATTTCATTGCCCTTCCTTCCGCCAAATCATTCGTATAGGTTGCAGTTCCATGACCACAAAAATAATCCACATCTTCTAAGGATCTTTTACTAATTTGAATTAGCTTTTTAATTCCAGAGGCAGCTTTTTTTCCTGTGATATCCATTCTCATCGCATGGTCTGCTTCATTATAACTTAACGTTCCAAAAACTTCCGCGTATATTTTTGCACCGCGAGCTTTGGCGTGCTCATAGCTTTCCATACATAAGACGGCTGCTCCTTCACCTAACGCAAATCCATCTCGTTTTCTATCATAGGGTCTAATAGCATTCTTAGGATCTTCCTTTTCGAGAGACATGACCCGACTCTGAGGGTCAGAATACATTTGCATGAGTGGTTTAATGAGCGGAAATTCATGCCCACCTGCATACATAACATCAGCGCGCCCTTTACGAATTGCCTGAAAGCAGAGGCTAATGGCATGATGCCCTCCGACACAAGCAGCAGAGATAGTTGTAACAAATCCCTGAATATTGCTATTGATGGCAGTAAGACTAGTCGGGTTCGAAGCCATAGAAGTTAGCACAGCGTATCGATCAAAGACTGAATCATCCTTCAATTCAGTGTATCTCTTCCAAGCATGTTCCCACCA
>Ga0209174_10002353_pt1 | contig 12523 bp, 26 predicted proteins | sample JI91814BDNA_FD_187505 | JGI IMG/M metagenome (GOLD analysis project Ga0209174, IMG submission 187505) | Wastewater effluent complex algal communities from Wisconsin, to seasonally profile nutrient transformation and Carbon sequestration -... | ecosystem: Engineered > WWTP > Effluent > Algae...
GTCATGAGGCGAAAAGGTGCCAGAGATTTGACCACCCCTCCCCATCCTGTTGACTTAATTGATTAATAATGCCCGTCCGCGCGCTCAGCCCGCTGCTTCTCGCTTGCGTGGTGGTGATGGCAAAGTGGCTGAAGATTGTTGATGTCGAGACGAAGGCGATCGTCACCGCGATGCGGCACGATGTGGTCGACGATGTCGGTTGGTGTTCGGCTGCCTTGTTCGAAGCACCGGGCACAGACGCTGTTGCGGGGGTCGGATAGGAACACCTTGCGCAGCGCGTTCCATGCTGCGTCGTAGCCGCGGGCAGATGCGCTTTGCTCCCGTCTCGGCTTGGCCCAGGCCGCTCTTGTGGTCGTTGATCTAACCTGCTTGGCGGGGCGATTGGCCATCAGATGCAGCACCCCAGAATCACAAAGCGCCCGCAGGCGGCGAGCCCTGGGCGCAATTCGACGTTTCGTAATCGATATGCTTTTCTACCCCGGAAGTCAAGCCGTGGTATCTATGCCCTCACTCGGCACCATCCCCAGCGTTGGCCTTGCGATGATCCCTGGCCAGCTTGTTGAACAGGTCGAGGGCGTCCTTCAGCTTGCCCAGCGCACCATCCCAGCCGATGCGGTGGCGGCGCCTCACCCGGTCCAGGGCGATGCCATAGACCGAAACCTTGACGGCGATGTCCAGGGCAACAGGCCCATGCTGCTTCAGGTGTTCAGCCCACGGGATGTAAACCGCATTGCGCAGGACATCGAGCTCATATGGCATCTCTGGCTCACGGTAGCCGCCATTGCCACCACCACCGCCTTCCATGTTCCCGACCTTAGCCTGCCCTGCCCTGGCGATGGCTTCGACAATGCGGGCGATGGTGCGCGCTGCTGTGGCCTGTTCCGGGCTGATGGTGCCGTTCCCCTCAAGGCTATCGATCGGATCGCGCGCCGTGGGCTTCAAGCTGGCCTCAATCGTGCCCCCGGTTTCCTCGTCTTTTTCCACCCGCTTCAAGCCCTTGATGAGCATGGCGAGGTCTTTCACCTTGGCTGCCGCTGCCTCGATTTGAGCCGTGAGCACAGTCTCGACGGTGACCTGCCGATCGATCTCAGCGAAGGCCTGGTCCACGGCCTTGATGACCCCGCGCGCTGCCAGTTTCCGCCGGTTCGCCATGGCACTGATCTCGCCTTCGAGCCTCGCGATTTCGTCCTGGACGCGCTTCAAACCCTTGGGGTCGCCACGGGTCAGTCGCGCTTTCAGCACCCGCAGGTGCTCCGCCCAAAGCGCCGGCTCATCGGCTGAAATCGGATTCTGCTTCACCTTTGCCATCACTTCCCCCTTTGCCCCCAGAGACGGTTTCCGATGCGCCGAAGCCAGTCGAACTCCTGCGCCGTGAGCCTTGGATCGGCCGTCGGCAGCGAGAAATGCTGCGGCTCGGCGTCGACCCAGCCGAACTTGCGCAAGCGCTCGGCATCCTCGATGGATGGTCCCGACGCCACATGCGGGGCAAGACTGCTGCGGGGATGGGCGGTCATGCCGCCCTCGCAATCGCCGGCACCTGACAGCCTGGCTCGCCGGGTTTCGGCCCCCAGATTTCCAGCCAGAAGCCATTGCTCTGGAAGGCCCGCCACCTCGCCCGCCATCTGCGCTCGTCGCTGCTGAGGCCGTCATCAATCTGGGAATTTGATCCGGCTGTCAGCAACGGTACTTCCGCCTCGTCCAGCCAGCAGCCCTGGTTGAGCCACGTCGCCGGGTGCTTGATGTAGCGCGGCTCGGTCCCGCGTTTCTCTGCGGCGTAGGTCCGGCACCCGGCCATGATCTGCTCATGGGTCGTGCCGCGCTTCACCGCTGCCTGATACGCCTTGGCTGCCGCATCCCTGGCTTTCTTGAGTGGATAGAGATCATAGAATTCGACAAACGCAGGGTCGTCAGACCCGGCTTTTTGTTTGTTTTTTCTTTGGTTGTGGTTGTGGTTGTGGATAGCATCGTTTTCGCATCCGTTTCGCATTGCGTCCGCATCTTCACTTTGCTTTTCTTTCAACCACCTAGACTTTGCGTTGTCAGATGATGAGGTACTCTTCCGTCTGACAGCCTCAGCCTCTCTCGTCAGACGGCCTTGCGTGATGCTGTTCCCGTCTACCTGGAAGAAGGCTTCCAATCGCGGCCAGACTCTCTGCCACTGCCCCGTTGTCAGGCGGGCGTACCGCGCCAGCAATTGGGGGTCGTTCGGCAAGCTTTTCGTCTTGGTCCGCCACATCGTCATGAGCAGCAGGAGATAGGCTCCATGCTCAATCGTGGTGAGGTGATTCGTGTCCCCGAGATAGGCGTCGGTCCACAGCATCATCGCGGGGTAATCAGCCATGGTGGTCGTCCCCGCCTGGGTAATAATTCTCAAACTTCTGTCTGGCGCCGTCGAATTTCACCTTCGCCTCACCCGTTTTGCCGTGCCTGTTTTTGGCGATGATGATCTCGGCCAGGCCGGCGCAGCGGTCTATTCTGGCCTGCCACTTGCTCCATTTGTCGCTCTCCGCGTCCGGTTCCTCCCGCTGCGCGTAATGCTCTTCGCGGTAGATGAATAGGACCTGGTCTGCATCCTGCTCGATGGCGCCGCTGTCCCTGAGATCGGCAAGCTGGGGCTTCTTGATGTCCCGCTGCTCGACGGCGCGGGATAGCTGCGCCAGGGCCAGGACCGGCACGTCCAGGGCTTTGGCAATGCCCTTCAGGCCGGCGCTGACATCGGTGATATCGACGGTGCGGCTTTCGAGCTTCCGATCTGGCCGGACCAATTGCAGGTAGTCGATCACGATGAGGTCGAGCCCACCCTTGGCCTTGAGCCGTTCCGCCGCCGTCTTGATCTCATGAACCGTGAGCGCCGGCCGGTCATCGATATGAAGCGGGATGCTTTCGAGGTGCTGCTGCGCATCCCGGAGTGCCGCGAAATCGATCTCGGTCAGACTGCCGCGGCGCATGGCTTCCGTGGGGATGCCGGTAATGGCGGCGAAGATGCGCATCGCCATCTGTTCGGCCGACATTTCCAGGCTGAAGAACGCGGTCGGGTGTCCGGCCTTGGCGGCGTTGTACGCCATGTTGAGGGCCCAGACGCTTTTCCCCATGCTGGGCCTGCCGCCAAGGATGGCGAGATCCGATTTCCCGAACCCGCCGACGATCTTGTCGACATCAAGGAGTCCACTCGCCACCCCGGTGATCTGTCCACCTGCCTTGAATGCCACCTGGGCCTGTTCCTGGGCCGCGTTGGCTGCCGTGGCAAGAGAGCGCATACCGAGCCGTCCGTTGCCAGCCGCATCGCCTGCTGCAGCCGTGGCGGCGTTCATTTCGGCGGCGATCTCGGATAGTGGTCGATCGAGCGACCCGGCGCCGGTGGCAATGTCCCGGATTCGGCGCTTAGCAGCCGCGGTCGCGATCATGCCGGCCCAATCCTTCACCATGGATGGGGCGCATCCGGCACATGACCTAGCCAGGTCGACGATGTAGCGCCGCACCTTGTCCTGACCGTCCGGCCCGTCACCAAGCGCCCGGTCGCCTTTCATCTCGGCGCAGAGCGTGATCGGGTTGATCTGGATGGCTCGGGCGTTGATCTCGCCCATGCGGACGAAGATGCGGGCATGGAAATAGTCGCTGAAATCCTCCGGCTTGAGACGTTCGGCCGCGATCGACCAGACGTCATTTCGCGCGAGACAGGCAGCGAGAAGGGCCTGCTCCGGGACATAAGTCAGCAGCAGATCCTCGGCAAAATCATCCGGGGCGGGCTCGAATTGGGTCATGTCGTTCATGCGGCACCCCGCCCGGTCAGCCAGAACCAAAGCGCCGCCCAATACGACCCTTCATAGGCCATGTATTCGAACGCTTCACCATCCGAGACAGCCGGCGCATAACTCGCCAGCCCGGTCAGCGTGCCGCAGTCCCAGGCGTCGCAGAGGCGACCCGGCAGGCCGAAATAGATGACCTTGACCGTGGGGCTGTCGCAGGTTGGACAGCGGTGTCTGGTCATGCGGCTGCCTCGCTTTCGACCGTCAGCAGGTCGGCTTTGTTCGTCATGGCGATGCCCAAGAGCAGATCGCGGAACGGTGCCGGCGTGGCGTTTCGGATCACGGTCTTATCCTTCCCGCCGATCGCAGCCATGACGCCGATGCGTCGCGCCTTGGCATAGCCATACCGTTCGATCGCATATTGTGGCAGGCGCTGTTCGGCAGGCCCCCAGATCAGATCCGGAAGGTCCGCATCCTTGGCATAAAGCCACGTCGCCTTGCGGGCGAAATGCCCGTAGTGACCTTGCTCGACGCAACACGTCCAGCCGCCATGTTGATCTGCCTTTACCCACCCCCCCATATTGGGTGGAATTGACAGGCCGAACCAAGCCCACGCGCGGCTGTCTTTCGGGTGTTCCAGAACGCCGCCAAAGTTCCTGACGGCGGCAAGCGCGGCGTGGAAGCATCCTTGATCGGCGCCAAGCTTGTACTGAAATGGCTTTCGCGGGCTGCCGTGCCAATACCTACCCCACCGCTCACAAGGCGGATGGGCAACAACAGGATACGGGCCAGCATATGACCTGGCGTCGCGTGATACATCCCACGGGTCCACATCGGGCAAGCCGAAATAGCATCCGCCGGTCTCGACAAAGAGCGCTGCGATCCTCACCCATCACCGCCCTTCGCCCGCGCCTCAGCCAGATCCAGCCCCAGCATCGTGACCTCGCCCTTGAGCCGCACGATCTCGGCCTTCTGCTCCGTCACCAGCTTCGTCGATGCGATCAACTGCTCCGCCGTGATGGCAAGGATGGTGGTCGTCCGGGCGAGCGTCATGGATTGCTCGAAGGATTGGAGGAGGAGTTTTTCGAGGTCGGTCATGCTGCGGCTCCTCCAGAAACATCTGCAAACATCCCGGCATCGCCATGAATTCGGCGCTCGGCCATTGCCGCGTATTCAGGGTTCAGTTCGATCAAGATGGCATTTCTGCTGCGACGATCTGCGACTAGGCCAGTCGTGCCGGCGCCGCCGAAGGGGTCCAGAATCGTGCCGCCTTCCGGGCATCCGGCAAGGATGCAAGGCTCGATCAGCGCGGGCGGGAACGTCGCGAAATGGGCTTCCTTAAATGGCTGAGTAGCGACTGTCCAAACGGAACGGCGGTTACGACCAGTTCGGTCTGTGCCGTTAAACTTGGATAATCCTTGATCGCCACCACGGCCGGCATCGTCAGCGTATTGTTCTGGAACGCCAAATTTTACGCCAGATGCGCCCATACGTTCATCTGCAAACGGCTCCGCAATCGCCGCAGCGTCATAGTAATACCGCGCCGACTTGCTCAATAGGAAAATATATTCATGCGCCTTTGTGCAGCGGTCGGTAACGCTCTCCGGCATTGGATTCGGCTTCGCCCAGATGATGTCCTGGCGCAGATACCAGCCATCCGCCTGTAGGGCAAAGGCGACACGCCATGGGATGCCGATTAGGTCTTTTTCCTTTAATTGGGAAACGCTCGGCCGACAGTTGTCGAAACCGGATGCCGAAGCCCGGTTGGTTGCCTGCTTAAACCCATCTCGCGAGCCGTGCCCTGTGCGCCCAGCGGCATTATAACTATCACCCAAATTCAGCCAGAGCGTTCCGTCATCCCGCAGCACACGGCGGACTTCGCGGAAGACCGCGACCAGTTCCGCTACATATTCGTCCGGCGTCGCCTCAAGTCCAATCTGGCCAGATGTGCCATAGTCCCGCAGGCCGAAATACGGCGGCGACGTGACGGAGCAATCAATGCTGCCATCCGGCAGTTCCCTCAACCGCTCGCGGACGTCGCCGATGAGGATGCGAACCGTCATGCTACTTCCTCAATCCCATCGGCCCGATTTTTCGTCCGCGAAGACTCCGTAGATCCGCCTGCCCTGCTGTCGCTGGAGGGGGTATCACTCAAGGTTCCGGCGAATAGCGGCGCATCTTCACCACTCACATGCGCGATCCGGCGCTTGATATCGGCGACGAATTGGGCCTCGCGCTCGATCAGAACGGCGTCGAAACCTTCGCGCAGACACGCCATCCCGGTCGAGCCGGACCCGGCAAACGGGTCGAGCACGGTACCGCCCGGCGGCGTGATCAGGCGGCAGAGGTATGCCATCAGATCGACCGGCTTCACCGTGGGGTGTTTGCTGCCGAGGCGGTCGCCTTTGTCCGCTTTTGCTGAATAGAAAAACCGGGCGGCACCACCTGAATCACCGCGCGGCGGAAATGTCTCCCGGGGGCCATAGTCTCCGAACGTGTTGACGGATGTCTTGGCGCCGTGCTCCGGGCCGACGCTGCGCTGCTGCCCTGGCGCATCCGGAAACGCCGCAATGACCTCATCGCTGCCATCGTGGATGATGTTGGCAGGCCAGCGGCCGAGGTCTGTGGCGCCAACGGCCCTTGACCCGCCGCCGCCATCTTTGCGGAAAGTGTAGCCGCCAGATATTTCGCCGGTCACTTCGCGCGCTGGTCGCTGCAGCGCTTCAACCCTGCACCCGTCCACATTGATCGCCCCGGTGCCATGCGTGAGCACATTCTCGGCCACGGTCCCGATCAGCGGCTTGCGTGCCAGGGCGATTGGCTCCCATGCTGGTTTCAGCGCAGTTCCCCAGCCTTCCCATGCCTTGGCGTCGTCCGAGGCTAAGCGGATTGTGCCGTCCCCGGAGAAGCGCATCCCGACAAGACCCGGCGCAACGCCCTCGATCTGGCCAATAATGTCGGCTTCCGACCATGCGGCGCCGGGAGTGCCCTTGCGGCCGTTGAGGCGCCACACCTCCGAATCCAGTTCATCCCTTATGGCTAGCACCTCTTTCAGCCGCAGCCATTGCTCCCAAGTGGGGAGTCCGGGCTGACTATCGGTGTCGCGCGCCGCCCAGTGATCGATCAAGCGCGGGTGGCATCCGTCAAAATGCTCGACTAGATGGCGAGATTTGACCCCCTTCGCATCCATCGCGGAACGTAGAGCTCTGCACACGACCCGGATCGGCTCGATGTCTTCGGTGCGCCGCTTCATGATTCCCTTGCTGACGTCGTGCGATTTCGGAAAGCCCGATCCATAAAGCCAGCCGATCTGATCCCTGATCTCGAACCCAGCATCTTCAATGGCAACAGCCAGCCTGTGATAGGTCCGCGTCCCGCCGAACGCGATGAGGTGACCGCCAGGCTTCAGGACTCGCAGCACCTGAGACCAGAAGGCCGGGTCGAATGCCGTCTCGCCGTTATCCCACTTTTGGCCCATGAATCCCGCCGACGCGCGGGCATAGGCGCCATCCTTGCCGTGCTTTGCTGGGGCCGCGCCATCGGCACCGAACCGCTTGCCAATCGACACCAAGGCATATGGCGGATCGGTCACAACCGAATCAATCGACGCATCGGCGAGCGATTTCAGTACGTCGCGGCTGTCGCCGTGATGGACTGTGACGGTCATGCCGGCACCTTCCCAAGGCTGCGATATTCGACCGTGATGCCCGCCTCTTCCGCAGCCCTGATGCCGTATTCCATGCCCCTGGTAATGCCGAGATCGGTGTAGACCACCGAGGCCTGCGCGACGGAACGCCAGGCCAAGCCGGCGTCGATGCCCCATTGCCGTTCCGCTGCGATCTCATCGCGCAGGATGCCGGGTTGGGTGTAAAGCAGGTGGCTCGCGATGGGTGCCTCGCCACGTTCGAGGCTGTCGCGCACGCAGGCGCGAGCGTACTCGACATTGCGACCGATGTCGCCGGCATAGGGGCTTTCGATGATGGTCAACCTCATCACCGCACCCCGCCCAAAAGCTGCTGCGGTGCAACCTCTCTCCGCAACTGATCTGCCACCCAGGCCCGCAACTCAGCCGCCCGCTGCCGCTTCACGCCATGCGGCGCTGCATCGGCCCGGCGCTTCAGGCGGTTCCATTCCGTGCGGATGCGGCGGCGTTCGACCTGGGCGCGTGTCATGCTGCCATCCCCACGATGATCGTGACGCCCGGGCGTTCGCTGTAGCGTTTCGTGATCCTGGCATCGACGATCTGTGCATCGTCTCGCCAAACCACGGCGTTGAAGGCGTCGAGCGTCTTGATCAGGTTGTCAGCATCGGGCTTCCCGGTCGGCTTTATGTCACCAGTCAATGCCGCCGCCTGTTTCTTCTTCGACCAGGATTGCGGCACCGGGAACTCGGCAACCATCGTGACAGCCAAAGCACCGTCGAGAGGCGGCTGTCCCGCCATGACGGATGCAGCTGCCAGCCGAAGCGCGCCTTCATAGTTGACGGTATCGGCTGGCGTGTAGGTGCGCCCGGTTGCCCGCACGAAGCGCGGACGGCCCTTGCCGCGCGGGATGCCGGGGAGGGAGATGACGATGGGTTGCATCATCGGCCCCTTGTTGCGTCGCGCAATGCAGCGTCGCCAAGCGGCGTATCGTTCAGCATGCCGAGCGCCATGCGGTAGATGTCGAGCAACTCCTCGACCTCGCGCAGCTTCTGGGCGTCCTGTTTCCGCTCGCGAATGATCATCCGCATGATGGCTGGATCAAAGCCGCCGCTCTTGGCCTCCTTGTAGATTTCCTTGATGTCCTCGGCGATCTGCGCCCTCTCGGTATCAAGCCGCTCGATGCGCTCGATGTAAGAGCGCAGGATTTGATCGGCGCCGTTGCTGCCATCCGCCATCTCAATCTCCTCTCGGGGTTTATTTCTTTAAACTCTTCGGCGTCGCAAACGGCATAGCGAACACCGACACATGCGGCTTGCTCTTCGCCACTGGCTTCCGCCGAAACGGCACAACCTTCGCAGCCTCGGCGATGGTGATGGGTTTCTTCTTCGGCATCCCGATCACTCCGCAGCCTTCTTGGTGGCCCTCGACAGCGCGGCCAGGGCTTCTTCACGCGAGACGCCGCAGGCCCGCATCTTGTTGTAGATTTTCCGCTCATCGGCGGTGAGTTGTGCAAGTGGTGCATGCTTCGCCTTGAACTCGGGGTCGGCGTGCAGCTTGCGCATCCGCTCGGATGTCGCGGCCTTGAACTCGGGGTCGGCGTTCAGCTTGCGCATCCGCTCGGATGATGCCTCAGCATGCTTCGCCTTGAACTCGGGGTCGGCGTTCAGCTTGCGCATCCGCTCGGCGGCTTTCAGTTTCGCTTCTGGTGACCATGGCATTGCCTCCTCCTACTCCGCAGCCATGCGCGCGGCGTTATTGTCGGCCTCACGCTCTTCCGGTGCCACGAGCGGCCGGGTCGCAACTTGGTGATGAAATGCGCAGTAGATCTGCTGCGATCCATCCGGATTCCGCTCGACCTCGGCACCACAGAAGAGATGATGTCCGGGACCAGCCATATGTGGCGATGTCGGGAAATGGCATTGGCCGCGGTCGAGATCGGCGAGTGAGACGCGGCGGCTGTCCGGCGCTGTGATCGGTGCGCGGGCGGCAAGGCGTTCGGATCTCAACTGCGGCGGCTTGTGGCCCTGGCCGAATTTCGCAGCGCGTTCACTGGCGGACAACCGGCTCGAATGGCTGCTGTGCGGATGGGTCCAGCCCTGTTCCTTGGCATAGCGCGCGACCGATGCCGTCGAACACCCGACCGTGAGGCTTATTTCGCCGATGCTCTTGACGGTCGCGGCATTGTATCCGGCGCGGATGATGCGGATGCGTTCCGGGGTGAAGAACTCGCGCTGCCATTTGCTCATGCCGGGGGAGATTTCACTGGGGGGCGTCAGCTTTACCTTTTTGCTACCGACTGGACGCCCGCCGCGCCTAATCGGTGACGGCCTGGCGGCAAGCTTCATGCGCGATGCCTTACCGATGATGGCGCTACGGGTTGCGCCGCCGCCGATCATCCGGGCGATGACAGAGGCGTAGGTACCATTTTTCCACTCGCGCTCAAGCAGGGCGAGTTGGGCTTCGTTCCATTCGATTGTGCGCCAGCGCCTCATGCAACCGCCCTCCCACTACTGCCCCAACCGGGCAATTTCTCCCAATAACCCTCGGCGCTCCGCTCGGTGCCGCCCTCATCGAGGTGGACGATCAGCCACGTGTGCTGCATCACAGTTTCGACCTCGCCAACCGTACCCTCTCTGCCGTCGATGTGGCGGACGCGGTCCTTTTCGGCGATGCGGGTGGTCATCGAATGGTGCCCATCGGCAGCAGCTCGCGCTCACCCTCGAACACATCGCGGGCGATTTTCTGAAGGTCGGAGATGTCGGTGGAGATGACACGGCGGAAGAAAGTCGCATCCCAAGCGCACTCAAAAATGCCGTGACGATATTTTCTGGGCGCGTTCACAATCTCGACCAATCGAATGGCCACAATATTCAATGGATGCAACCACACATCTCTGACGGTGTAGACCGGGCCGACGCTCGGGAGTGTTTCGGCATAAACGAAGTCGTTCGCTATATCCTCGATCAGCGTCACCTTGTCGCCAACCTGAAAGGTGCACTGCATCAGCTTGCCCTCCCCTCACCCGGCGCCAACCGGCCCAACTTGTCCCGCAACTCAGCCAGCGATTCCGGCGTCAACATGCGATGGCAACGGATCATGGTGAGGCCGTTGCTATTGATCTCGATGGTGAAGTCTGGACTTGGGCTCTGGGTCACCACTCCAGCTTCCACATCTTCCACTCCCACGACAACAAACGGCGTCTTTCCGTCTGGAAATCTATGCGTGCCCCTAAGGCGCAAATCGTAAACTTCCATCACGCCCTCCCGTTGATTGTCATCATTCGATCACCCCTGACACCACCAACATCAGCACCACGACAATCACAGCCGCGAACAAGACACCGCACGCGACGGCGAGGCGGAAGCCGAACATGGCGGGGAATGCGAGGCGGGTGAGGCGCTGGGTCATCTATCTGCCCTCCAATGCTGCCAATTCCGCATTGCCTTCGATGATCTTCTTTGCGGCCTCGACGGCGCGATGGTCCGCCAGCTTCACGATGCGGAAGCCGCGACCGGCATAGACCTCGTCGGCAAATGATTGGTCGAAGAAGTCGACCAAGACGGCCAGCGTCTCCGATCTCGGCTCGTTATTGCCGGCCATCAGGTTTTCAATCGTGCGCTCACTGATCGCGGGATACAGGGCGCGCGCAACCTGCTTGACCGTAACGGCCTTGCCTTTGCCGACGCGGCGCTGCAAAGCATCGCGCACACGTTCACGTAAAGTTTGGGTGTTTCCAGCACCAGACATGGGGTCGCCTTCCAAGCCATATTCGGGGCGTGGAAGAGACGGAGAACTGAAATGCGAAACTTCGGTGATACGACTAAGCGGCTGATGCGGGCGATGACGTTGGCGCGTCACGTCCACAGAGGGTTCACGAATACAAAGCGCTGCCTGGAAGGCCATGGTTATGCCCTCCAGACGGCGCAGTTTGCGCAGCATTGCGACAGGTCTGCGCGGAACGGATATGCGATGGCGCCAGCGATCATCGCGCGGGACCACCACTGAAATGGCGGGACATCGCGACCGGATGTTTCGGCGCATCGAGAGTGAGACTTTCCTTGACCAGGGCGTCAACTTCCTCGCGCACGATGGCGCGGATGCGGGCCTCGGTCAGCGGCTTCGGCGGCGGTTTCTTGCCGCGCCAGAAGAAGTCGGCGAGCTTACTCATCGTCGCCATCCGGATCGGTGAAGAGATTTTCGGCCCAGGATTTGAGGCGGGACCAGAGGGATGGGCGCTGGATCTGCGGTGACCGGAACGGCCAAGCATCTGACATTCCGCCACCACGTGCCGCATGGATGCGCGACGGCAGGCTGTCATCATCGCCACCGGCCGGGGCTTCGCCGTCGCGGCAACCTTCCCAGCTGATGCCGATGGGGGCGGTCATGCGGCTTGGCCTTTCGGTTCCGGCTTCGCGGTTTCCAGATGCTCATAGGTAATTTCGCCCTTGCCGCACCGGACGATGGCCGGCCAGTGACGCGGAGGGATGCCGTTGCTGCGCCACATCGAGACTGCGGTATCGCCAATCCCGCAGGCAGATGCGGCGCCTTTGTTGCCACCCAAGGCGGCGATGATCTCTGAAATCGTCATGGATGCAGCTTAATTCAACCCGGTTGAATAAGTCAACCCGGTTGAATGCTGAATTGGAGACTCAGCGAGTGCGGTGCATCATTTTGCTATGGCAACGAATGAAATCATCCCCGCGCTACTGGAAATCGGACAGCGATTAGAGCTGATCCGTGAGGCCCTCGGCATTGAAGGCAAGGGGGAATTCGCGGACATCTGTGGCGTCGAGGCGAACACCTACTCGCAATGGATCAATGGCCGCGCGAACGTGAGCCTTCCCTTTGCACTTCAAATCGTTAAGGCGACCGGCGCCACCCTCGACTACATCTATCTCGGCAAGACCGAGGGGCTCCCCATGAAGTTCATGCGAATTACGGAACAGAGGGGCCCGGGTGGCGATACTCCTCCCAAAGCGGTAAAGCGCAAAAAGGCCGGCTGATCAGGGTTGCGTCATGTCGGGAATCGGCGTGACCTCAGGCGAAATGCCGGGCGGTGGCTCATTGCCGCATAGGCTGCCAAAGAGGATCGGCCCCCGCGATTCGTCCCAAAGAGTTGAGCCGTGGCCGGGTA
>Ga0209174_10002354_pt1 | contig 12518 bp, 14 predicted proteins | sample JI91814BDNA_FD_187505 | JGI IMG/M metagenome (GOLD analysis project Ga0209174, IMG submission 187505) | Wastewater effluent complex algal communities from Wisconsin, to seasonally profile nutrient transformation and Carbon sequestration -... | ecosystem: Engineered > WWTP > Effluent > Algae...
CGCTGGCGGCATAGACGGGCGCAGCCGCCACGGCCGCGAGAACTGGGGTGGCCCAGGCGGCCGACTTGGCGATGGTGCGACGGGAGGGCTGGGGGACATGACGGCTCCACGAAATCACGACAGTAAGATGATAGTCAGGCATCGCATTCGACACGCGAATCCGAGACCTCGACGCGCGAGCCTAAACGGCGGCGGTACGCGCGTGTCGACCAGCCCACGCGGGGGCGGTGTCGAACGGCCGCGGCGGGCGGCCTTCCACGAGCCTCGACCGGCCGGGCATACCACCCGCGGAGGCGACAAAGCCGCCGCGCCGAGCGGGAGCCAGCCCACCGGTTCCCGACGAGGAACCGCGAGGAGGCTCGCCACTCGACGTGGGCGCGTCAAGGTAGCGAGTCGGTCAGGGGCGACGCGACACCGCGTTGTAGTAGTCCGTGGACTCCTTTTTCCACATCATCAGCATCGCGCCGGTGCCGATGGCCAGAGACACCAGGCTCAGCAGGCGGCCGAGCATCGGCTGGGCCTGCATGAAGGAGGCGACAAGGCTCAACAGCGACAGGCCATAAAAGACCGAGGCGACAATGCGAGCCCAGGACTTGCCCTTGCCATTGGACGAGGCCATCCAGAACCAAAGCAGGGCACCGAGCAAGCCGAAGATCACCGCGAACGCGATGCTGACGCTGACGATGGTGTCGATGTCGACATTCGCCTGGCCGGACTTGGCAGCACTCTCCTCGGCCGCCTCACGGATCTGATCCTTGAAGAGAAAGACCGTCAGCAGGTTGACGAGAGCCAGCACACCGCCGGCCTGCATCAGCTTGACCGCCAGGTCGATCGACTTCGGCCGCACGGGCGGGGGCGGCGGGGTGTAGCTGCCGCCGGGCATCTGACCGTAGGCCGGCATCTGCGCACCGCTCCATTCGCCACCGGCAGGGGCGGGGGGCGGGGGCGGCATACCGGGGCCGGAGCCGGCGGGTGGCGGCGGGCCATAGCTTGGCGGCTGCGGGCCGCTGCCCGGCTGCTGCGGGCTGGTCGGGTCGTAGTTCGACATTCAGGATCCTCCGGTTCACCCACCCCGATGCCGGGGAGGCTCGTTGTCGTTTCGCATCGATCCTAAGTCACCCCACGAGGCCACCCCCCCGCATGAGCACCGGGCAAAGCCGCGCCTCAGGAGCGGCGTGAGCGCGCCACTTCATACATGGTCACGCCCACAGCCATGCCGGCGTTGAGGGACTCCACCGCACTCGACATGGGGATCGAGACGATCTGATCGCAGGTCTCGCGGACCAGCCGCGAGAGGCCCTTGCCCTCCGAGCCCACGACGATGACCAGCGCCTGATCGGCCAAGGCCAGTTGCGGGAGGTCGATATCACCGTCCATGTCCAGACCGATGACGAAGAAGCCCTGCTTGCGATAGTCGAGCAGCGCGCGGGTCAGGTTCGTGGCCTGGGCGACGGGGATCCGGGCTGCCGCGCCGGCGCTCGTCTTCCACGCCGAGGCCGTCATCCCGACCGATCGGCGAGCCGGGACGAGCACGCCATGGCCCCCGAAGGCCGCCACCGAGCGAATGATCGCCCCAAGATTTCGGGGATCGGTGATGCCATCGAGGGCCACGATCACGGGGGCGCCGGGGCGCTCGTGATCGAGCAGGTCTGCGGGATGGGCATAGGAATAGGCGGGTACCTGTAGCGCCAAGCCTTGATGCACGGCGCCATCGGTGAGGCGGTCCAGCTCCGGCCGGGGAGCTTCGAGCATGGGTATGCCGCGCTCCCCCGCGATCTTGATGACCTCGCGAACCCGGTCATCGGAGTCGATGCGGCTCGCGACATACAAGGTGGCCGCGGGGATGTCGGCGCGCAGCGCCTCCAGGACCGAGTTGCGTCCGGCGACCATCTCGCTGCTGGCTTTGGCCCGCCGCGGCGGTGCCGAGCGGGAAGTGCGCGGGCTCGAACCGCCGGTGCTGCCGCCGGCGGACTTATTGGCCGCCTTGTAGGCCTTGTGGTTCGGTCGCTCGGCCGCCTTCGGTGTCGGGCCCTTGCCCTCGAGAGCCTTGCGGCGCTGACCGCCGGACCCCACGAGGGCCCCCTTCTTCGACCCCGGCTTGCGGGTCGCGCCACGGCGCGCTGAATTGCCGGCCATCAGCTCTCCTTCGCCAAGCTCCAGCGGGCACCGGTGGCGGTGTCCTCGATCGCGATCCCTGCGGCATGCAACTGATCGCGGATGGCATCGGCGCTCGCGTAGTCGCGGGCACCCCGGGCTGCGGCGCGCGCCGTCAGTTGGGCCTGCACCAGGGCATCGAGCGCCTCGGAGGCATCTCCCCCGGCGCTCTCCGAGCCCACCCAGTTGGGGGCGAGCGGGTTGACCCCGAGCACATCGGTCATCGCGATGACGAGGCGCGCGATCTCGGCAGCGAGCTCGGACTCGTCCTCATCGAGGGCGATATTGCCCTTGCGGACGTGCTCGTGCACCACCGCCAAGGCACCGGAGACCCCGAGGTCGTCATCGAGCGCCGCGGCGAAGTCGGCGGGCAGTTCCTCCTGCCCGCTCGGTTCGGCGGTGTGTTGGCCCGGCAATGCCCGGCGCAGGAAGCCCTCGATCCGGTCCACGGCCGCCTCGGCCTCGGCGAGGGCGCCCTCGTGGAATTCGATCATCGAGCGATAGTGAGCGGCCGTCAGGTAATACCGGACCGCCAACGGCCGGGCCACCTTGGTCACCTGCTCGATGAGCAGCGAATTGCCGAGTGACTTGCTCATCTTCTCGCCGCTCATCGTGACCCAGCCGTTGTGCAGCCAGTAGTTCGCGAACCCGAGCCCGGCCGCGCGCGACTGCGCCAACTCGTTCTCGTGGTGCGGGAAGCGCAGGTCGACCCCACCGCCATGAATGTCGAAGGTGTCCCCGAGATACTTGTGCGCCATCGCCGAGCACTCCAGGTGCCAGCCCGGACGCCCGAGGCCGTATGGCGTGGGCCAGGTCGCGCTCGTCGGCTCACCGGGCTTCGAGCCCTTCCACAGGGCAAAGTCGCGCGGGTCGTGCTTGCCTCGGGGGTCTGCATCCTCGGTCGCCGCCATGTCCTCGAGCCTCTGGTGGGTCAACTCGCCATACGAGGGCCAGGAGCGGACATCGAAATACACGTCTGCGGAGCCATCGGGGGCGGGATAGGCATGCCCCTTCTCGATCAGCACCCGCATCAGCTCGATCATCTCCGGGACGTGGCCGGTGGCACGCGGCTCATAGGTCGCCGGCAGCACGCCCAAGGCCTCGAGCGCCGCGCTCGTCAGCCGCTCGTTGCGATAGGACAAGGCGAACCAGTCCTCGCCGCTGGCTGCGGCCTTGGCGAGGATCTTGTCGTCGATATCGGTGACATTGCGCACCAGCGACACGGCATACCCATGCCCGCGCACCAGCCAGCGCCGCAGGACGTCGAAGGCGACGGCGAAGCGGACGTGTCCGATGTGCGGCGGAGCCTGCGTGGTCAGGCCACAGATATAGATGCCGACCTTGCCTGGCGTCACGGGCACGAAGTCACGCAACTCACGGTCGGCGGAATCGAAAAGGCGCAGGCTCACTCACCAAGGTTACCGGGGCCGTGCGAGGGCCCTGACCCCACGGCGCATCCAGGGTGTGCCCATTTCGTCCCAGCGGATGCGCAACTCGCCAGCGGACGGACTTGTTCCCCGGATGCGCATCGCGCACTGACGGCGGCGTGCTGACCGGGATCGGCCCCCTCCATGGCGCGGGCCGCGCACCAACGCTCGCGAAGCCACGGTCTGCGGCTCAGGAGAGCACGGTCACGGTGACTCGGCGGTTGCGGGCCTGCCCGGTCTTGGTGGCATTGTCGGCCACCGGATCCGCCTCGCCGTGACCGCGGGCCTCGATGCGCACCGCCGCGCCGAGGGCACGCTCCAGCCGGTCCTGGACGGTTCGCGCGCGGGCGAGGGAGAGCCGCTGGTTGTATGCCGAGTCCCCGACCTGATCGGTGTAGCCGTCGACGCGCAAGCTCTTGGCGCCGCCCGCCTTGAGCTGGCTGACGAGATCGTCAAGCACCGCATCGGCCGGGCCCGTCAGGTCAGCGCTGTCGAAACGGAAGAGGACGTTGGCGTCGAGGCGGAAGCGTTTGCCGCCTTCGGCGATCAGCGATCCGTCGAGATTGCCGATCGCGAGCACCATCGGCGAGACCTCGAGGACCAGGTCGGCGACCTCGGTGATCTCCGGCGCGGCGTCGGCTGGCACGATGACCATCTGAGAGCCGGATGTCTCGGCGTGGGCGATGGCCATCGGCAAGGTCGCAAACCCGCTGGCCACGAGCGCGGCAGCGAAAAGCGCCACCCGCCGAGACGGTCCCCGCGTGGCCGCGCCACACCACTGCCACAGGGTCGCCAGGCGGGCTCGACGGCTGCCCTGGGACCTCACCGGGTCACCGGCACGGCCCGAAATGTGCCGACATTGGGGATGACGACATCGACCTCGGTGACGCTCTGCGGCGGCGCCTGATATTGGGCCTCCAGCACCGCGGACCCACCCGGGGTGAGGTTCACGGCATACAACTCGCTGCTGCACGCACAACGCATCGCCTTGTCCCGCCCGGTCAGGTAACGCCGGGCATTGGTGCGGTCGAGGACATAGACCCCGTCGGCATCATCAATGTGTCTTGAACTAGCGCCCTCGGCGAACTCGCCCGTGTATTTCGGGCCCTCGAAGAAGCTGCCGGTGAAGAAGTAGCTGCCGATGGTCCAATCCTTCTCGCCCGCATTGCGGGCGGTCCAGGTCACGGTCATGACCGGGCCGGCCACAGCGACCGAGTTGAGACTGACCTCGACCTTCGCGCCGTCGATGTCCGAGCCGGCCCGGGTCGCCACGACCGGCAGGGCCGAGGCGCTCGGGACGCTCGAAGGACTCGCCGCCGCCGGCGCCGAGGAGGCGGCGCTGCCCTCGGCGCTCGGCGCCGCCGGCGCGGTCACCGTGAGCGTCGGAGACTCCGCATCGCTGCACGCCGCGGTCAGAGCCCCGAGGAGCCCGAGTATGACGATGGATCGGGTTGTGCGAGAGCGCACGCGAGACACAGGCCACCCCTTGTGGTCGGTGGGACGGGCACCCCCTGCGGGCCCGTCTCCGACTCACAAATTAGGACCGAATGGGAAATCGCGCATCCGCACCGACCGGTTATCCACAGGGGGGCGCGGTCACCGGTCAGTCCAGGGTCACCGCTTCGGCGGCGATCGTCGTGCTGTCCCCGTGCCCGGTGAGCACGATGGTCGGTGCCGGCAAGGTCAACAATTGCGCTCTGATCGACGCCACGATGGTCGGATAGTCGCTGAACGACCGCCCGGTCGCGCCGGGGCCCCCGTTGAACAGGGTGTCGCCGGTGAAGACGACGCCGAGGGCCTCGGCATAGAGGCAGACAGCGCCGGGGGCATGGCCCGGCGTATGCCGCACCTCCAGCTCGACATCCCCGACCGGAATGCGTTGTCCGTCAGCAAGATCCGCGTCCGGCGCGGTGTCGGGGAAGGTCAGCTCCCACAGCACGCGGTCGGCCGGGTGGAGATGGATCGGGGCGCCGGTGGCCTGGGCGACTCCGGGTGCGCCGTCGATGTGGTCGTTGTGCGCGTGGGTGCACACGATGTGCGTCAGCTCGCGGTCCCCAATGGCGGCGAGGATGGCGTCCGGGTCGTGGGCGGCGTCGATGACGATGCAGTGGTTGTCGTTGCCGACGATCCAGACGTTGTTGTCGACCTCCCACTCCCCGCCGTCGAGCGCGAAGACGCCGGAGGTGATCAGCCGCTCGACACGCACACCGCCCGCAGTCGGGCCGGCGACAATCTCTGTGTTCACAGTTCCACCACCGAACGCAGTACCTCGCCCTTGTGCATCTTGTCGAAGGCCGCCTCGATGTCCGTGAGGCCGATGCGCTCGGACACGAACTGCTCCAGCGGGAAGCGGCCCTGTTCATAGAGACTGACGAGGGTGGGGAAGTCGCGCGTCGGGAGGCAATCTCCATACCAACTGCTCTTGAGGGCCCCGCCGCGGCCGAAGATCTCGATCAGGGGGAGTTCGAGCTTCTGCTCGGGGGTCGGGACGCCGACGAGGACGACGGTCCCGGCGAGGTCGCGGGCGAAGAATGCCTGCTGATAGGTCTCGGGCCGGCCGACGGCCTCCACGACGACATCCGCGCCATAGGAGCCGGTCAGTTCGCGGATCCGTTCGACGGCGTCCTCGGCGCGCGAGTTGATGGTGTGGGTCGCACCGAAATCCTTGGCCCACTGCAACTTTCGGTCATCGACATCGACCGCGATGATCGTCGTAGCGCCGACCACCTTGGCCCCGGCGATCGCCGCATTGCCGACGCCGCCGCACCCGATGACCGCGATGGAGTCCCCGAGACCGACCCCGCCAGTGTTGACGGCGGCACCGAAACCGGCCATCACGCCGCAGCCGAGCAGCCCGACAACCGCCGGGTCGGAGGTGGCGACCTTGGTGCACTGGCCGGCCGCGACCAAGGTCTTCTCGGCGAAGGCGCCGATGCCGAGGGCGGGGCTGAGCACCGTGCCATCGGTCAGCGTCATCTTTTGGGTGGCATTGTGCGTGTTGAAGCAGTACTGCGGCTTGCCCTTGTGGCAGGCCCGGCACTGGCCGCAGACGGCCCGCCAGTTGAGGATGACGAAGTCGCCGGGCGCCACCTCGGTCACGCCCTCGCCGACCGCCTCGACGACACCGGCCGCCTCATGGCCCAGCAGGAAAGGGAAGTCGTCGTTGATCCCGCCTTCGCGATAGTGCAGGTCGGTATGACAGACCCCGCACGCCTGGACCGCGACCACGGCCTCCCCCGGTCCGGGATCGGGGATGACGATGTCCACGAGTTCCACTGGCGCGCCTTTGGCGCGAGCGATGACTCCCTTGACGGTCTGGGGCATGGTGACTCCTTTGGTGGCTCGGGGCGCTGCCGCCGGCGTTGCCGGCGGTGCTCCGCTTGGTGGCGACAGTGCTCAGCCCAACTCTCGCACGCCCCACCCCCCGTCGCCCGGCTGCCCCACCCCCGTCGAGAGGGCACTCTGACCCCGTCGAGAGGACAATCTGGGGTCGTCGAAAGGACACTCTGACCCCGTCGAGAGGACAATCTGGGCTCGCTAAGGCCTGCGCTCAGCGCAGGAGGAGGACGGCTCTGGGGTCGTCGGAGTCAGGCTCCACAAGGGAGCTGAGGGAGCCTGTGGAGCCCCCGCCACTCGACGGGGTCGGAGTGTCCTTTCGACGGGGTCAGAGTGTCCTTTCGACGGAGATGGGGGGCGTCGGCGGGGGCGGGGATCGAGGCAGGGGCGGGCAGTGTGGGAGTTGGGGATGATTGGATCGGCGAGTGACGATCATCGCGGCCGCCGACGGCTCGGCATTAGGCAATCCCGGACCGACGGGGTGGGGCTGGTATGTCGATGCGAGCCGGTGGGCCAGCGGCGGCCAGCCGCATGGCACCAACAACATCGGCGAACTCACCGCCGTCCTCGACCTGCTGCAGCAGAGCGCCGGGTGCGCCGAGGACCTGCTGATCTTGTGCGACTCCACCTATGTCATCAAGTCCATCACCCAATGGATGCCGGGGTGGAAGCGCCGCGGCTGGGTCAAGGGCGATGGCAAGCCCGTGCAGAACCTCGACCTCATGAAGGCACTCGATGCCGCCATGGCCGGGCGGCGCGTGCGCTTCGAATGGGTCAAGGGGCACTCCGGTCACGCGCTCAACGAAGAGGCGGACCGACTCGCGAATGCGGCAGCGCTGGCATACAAGGAGGGTCGGATCGCGGACCCTGGCCCGGGCTTCGGCGGGGGAACGGCCGCCCATGCTGGCTCCGGAGCGACGGCGACCCGCCACCCCCCAGCGTCCCCGACCAGGAAGCTCACTCCCCCGACCGCCGAGCAGAGCGACCTTTTCGCAGCGCTGGCGCTGGAAGAGGTTGCGCCGCAGTCGAATTCCGCAGCCGACCAGACCAGCGCTGAGGATGAGGTCGTGGCGCTGGAACGCGCCTTGCTGACCGACGCCGTCCGCGCCAGTCCGCGCCTCATGGGGACGATTCTTCATCCACAATGGCGTGAGATCGGCTCCAGCGGGCGGCTCTGGACCCGCGAGGACGCGCTCGCGATGGGCCCGCTGCCAAGCCCGGTCGACCTCGATGTCATCGCCACCGAGCGCCTCGGCGACGACCTGCTGTTATTGCTCTGGCGCAGCCGCGGGGAATCGGGCTCCCAGGTGCGCGCCTCCCTCTGGCAGCAGGGGCCGACCGGCTGGCAGCAACGCTTCCACCAGGGCACTCCCGAGGCCCGCTGACGGCCCGGCTTGACCCTCACCCGACGTCAGGGACGACCATCGAGGACATGACCGAGCAGGACGAGGCCGCAACCGTGGGCCAGGTGGCCGAGCGCTTCGGCGTCACGGTGCGCACGCTGCACCATTATGACGAGCGAGGACTCTTGACCCCGAGCGGGCGCAGCGCCGCGGGTTATCGCCTCTATCTGCCCGCCGACCTCGAACGCCTCGCGACGATCGTCGTCTATCGCCGCCTTGAGTTCGGGCTGGACGAGATCGCCGCACTCCTGGACGGCGAGGGCGACGTGGTGGGCCACTTGCGGCGCCAACGCCGGACGGTCATTTCCCGGCGCGATGAGTTGACCGGACTCATCGCGGCCATCGATCACGCCTTGGAGGCAGCAATGGACAACCGACCGGCAACGAATGACGAACTCAGGGACCTCTTCGGGGACAGCTTCGATGAGACCGCTGCGCAGGAGGCCGAGCAGCGCTGGGGCGAGAGTGCTGCCTGGACGCAGTCGCAGCAGCGGACAGCGCGCTACACGACGCAGGACTGGCAAGCCGTCAAGGCGGAGATGGACGCGGTGAACGCGGCATTCGTCGCCGCCCTGACCGCCGGCGAACCCCCGAACAGTCCCGCCGCCATGGCCGCCGCCGAGGCGCACCGCCGCCACCTGACCGAGCGCTTCTATGACTGCTCGCACGAGTTTCAGCGCACCCTCGGCGAGATGTATGTCGCCGACCCCCGGTTCGCCGCGACCTATGACGCCCTCGCCCCCGGGCTCGCCACATACATCCGCGACGCCATCAACGCCAACGCCACCTACGTCGAAGGGACACCCTGAGATCGTGTCCTCTCGATGGGGTCAGAGTGCCCTTTCGACGGGGTCAGAGTGTCCTCTCGACGACCCCAGAGTGCCCTCTCGACGGGGTCAGAGTGACCTTTCGACGGGGTCAGAGTGTCCTCTCGACGGGGTCAGAGTGTCCTTTCGACGGGGAGGGTGACGAGGGCGGTGGCCAGGGCGGCGACGCCCTCGCCGCGGCCGGTCAGCCCGAGGCCGTCGGTGGTGGTGCCGCTGACGGCGACAGGCGCGCCGGCGGCGGCGGATAGCGCCGCCTCGGCCTGCGCCCGGCGGCTCCCGATCTTGGGCCGATTGCCAATCACCTGCACGGCGATATTGCCGATCTCAAAGCCCGCCGCGCGCACCAGCCGCGCCGCTTCGGCCAACAGCACCACCCCGGCTGCTCCCGCGAACTCAGGACGGGCGGTGCCGAAATGCGCCCCGAGATCCCCGATCCCGGCCGCGGAGAAGAGCGCGTCGCAGGCAGCATGCGCGGCCACATCGGCATCGGAGTGCCCGTCCAGCCCACGCTCCCCCGGCCACAGCAGGCCGGCAACCCAGAGCTCCCGCGCGCTGCCGACCGGGGCAAAGGCATGCACATCCACGCCGATCCCCACCCGCGGCGTGCCGCTCACGCGCCCGCTCCCGCAGCGTGCGCCAGCGCGCGGTCAAGGTCGCCCGGATGGGTCACCTTGAACGCCCGCTCATCCCCGGCGACCACCCGCACGGGTATGCCGCCGGCCTCCGCGAGCGCCGCATCGTCGCTCGCCATCACCCCGGCCGCGTGCGCCCGTTCGAGCGCCGCGCGGGCGAACGCCTGGGGCGTCTGGATCGCTCGCACCCGCTCCCGATCAGGGGTATGCCGCACGAAGCCGGCCTCGTCGACCACCTTGATCGTGTCGGTCACCGGCAGGCCCGGCACCGCGGCCAGGTCACCCTCAAGAATCGCCGCGATGACCCGATCGAAGACCTCGACCGGGGTGAAGCAACGGGCCGCGTCATGCACCAGCACGATCGCCACCTGCGGGCCCAGCGCCGCGAGCCCGGCGCGCACCGACTCCGAGCGCTCCCGCCCGCCGGCCACCACGGCGATGGGTGCGGCCGAGGGCCCGGCGGCGGCATACTGCGCCGCGAGCGCCTCGACATACGGGCTCGGGACGACGAGGACGATCTCGGCGACCGACGGCACGGCGTGCGCGCCGGTGACCGCCCAGTCGAGGATCCGGCGACCGCCGACCTCGACGAATGCCTTGGGGATCGCCGCACCGAGCCGAGTGCCCGAACCGGCCGCGACAATGACGACGCCGACACTGCCTGAGGCAGTGCCGGCGTCGGACACGATGGGTGAAACGAGGGCGCTCAGGAGGCGAGCACGCCGTCGAGAATGGACTCGGCCTCGACCTCGTCGGTCTTCTCGGCAAGGGCCAGCTCGGAGACAAGAATCTGACGCGCCTTGGACAGCATCCGCTTCTCGCCCGCGGACAGGCCGCGCTCCTTGTCCCGGCGCCACAGGTCACGCACGACCTCGGCCACCTTGATGACATCGCCCGAGGCGAGCTTCTCAAGGTTGGCCTTGTAGCGGCGCGACCAGTTGGTCGGCTCCTCGGTGTAGGGGGCTCGCAGCACCTCGAAAACGCGGTCGAGGCCCTCCTGGCCGACCACATCGCGAACGCCGACGAGATCGCAATTCTCGGCCGGCACTTCGATCGTCAGGTCACCCTGAGCGACCTTCAGCTTGAGGTAGAGCTTTTCTTCGCCCCGGATGACTCGTGTCTTGATCTCTTCGATGAGTGCTGCCCCATGATGGGGGTACACGACAGTCTCGCCGACCTTGAAAACCATATTTATGTGGCCCCTTTCGCAGCGCCCAGAATATCACGAGACGGCCCTTGGACCTATGGGTCGAAGATGCCGAGGAACCGGGACCGGCGCGGGTCGGCCCCCGCGCGGGTCGGGCCAGCCGCTAGGCTGACCCCGTGACTGCCGCTACCGCCTCGCGCCGCACGCGCATCCTGATGTCCGCCGCGGCCATCGCGGCCGGGTCGAGCCTGCTGGCCGGGTGCCAGTTGCTCTCCCCTCGCCAGACCGATGAGATGTATGACGCGGGCGACGGTGTCTCGACCAATGTCGGTGCCATCGAATTGCGCAATCTCGTCATCGTCAGCGAGAAGGAGGGTGCGCCCGGTGTCGTCTCCGGCGCGGTCGGCAACCCCACCGCCGAGGCGGTCACGCTGAGCTTCACGGGAAGCGGCGAGGGCGGCGCGCCCGTCCAGGTGAGCATCCCCGCGCATTCGACGCTCAACCTCTCTTCCGGCACCTCGAAGGTTGTCATGCCGGTGATCGCTGAGCGACCGGGCGCGATGACGCTCATCACGGTCAGTTCGGCGCAGGCGGGCAACTCACCCGTCAGCGTCCCGGTGCTCGAGCCGGTCGGCTATTACGCCGACTTCAAGGCTCCTGCCAGCACTCTCTGAGCTCTCAGGCGTCGAGCTCTCAGGCGTCGAACTTGTAGCCCAAGCCGCGCACCGTCAGGATGTGCACCGGCTCCTTGGGCGTGTGTTCGACCTTCTTGCGCAGCCGCTTGATGTGCACATCGAGGGTCTTGGTGTCCCCGACATAGTCGCTGCCCCAGATCCGGTCGATCAACTGCCCACGCGTCAGCACCCGACCGCTATTGCGCACGAGGAACTCCAGCAGCTCGAACTCCTTGAGCGGCAAGGAGACCCGCTCCCCGCGGATGCTGACCGTATGCCGTTCCACATCGATCGCGACCGGCCCCGCGACGACGGCGCTCGGGAGCAACTCCTCCGGTTCGGCACCGCGGCGCAGCACGGCCTTGATGCGGGCCAGCAGTTCCCGGGAGGAATAGGGCTTGGTGACATAATCGTCGGCGCCCAGTTCGAGCCCGACGACCTTGTCGATCTCGTTGTCCTTGGCGGTCAGCATGATGACGGGCACATTGGACTTGGCGCGCAGGGTGCGGCAGACGTCGATGCCGCTCATCCCCGGGAGCATGACATCGAGCAGCACCAGGTCGGCGCCCACGCGCTCGAAGGCCGCCAGGCCGGCCGTGCCCGACTCGGCCACCGTCACCTGATAGCCCTCCTTGCGGAGCAGATAGTTGAGTGGTTCGGAGTAGGACGGCTCGTCCTCGACGACCAAGATCCGCGTGGGGCTCATGCAGCACTTCCTTCCTGGACGGGGATGGCTTCGATGCCGGCCGGCGGTGGCGGCAAGAAGATGGTGAAGGTGGACCCTTCACCTTCGCGACTCCATACGGTGACATTGCCGCCGTGGTTGGCGCAGATGTGTTTGACGATCGCCAGACCGAGGCCGGTGCCGCCGGTGCTGCGCGAGCGGGCGGCATCGACGCGATAGAAGCGCTCGAAGAT
>Ga0209174_10002356_pt1 | contig 12515 bp, 9 predicted proteins | sample JI91814BDNA_FD_187505 | JGI IMG/M metagenome (GOLD analysis project Ga0209174, IMG submission 187505) | Wastewater effluent complex algal communities from Wisconsin, to seasonally profile nutrient transformation and Carbon sequestration -... | ecosystem: Engineered > WWTP > Effluent > Algae...
CCGTTCGCCACTAATGTATTGCTACATCCGTTCGACTTGCATGTTTAAGACGCGCCGCCAGCGTTAGTTCTGAGCCAGGATCAAACTCTCCATGTTGAACTTTCCCTTGCGGGAAAATTTTATCATTGCATGAATTGTTTTGTGCCTAATACTTCTCAGCATTAAACTACACCTAACATAGAACATCAAATACTAGAAGTATCTGACATCCACTGTCGTTTTATCATTATTTACTATTAATCAAATTCTTTGACAATCTTGTGTTTAACAAGATCGGGTCACGCTACTATATATGTTTTTAAATGAACTTACTTACCGCTTCAGCGCTCTTTTGCCTCTCGCGTATAAAAACAACATATTTTATCCCCCCCACTTCGTCAAACCCTTTTTATACTTTTTTCCCAACTTATTTTATTTTTTTTAGCCAAGAACCTTCCCTATGAAAGCCTTTATTATTACATTTTTTATCAAAATTTGATTCTGAATTTATGAAAATTTGCTAATAAGAAAAAACTCATACAATTCTTTTGATTATTTTATTGAATATTTGGAAGATGAAATGAATTTGCGATTAATTACTCTTATCCTCTAGGAGGCAGGGAATCCTGATTAACTATATTTCACCATTCCGTAAATACAATTCAGGAAAATCAAATATAAGATATTTCTCAGCGAGAATAATGAGAAGTATGCGCTTTTCAAACTTTCAACCTTTAAAATTTGAGATGAGTATTTATGTAAGAATTATTTTCTGCAATATTGTAACCTGTTATTTAACTTAAAATAGAAGATAATTTTTTGTTCTAAAAACAAAATAGTATTTTTTTCGCAGTAATTCGCATATTGAAAAACAATTACATATAACAAGCTATGAAGGAAAATATAGATAAAGTAATTAAGAAAGATCGAAAATATAAATACCTGTTTAAGTTTATCATAAAAGAAAAGGTGATTCAGCAATTACTTTTTAATAAAATTTAAAAAGTCTTTTATGTTAGAAATGGTCTTACTGGAAAATTAAAAGAAAAATTTGCAACAAACAAATCTTATCTAATTGATTCGAATTAGATAAGACTCATTTAGCTCAATCACTCGAATACGATACTTTTGATAAAATTTAAAAAATACAGATAACGACAATAAAACCACGTTATTTAAATATTTAAGATTTCTGAGCAACTAGATAGAAACTCAACCTGGGAATTATTATATGAATAATGACTTTGTGCATTCACTCAATACTACTAAGTTATTGAGAAAAGGAAGGTTCTCATTATGGTTCGATCGAAACAAGAATCATTGATTTTTAGCTTCTAAGGTGCAAAGATTTTTTTTAATTATTGGGAATACCGAAAATCATAAAAAACTTAAAGGTAAATTACATTTTTAATCCTTCTGCGACTTTGCGGCTTCGGGTGGAATGTTCTATTTCTCCAGCTAGATTCACTTTAAACATTTTACGTTTAGCAATTGAGATTCACAAGAAAAAATACAAAACTCTGATATTTGAAAAAAGCTTTAAAGAGAATACTTGCAATAAGGGAAAAATTATAGGGTGAAACCCTATTTAGGATGAAATCTGCGGAGCTGACGGGACTCGAACCCGCGACATCCTGCGTGACAGGCAGGCACTCTAACCAACTGAGCTACAGCTCCTAGACGTTTTCCAACTTAATATACGTGGTTTGTAGGTCAAACTTTTTTCTTAAAAAAGTTCTTGCTCTTGTGAGATTCTTTCGTCTAATCAGCATATGAAGAAGTTTTTCACTCTACTTTTGGCGATCGCAATAGCTTTTAGCATCGATTGCAAAGATTTGATGAACTCGAATCATATCATTTGCCCAACCAAGAAAAAAACGATTCAAACTGTAAAACTTTCCAAATGTCACGAGACTAAAAAGAATACAACTAAGGACTGTTCCTGTCCGGAAAAAAAAACTATTTCCTTACTCGAAATTTCTAAACTTGTTACTAGCTCCATTTCTTTAGAGCTTGCCTTTCATTCTCCTGTCAATTTTATTTTCTCTATTCAACTTCCGTCAAATATGAATTATCCACTCTTTCAAAAAGAGAAGATTCCTGTATCTTTACTCAATCCAGTTAAAACTATACAACTTCTTATTTGATACTCTCCTTTAAAAGATTACTGATATAACTATCAGTTTAGTTTTTTAAATTTCTAATTTTAATATACATTCACCCTGAGGAGGGAAGTCATGAATAAATTATTCCTTATACTATTATTTCAACTAACAACTGTTATCTACTCAGAAGATTTAGAAGTTGTTATCAATGATTTAATAAATACTCATCCAGAAATTCAATCTTTGCAGTCCGAACTAAAATCAAAAGCTGCCAATGCAAATCACGAAACTACTTATCCCGATCCCAAAATAGGAATAGCTTTCCGTAATTACCCTACTCGTTCGTATTCGTTGAATGATAGAGCTTACGATACTCCGAGTATGACAGGTATTGAATATAGCATTTCCCAGGAAATTCCTTTTCCAGGGAGGTTAACCTTGCAGGGAAAAGCAAGTAAGTTAAACGAAATTGAATTTTCGCATTTTTCAAAATCTCGAAAGAACCAATTTGTCCTAGAATATATTTCTAGTCTCGTCCGTTTAAAAAGTTCTGAGAGAAAAATTTTACTAAACGATTTAATTCGAAAAACTCTCGAGAGTCAAAAGAATATTTCCTCATCTACCTATGCCACCGGCAACTCAGCATTATCCAAGACTCTAAAACTACAGGTAGAGGCGACTCGCTCACAGGAAAGAGAAATCGAATTCATTCGAGATAAAAAAGATGCTCTTGCTTCTCTAGAATATTTCAAGACTGAAAATTCTGATCTAAACAGAATATCCCAGACTGATACGGGCAAATTTCTTTCGGAAAAGACAAATTTAATTAAGAGAGAAAAGCAAAATTTAAAACAAAGACTTTTAGAAAATCCAAACTACAAATTATCCTTTGTCGCTATAGAGCGCTCTAAAAATGAAAGTAAGCTTTCTTCACTTTTGCATGCTCCTGACACAGAAGTTTTCTTTGCCTATATGAAAAGAAGAAATCAAATAATCACAGTTGATAACGGGCCTCTGAATTACCAAATTATGGATAATACAGAATACCGCGGAGATTTATTTTCTTTTGGAGTCAATGTCCGTGTTCCTGTCTGGTCTTTTTTTTCCAATCATGACTTAAAGGAAAGATCAACTGAAAATACTAAATCGAAAACATTTGAACTAGAGAGAAATAAACTTTTCTTAGAATCAAATTTTGATAAATTAATCGCGACCCTAGAATCAATCGACTCCCAACTTGAACTTTACGAAAAAAGACTTATTCCCGAACTAAATAAAAGCTTATCCGCATTATCCTCACAATACGGCACAGGAAAAATAGACTTGATCGAAGTGCTAAGTGCTAAGTTAGAATTGCAAAATTCATACATCTCAGAAGAAGAACTACTAGAGAAAAAGAAGCTCACAACTCTTCTCATACTTGAATTAACAGATAGCCTTGTTCTATCAAAGGAAAATTAACATGAAACGATATTTCAAACTTTTACTTCTAATCCTTACTCTATTCTCTTTTTTACAATCCTGTAAAAAAGAAAAAGAAACCTGGTATTGCCCGATGCATCCGACTTATACCTCCGATAGAGCAGGACAATGTCCTATATGCAATATGAACCTGATCAAAAAAGAAAAAGTAGAGAATCCTACCTCCACGTCGGATACACATTCCAATCACGAGGATGGAAAAACTAATACTGAAAAATCAAAGAATGCGGATACTCTCTATTTACCGGAAGAGAAGCAAAGACTCATAGGAATTAAAACTGCTAAAGTAGAAATTCTAGATTTAAGTAAAATAATTCTAGCTTACTCCACAGTCGCCTATGACCCGGAGCTTTACACAGCCATTCTGGAATACCGAGAAACAAAAAAAGCAACGCAGTTATTAGCTGATGAAACTAGCTCTTCTTCGAATTCTCTTTTAAATTCTAGCATCGTTCGATTAAAACAGTTAGGACTTTCTGATTCCCAAATTTTAGAGTGGGGAAATGCAAATCGTAACCCCGATGAATTAATTCTAGGAAGCAAAAACGGGCGAGCTTATATCTATTCCTCCATCTATGAATCCGATATTGGTTATATAAAAAAAGGTCTAAAAGTAAATCTCAAAATAGATTCTTTTCCAGATAAAGTTTATACCGGCACGATTCAAAGTATAGATTCTATTCTAGATGAAAAGAATCGAACTCTCCGTTTTCGCTCTTACGTTCTAGACAGGGATAACACACTGAAACCGCAGATGTTTGGTAATATCGAAATTTCTATACCATTAAAGAAAGCTTTATCAATTCCAAAGTCGGCTCTTTTAAATACAGGCAAACACAAATTAGCCTACAAAAAAGTTTCTTTAGAAGAGTTTACTCCTGTCATGGTAAAGACTGGTATGGAAACGGACGACTTCTATGAAGTATTGGAGGGCTTAAAAGAAGGAGAAGAAATTGTAGTAGAATCCAATTTTCTCTTAGACTCAGAAAGTAAAATTAAACTAGGAGGATCTTCGAATGAACACTCCCATTGATTCAAATTCTATTACTTCTAAAATTATTCGTTTCTCTGCACACAATCCTCTTTTAATTCTTGTGATTACGGGGATAATGCTTATTATCTCCTATTACTCTATAAAGAATATCCCCCTTGATGCAATTCCCGATCTTTCTGATACACAGGTAATTGTTTATTCTCGTTGGGATAGGAGTCCCGATATCATTGAAGATCAAATAACCTATCCAATTATAACAGGACTTCTTGGTGCTCCTAAAGTAAAAGTCATTCGTGGTTTTTCTGATTTCGGTTACTCTTTTGTATACGTTATCTTTCAAGATGGAACTGATATCTATTGGGCAAGATCGCGTGTTTTGGAATATCTCTCCCGTATTCAATCGAGGCTACCCGAAGGTGTCCAAACAGAACTAGGTCCCGATGCAACAGGCGTTGGATGGGTATTTCAATATGCACTAGTAGACAAGAGCGGCAAAAACTCATTAACCGACATTCGCACCTTTCAGGATTTTAAACTCCGTTATCTTTTAAATGCAATTCCGGGTGTCGCAGAAGTTGCCGGCATCGGTGGATTTAAAAAACAATACCAGGTCACAGTAAATCCAATTGCACTACAAGCATACGGCATCTCGATGGAGTCCGTAGTTCAAAAGATTAGAGAATCTAATCAAGAAACAGGGGCTCGGCTCATGGAGCTAAGTGGAGCTGAATACATGATTCGCGGTAAAGGTTATATTCGTAGTCTCTCAGATATAGAAACAATCAGTCTCGGAACAGACACCACGGGCACTCCTGTATTAATTAAGAATGTTGCCAAAGTAGATTTAGGTCCTGATTTGCGTAGAGGAATTTCTGATTTAGATGGAAATGGAGACACAGTGGGGGGAATCATTGTTATGCGTCATGGGGAAAACGCACTTTCAGTTATTGAAAAAATTAAAGAGAAGATAACAGACATTACCCCTTCTCTACCCAAAGGATTAGAAATAATTACAACCTATGATCGCTCTGAATTAATCTTAAATGCAATTCATAATCTAAAAGAAAAACTTTTAGAAGAAATGATTATCGTATCTCTTGTGATTTTAATTTTCCTCTGGCATTTTCCTTCAGCCATTGTTCCCATTCTTACGATTCCGATTTCTGTGATTATTTCCTTTATTCCCATGTTTGCATTTGGGATTCATTCCAATATCATGTCCCTTTCTGGAATTGCGATTTCGATTGGTGTCCTTGTGGATGGTGCGATTGTAGAAGTAGAGAATGCTTATAAAAAGTTAGAAGAATGGGACTCTAACGGTAGAATAGGAGACTATCACGCAGTAAGACTGGAAGCACTTTTAGAAGTTGGTCCTTCTGTATTTTTTTCTCTTCTAGTGATTGCGATTGCTTTCTTGCCAGTATTCACGCTTGTCGATCAAGAAGGAAGACTCTTTCGTCCACTCGCTTACTCTAAAAATCTTGCCATGGCGATAGCGGCTATTCTTGCTTTAACCCTCGACCCTGCTTTTAGAATGCTATTTACTAGAATGGATCCATTTACTTTTAAAAATAAATTTCTAAGTCAAGTGGCTACTACTCTCTTAGTCGGTAAATATCACAAAGAAGAAAACCATCCGATTAGTAAATTTCTTTTTAAATACTATGAGCCTGCCTGTTCCTGGGTTTTACTTCATCCTAAAAAAGTAATTCTTGCTTCTTTATTTGCAGTTCTTCTTACCATTCCAGTCTATTTACATTTAGGATCTGAATTTATGCCTCCTCTCTATGAGGAATCTTTACTATATATGCCAACTACTTTACCCGGAATATCGGTGGCAGAAGCAGAGCGGCTAATGGTAAATATGGATAGGAAATTAAAATCAATTCCAGAAGTAGTAAGAGTCTTCGGAAAAGCAGGAAGAGCAGATACGGCCACAGACAACGCTCCTTTTTCTATGATGGAAACAGTAGTCTTAGTGAAACCACAAAATGAATGGAGAAAAAAAGAAAGATTTTATTCTAAGCTTCCGGACTTTACTCATTTTCTATTCAGAAGTTTTGCACCGGATAGGATTTCAAAAGAAGAATTGATTGAAATAATGGACAAAGAACTTTCTTTTCCCGGAGTCTCTAACGCCTGGACAATGCCAATTAAGACTAGAATAGATATGCTTTCTACCGGTCTTAGAACTCCAATCGGAATTAAAATCCAGGGAGAATCGTTAGATGAAATTGAAAGACTCGGAATTGAAATAGAAAGAGTCTTAAAAAATCTACCCGGGGTTCGCTCAGTCTTTGCTGAGCGGGTAACAGGTGGTTATTTCCTCGACATTAACCTGAAGCGAGAGAAACTTGCCCGTTATGGAATAACCATTGCCAGTGCACAAAATATCATTTTAACTGCCATCGGTGGAGAGCCAATTACACAAACTATTGAAGGTAGAGAGCGTTATACAGTTAATATCCGTTATCCAAGAGCCCTCAGGGAAAATATCGATCAATTAAAACGAATTCTGATTCCTACTCTAACGGATTCTCATATCCCAATTGGAGAAATCGCAGACTTAGAATACAAAACAGGTCCCGCCATGATTCGTGACGAAAATGGTTTTCTTACTGGCTATGTGTATTTGGATACGGGAGAATCTGATATAGGTGGATTTGTTGAAAGCGCCAAATCAATAGTATCCAAATCAGTTAAGTTAACGCAAGGGTATACATTAGTCTGGACAGGACAGTATGAAAATATCATCCGTGTAAGAGAGAGAATGAAATTTGTAATCCCGATTACTCTTTTTATCATCTTCTTTTTGATTTACATCAATACTAAATCCTACACGAAAACTTTTATTGTAATGTGTGCTGTCCCATTTTCACTCATAGGTGCTTTTGCAATTCTCTTCTTATTAGATTATCAAATGTCAATAGCTGTATGGGTGGGAATGATTGCACTCATGGGACTCGACGCTGAGACAGGAGTATTTATGTTACTATACTTAGATTTATCTTATGAAGATGCAAAAAAGAAAGGCTTATTAAAAGATGATTTAGAACTACGAGAAGCAATTTTACATGGTGCAGTAAAAAGAGTCCGACCTAAAATTATGACAGTGCTATGCGCCATGATGGGGCTACTCCCTATTATGTGGTCAACGGCTACTGGCTCGGATGTTATGAAGCGAATTGCAGCTCCTATGGTAGGAGGTCTTGTAAGTAGCTTTGCCTTAGAGCTCTTAGTCTATCCGGCTATTTATTATTTATGGAAGAAAAAAGAATTAAGCGATGAGAAGAAATCTTCATTTTACCCAATCGCATCAAATTATTAATTAAAAGGAGAATAATAATGAAAATATTTAAATCAATAGCAATTGGATTTTTTCTATTGGGAACAACAATCTGGGGGCAAGATAGTAAAACAACAAAAGTCATGGATGAAATGATTCAAATACATGAGTCATTAGTTAAAGAGACTGCAGGCAAACTGGAAACCAAAAAACTTGTTGGGCTTCTTAATAAGGGAAGTGATGATAAAAAGGACTCAGCAGTTTATAAAGCAGCAGTTCCTTTTGCGGAGAAATTAGGCAAAGCAGATAATCAAAATGACAAGCTTAACACCTACTCCCAATTAGTAGAGGCTTTAGCGGCCACAGTAAGCCATCATGATAAATCAAAAGCCAATTTGTTTTATTGCCCCATGGTAAAAAAGAAATGGATTGCAAAAGGGGAAAAAATAGTAAATCCATATTCGAAGGATATGCGAGAATGCGGGGAAAAACAACAGGGGTCTACACGGTAAATAGCAAGGTTAATTTACTTGTAAAGGAATCGGTTACATAATTTGATGTAAGTAAGCGATTAATTTTCAAAATAATTAATCTGTCCTAATAATTTAGGAAATCAAAGGAGAACAGAATGAAAAATTCAAAACTAATTATCACATTACTTTTAAGCTTAGGTATGACCTTCGGCGTAGTAGCACAACAAGCAAATTCTGCTAAAGATTCTAAGTCTACAAAAGAATTAAACGATGCTAAATCAGCAAAAGATGTTAAAGACGCTAAATCAGCTAAAGATGCAAAAGAAACTAAAGACGCTAAATCAGCGAAAGAAGCTCCTGCTAAAAAGTAATCTCTGATTAGCTTTAATTTTCAAATATCTCTTCGGTGGCTTTACTCCGAGGAGATATTCCTACTCTTTTCAAAAGAGCCCTCCATCTAATTTAGAATTTTTCTTTTCTAACTCTAAAAGTCTTTTCTTATTTTCAATTCCGCCTGAATAGCCTGTTAAACTTCCATTTGTTCCAATCACTCGATGACAGGGAATTAAGACAACCAGTTTATTTCTACCATTTGCAGAAGCTGCTGCCCGAATGCATTTTTCATCGCCTAACATCCTGGCTAATTCCAGATAGGTAATTGTTTGCCCATAGGGAATTTTTAAAAGTTCGCTCCAGACTTTTTTTTGAAAATCCGTTCCTTCCATAGAAAAGGGAATTTTAAATTCTTTTCTTTTTCCTGCAAAGTATTCATCGAGTTGGAAAAAGCATTCTCTTACAATTGAATGCTCATCGTTTGACGACTCTAATTCATTTGAATTTTGATTTGCATTTTGAATGAAACTAATTGATTGGATTGAATCTTCTTGCGCGATAATTTCAAGAACTATATCTTGATTCTTATAAATAGATTTAAAAACCATTTTGTAACAGTCCAAAAAAAAAGCCGGCTTTCACCGGCTTTCTGAGTAGAAAATCACTATTATATGATTTTCGTTTTATTAAAATCAGACTACCATCTATAGTGACTGAAAGCTTTGTTTGCTTCTGCCATTTTACGAATATCTTCTTTCTTCTTGATTGAAGATCCGGTGCCTTTGTGTGCATCTAATATTTCTGCTGCTAGCTTGGAAGCCATAGACTTTTCATTTCTATCCCTGGAGTAGCGGATAATCCATTTAATCCCGAGAGCAAGTCTTCTTTCCGGACGAACTTCGATAGGAACCTGATAAGTAACCCCACCGACTCTTCTAGACTTTACTTCGACTTCAGGTTTAACGTTGTTAAGCGCTTCATGAAATACTTTGTAAGGATCTGTGCTGAGTTTGGTTTGGATATTGTCCATCGCTGTATAAAAAATTTGTTGCGCAGTGCTTTTCTTTCCATCATACATTAAGCAATTGATAAACTTGCTTATAACTTTATCATTGTATTTGATATCTGGAACAATATGTTTTGTTTCTGCTTTTGTTCTTCTTCTAGACATATATTTCTCCTAACCTTAAGCCTTTGGTCTTTTTGCGCCATATTTAGAGCGACTTTTTCTTCTTTTGTCTACACCAAGTGTATCAATAGTTCCACGGATGATGTGATAACGAACCCCAGGTAAATCTTTTACCCTTCCACCACGAATTAGAACAACGTTGTGCTCTTGAAGGTTGTGACCTTCTCCAGGTATATAAGCAGTAACCTCTATACCAGTAGTGAGTCTTACTCTCGCAACCTTACGCAAAGCAGAGTTTGGTTTTTTAGGAGTAAATGTCATTACTCTTGTGCAAACCCCTCTTCTTTGTGGGCAGCTTTTAAGTGCAGGAGACTTAGTCTTCTTTTTTTGTTTGTTTCTTCCGTGTCTAATTAATTGATTAATTGTTGGCATTCATTCCTCTAAATATATAATAACAGTGTTATACTGTCAGATTTTTTCATTATACCTTTTTGTAAAGTGAAAACTGTTTTTATAACAGTTCTCACTCATCATCCTCATCATCGTGATCCGCTTCCAAGTCATTCTTATCAGTAATATGAACTGCTAAAGAATTTGTTTGAAGTGGCGGAAATCTTTCATCCTCTTCATCGCCTGCTTGTCTCTCTAAGTCTCCATAGAATTCTTTGAAGACATCGATATCTTGGTATTTTCTCATACCAGTTCCCGCAGGAATCATATGACCTATGATAACATTTTCTTTCAGACCGATCAATTGGTCTGTCTTTCCTTTAATTGCTGCATCTGTTAAAACTTTTGTAGTTTCCTGGAAAGATGCGGCAGAGAAAAAAGACTCCGTATTGAGAGAGGCTTTTGTTAAACCAAGTAGAATTGGAGTCGCATGAGATGGGCTTCCCCCTTCTGCGTCTACTCGTTTGTTTTCTTCTCTAAATGTAAAACGATCTACTTGTTGTTGAGATACAAAAGAAGTATCCCCACTATCAGTAATCATCACTTTACGAAGCATCTGTCTAACGACTACTTCAATATGCTTATCATTGATATGCACACCTTGTAGACGATAAACTTCTTGCACCTCTTTAACAAGGTAAGCATGCAGTGCGTTAGTTCCTCTAACTCTTAAGATATCATGCGGATCAAAGTTTCCATCATCTAACTGATCGCCTTGCTTCACATAATCCCCATCAGCAACACGTAACTGTTTCACGACTGGTATTGCGACTTTTACTCTTTCCAAGTCAGGGTTATCAGGGATAATATAGAATACCCGTTTCTCTTTTATGATCTCGCCTTTGTCTTCGATACGACCACTTGTTTCGGCAAGTGTAGCTGCATCTTTTGGACGACGTGCCTCGAAGAGTTCGTCTACTCGTGGTAAACCACCGGTAATATCTCTAGTCTTCTCAGCAATCGAAGGTATCTTAAATAGAATATCTCCTATTTTAACTTTATCCTCCGATACGATATTGATAAGAGCATCTACTGGAACTGCATACTCTTCTGAGCCTGCATCCCCACTCACTACCATACGCGGATTTAACTTTTCTCTTTTTTGTTCAATAACTTTATAAATGACGTTAGATGTTTTTACATCTTCATCACGTCTGACGTTCTTACCAACTTCCAAATCTACCCAGGCAACAGTTCCTTCCACTTCCGATACTACTAAGTCGTTGAACGGATCAAACTCTGCTACTGGACTATTTGCTTTAACGATATCATTTTCTTTTACTAAAAGAATTGTTCCAATCTTAACAGGAATAACAATGTCTTCGCCAATAATTCTAAAACGCTCATTAGAGATTTCAATTCTTCCTGGCATTTCAGCATGAATCATTTCGCCCTTAGAGTTAGTAGAAATCACTTCCCCTTTAAGAACGTTTTGTCCATCGCGAACTCGAATATTTTGCAAGTCAGAAAGAAGTAAATCTTGAATTAAATGTTGAACTACAATAGATCCACGGCGGCTAAATACTGTTTGCCCTTTTTGGTTTTGGATTAATTTACCATTTACCAATTTAACCACAGATTGGAAAGACACCTTGTGTTCTTTTTCCTTCACCTTTGCAGACGCAGCACCCCCGATGTGGAAGGTACGCATGGTCAACTGAGTTCCAGGTTGTCCAATCGACTGAGCAGCGATAGTTCCCACAGCCTCGCCAATTTCTACCGGAACGAGTCTTGCCATATCCATACCGTAACACTTAATACAAATACCTTGCTTAGCATCACAGGTAAGTGGGGAACGAACTTTGATCTTAGTATAACCAAGATTTTCAATTTTTTGTCCGACAGAGCGAACGATGAGTGTATTCTTAGGATAAACTACTTTTTCAGTGACAGGATCGATAATTTCCTCTGCCGTATAACGTCCGAAGACTCTATCAGCAAGAGATACAATCACGTTCTCGCCTTCTTTTACAATGCTTAATTCTACGAATTGATCGGTTCCACAATCAGGCTCGTTAATAATCACGTCTTGTGAAATATCAACAAGTCTTCTTGTTAAGTAACCAGCATCGGCAGTCTTAAGAGCAGTATCCGAAAGACCTTTTCTAGCACCGTGAGTAGAAATGAAAAACTCTAAGATACCAAGACCTTCGCGGAAATTAGAACGAATAGCAAGTTCAATGATTTCCCCAGAAGGTTTAGCCATTAACCCCCGCATTCCCGCTAACTGACGAATCTGTTGCTTAGAACCTCTAGCGCCTGACGCTGCCATGACGTAAACAGG
>Ga0209174_10002357_pt1 | contig 12513 bp, 6 predicted proteins | sample JI91814BDNA_FD_187505 | JGI IMG/M metagenome (GOLD analysis project Ga0209174, IMG submission 187505) | Wastewater effluent complex algal communities from Wisconsin, to seasonally profile nutrient transformation and Carbon sequestration -... | ecosystem: Engineered > WWTP > Effluent > Algae...
TATCGAATTACAAGCGGTGAGTGGAATTGTACTTGCTGCAATTGGTTTATGGTACGATGATTATGATCCTGCTTCAGGTGAATCACCATTAACTCGCGATATGCGTGATGTAATTAATTACACTACGCGTGTTGAACATAACGATGCTGCATTCCAAACTTCATTCCCATACCTTGCTGCTCCTTGGAGAGGCACTGCTGTGGATTATGAATATTAATTCCAATCATCAAAAATAAATACAATGAAAAATAAATTTAATATACTAAAAGAAAAGTTGAGTACGTTGCTCATCGCTGCGATGATGTTGGTACCTGCTTTTCAGGCGACGGCTTCCAGTCACCGCGAAGCTCCGCTAATTGCCGATGATCCATTGGCAGATAATACCGATTTATATGCGTTTCGCAGTCCCGATAATCCGGAAATGGTAACAATTATTGCGAATTATATTCCTTTACAATTACCTCACGGCGGACCGAATTATTATACCTTCGGAGAAAACATTCGCTACGAAATTCATATTGATAATAATATTGCTACACTTGGTGATGATATTATTTATCGTTTCACTTTTAACAGAACAGATGAAGATCCAACTACATTTTTTAATATTCGCCTTGGTGCTCAGAATATTAAAATGACTTACACACTTGAAGTGAGTAATGATGGTGGTGTTTCTTTTTCTACCATTATCACAAATGGTGCAGTTCCACCTCCAAATATTGGACCGCGCTCAATTAATAGCGGTGTGGGTTTAGGTGTTTCTTATCAGAGTTTAATTAACAGCGCTATTACACCGCTTCCTGGTGGTGGAAGTGTTTACGCTGGTCCTGCTGATGATCCGTTTTTTGTTGACCTTGGTGGTATTTTCGACTTAGGTGATGCTCCTCGCATGGGTGGCGAAAGTCATGATGGTGTTGCATGTATGAATGTGCACGTTATCGCATTACAAATTCCGATTGCGCAATTACAAAAAGATGGTTTAAGTGCAGCTATGGCTGATGACATTTTAGACGGTGATTTTGTGATTGGTGTATGGGCTAGTGCAAGTCGCCGCGCAATGCGCACATTAAATGGTGATGGTTCAGAATCATCTTCAGGTGATTGGATTCAAGTTTCACGTTTAGGTATGCCTTTAACTAACGAAGCGGTTATTCCAATTGGTGAAAAAGATTATTGGAATTCATTATCACCTTATGCTGAAGATGCAGCACATTTCGAATATTTCTACAATCCTGAATTAGGTTTATATATGGATGATGATTTATTTGGTGGTGCTGTTCCGGGATTATCTCCGTTACGCATTCAGAAAGCAAGTTTAGGTGCTTACGATTTTACGAATGGTGCTGATGGTTTATACGGACTAAAAGGTTCACCTGCCGTTGCGGGAACTGCATTAGATGATGCCATTTTCGGAACATTATTATTACCGGCGGCAGGCAAACCACGTTCTGTGGATTTATGGCCAATATTTTTTACCGGTGCACCGAATTTCCCGCCATATCAATTGGCAACAGGAAAAGGTGGTAATCCGTTAGCAGTTGGTAAACCATTTATTAATAACTTTTTACCTAATGGTGGTGATATGTTACGCTTAAATATGGCTGTTCCAACTACACCAAGAAATGATCCTAGTTTCAGTTCATTAGGTTTAGTGCAGGCAGCAGTATTAGGATTAACTGATCCGACTTATACAGCAACTGCAGACTTACAATGGATTCCAAACATGGATGGTTTCCCTAACGGTCGCCGTTTAGAAGATGATGTTACACGCATCGAATTACAAGCTGTCAGCGGTATTGTTTTAGCAGCTATTGGTTTGTGGTATGATGATTATGATCCGTTAGTGGATCCTAGTCCTGTGACTACCGATTTATTAGATGTGTACACATACACTACAGGTGTTGAAGCAAACGATACTACATTTAAATCGAAATTCCCTTATGTGCAAAAACCATGGAGTGGTGCTGGAAAATGTTCAGGTTTACCTGTTGATTATTTAGCCGAAACTGAATGTGATGTGCCTACCGATTTAAGTGCTGTTACTGTTGATGCTACTACCGTTAATTTAAGTTGGAGTGCAGAGGAAGCTACTACTTATCGAGTTGATTATCGCGTGGTTGGTGTTGGTCCTGTAATGAAAGCGCCATCGGTTGCGAATTTCACAACGTTATATGGTTTAACACCATGCACTAATTACGAATTCAGAGTTACGGTAAAATGTGTAAACGCAGGTGAAAATTATACTACCGAATGGGTGCCATTTAGCACACCATGCAGAATGGGAACTACTACCGAAAATATGATGGAAGTATATCCTAATCCTGCAAAAGATAAATTACAAATTAATTATTTCACTAGTGAAGGTGGTAATGTTGCAATTAGTGTAGTTGATGTTACGGGTAAAGTTTATCTTACTCAAAATACCAATGCATCAAATGGCTATAATACTTTTTCACTTGGTTTAGAGCAATTAAACAGTGGTGTTTATTTTGTTCAAATTAAAAATGGTGAAAAACAGGTTATCGATAAATTTATCGTGACTAAATAAGTGGTGCTTGTATGTTTGTTTATATTAAGGAGGGGTCGTTAGATCCCTCTTTTTTTTGGGGGGCGTTTAAAAAAAGGAACCTGCCAAAGGCTGACAGGCACAGATCCCGATAGCTATCGGGACGGATTTAACGGGTTTAAACGGAATTAATCTGTCCTAATCTGTTCAATCTGTTTAATCCGCGTTCCTTTTACCCCCAACAATACCCGGGATTCGCATTTTTCTTCCGATATTTGCACAAAATTACAGGAACAACTACGATGAAAATATTAATAACCGGCGCCTGCGGCATGGTTGGTTCGCATATGATTGATATGTATTACGCCCAGGGAGAACGCGATATTGTCGGCACTTTTTATAAGCCCACCACAGACATGCATGATATTCACGGCAAGGCTAGTTTAATTGAGTGTGATGTTCGTTATTATCAGCGCTTGCACGATATTATTTCAGATTTGCAACCTGATAAAATATTTCATCTTGCCGCACAAAGTTATCCGACAGTTAGTTGGCATCGTCCGCAGGAAACGATGGATACCAATGTAAATGGTACTATCAATGTGTTTGAAGCCATTAAATCTGTCCGCAAAACCAATAAAAATTACGACCCTGTAGTGGTAGTTGCCTGCTCGAGTGCAGAGTACGGTGCTTCATTAACACCCGAAAATACACCTGTAAAAGAAACAGCTGCTTTGTTACCATTACATCCGTATGGCGTGAGTAAAGTTGGTCAGGATTTATTATCATTTCAATATTATCAAAACGATAAAATACGTTGCATTCGTGCGCGCATTTTTAATACAACAGGCCCGAGAAAAACGAACGATGTTGTTGCTGATTTTACGCATCGTGCAGTAGATATTGAACGCAAAAAAATTGCTGTATTAAAAGTTGGCAATTTAAAAACAAAACGCGCCATTACCGACGTGCGCGATTTGGTAAATGCCTTAATGTTGTTGAGCGATAAAGGAACTTGGGGAGATGTATATAATATTTCCGGCAATAAGGTTTACGAAATAAATGAAATTGTGCCTATCATTGAAAATTATATGGGCATACATTTAGCTACTGAAGTAGATCCTAAATTATTGCGCCCTACTGATGAGCCTATTATTTATGGTGATTCGTCGAAACTCAAGAACGATACAGGCTGGGAACAGCAATATCCGCTGGAGCAAACCATTAAAGATATGATAGATTATATCAGAAATAAATCGTGAACATGCTGAAGCGAACCCGCATTTTTGAGCTCGATTTAATTAATGATTCCAATTTTGATGCAACCATAGCATCGATGATTAATTTCCAACAGGAGTACCTGCCTGATGGTGATAAATTACCTTTATTATTTACGCCAAATGTTGATGATGTTGTAAAACTCAACGACAAAAAATATAGTACACTTGCGGCTATTTTAAAAAAATGTTTTTATATCATTCCAGACGGTCAGCCCATCATTTGGGTGAGCAAAATGTTGGGAAAAGATAAGGCGCTACAACGCAGGTTGCCGGGTTCTGAATTATTTCCGTTGTTATGGAAAGAATTAATTCGCCATAATAAACGTATCATGGTTATTGCGCCTAACGAACAAGTGGGCGAATTATTAAAAAAGGAATATGCCAACATGGTGTATTATGTCCCGCCATTTTTTGATGAAAACGACAAAGCAGCAATGGATGCAGTAATTGAAGGATGTAAACCATTATTTGATGTTTTCCAGCCGGAGTATGTGTTTTTGGGTATTCGTTTCCCAAAACAAAATCATATTGCTTTAGGATTAATTGAACATGTAAAACAACATAATGCCACACAGGGCAACCCACAGCGCAACATGCCGTTGTTTTTATTATTAGGAGCCTCGTATGAATTTTATCTCAACATAAAAAAAAGGGCACCACAGTTTTGGCAAAAAATAGGGATGGAATGGTTTTACCGTTTTACACAGGAACCCGGTCGTTTATTCAAACGCTATTTTGTGGATGATATGCAATTTATTCCGATTGTAATTAAAGAATTTCGGAAAAAGTAATCTTATAATTTTATAAATTGCGTTGCCAAATCACCTGCCTGTATAAAATAAATGCCGGGAGATAAATTATTTATTTCCAGTTTGTTACTCATGGAGTATTGACCAGCAATTTTTCCGGTTATGTCTTTTATGATAATGATTTCGCTTGATGCATCTTGATTTGAAAAATATAAATTGATAAAATCAATAGCAGGATTTGGAAAAATCTTAAATGTTGCTGGTGTGGCAATATTGTTAACGGCAACTTCAAATTCAGTAATAAACTGAAATAATTCAGCACCCATAGCATCGTTTGTTCCGTTAAAAATAATAGTTCCATTATATGCTGTTAATGCAGTAGGGTAGCTGATGTCATCGCAGGTAGTTGCCTGAAAAGTGCCATCTACACTACCATTACTTTGAAACAATGTGGTGCATCCATTATCATCGTCGTAAGAGCTAAAAACAATATTATTTCCTGTAATTTTTGCAGCAGCATTTTCATCAAAACTGCCGGATTCGATTTGTAATAAAAATTTAGTTCCGCTACTACTGCCGTCTGTAATCCAAAGACCATCGTTTGCTCCATTGTCGCCCTGGAAATATAATTTAGTATCGGTTCGTAAAAAGCCATAATCGGCAGGTGAAAAAGGATTTCCATTTTCATCTTCCAATGCTGTTGTTCCTGCAACTGTTCCGTCTGAAGAAAATAACTGCCGCTCAGATGCCGGGTTCGCAACAAAAAGCAATTTATCGTTTACAATATGAAATTGTTTTGGGTCGCTGCCATCACCTTCTTCGGGATTTAATTCATAAAATAATTCAGTGCCTGCAGCAGTGCCATCAGTGCGCCATAATTCTAAATCGTATGGATCCGTTGCTGCTCCGGGAAAATAAATATGGTCGTTAAACTGAACAAACATATTGTTATATTCAAATGCACGCATCCACATTTGTTTTAATAATACAGAACCAGCTTCGGTGCCATCACTTTTCCAAACTTCAGATTCACCGGCAGTATTTTTGCATTGAAAATAAATGTTGTTGTCAATTGATGTAATATATTGCGGAACGCTGCTAGCGCCGGATGCAAAATCTTTTACCATGTAGGTGCCAAGCTCAGTTCCATCACTTCTCCATAATTCAATATTATTGCCACCACCATCGGCAGCAAAATAAATTACCTCATTCATTTGAGCAAAATATTGTCCCGACATAAAAACTGAATTTGAACAATCGCTGGCACCGGGATTAATATCTTTTACCATATAAGTTCCGGCATCTGTTCCATCGCTTCTCCACAATTCAGCACCATGGGCTGCATCAGTAGCTCTGAAATAAATAATATTGTTCATCACAATAAATTCACTTCCGCAACCAAATGTAGATTCACAATAACTATTGCCCCCGGAGCCAATATCTTTTATCATTATAGTATTTGCTTCTGTAGCATCTGTTTTCCATAATTCAATTCCGTTCGTACCATTATTGGCTATAAAAAATAATTGATCGTTTACATGTGCAAATAATCCTGGTGTGCTATTAGGTTCGCCGGGATTTATATCTTTTACCAGTGTTAATTCCGTTTGAGCATGCAATTGGTGTGTTACACAAGTTAAAATAAGTAATAATTTTTTCATATCGGTAGTTTTAGAACAAACAAATTACGGATTTTAATGGAGAATCAAAAAGTAGGAAATATGCTGATTGTAGCGGAATGTAGGTTCAACAAGAGCTAAAAGCTTGAAGTAGGATATAAGTGACTGATTATCAGTAGTGAAAATAGGGTGTAATGCATATTAAGCGTAACGGCTGGAATGTAAATTTTGTAAATATCTGCCTAAACCTTGTAAACTATCATTAGGTGGACATGCAACACCGGTATATTAGAAATTGTAAGGGTACTGTATATTTGCCTTGTGAATCAGGCACTTCGCATCCTATTTAGTGGTTATCTTATTGTTTTATCGTGTTTATACTGCAACGATAAGCAAACTTGTGCAGTTAGTGACACATCGGTTGTTGCAGGCAGTGCAGGCGCTCATGACGACCATGAACAGGATACTGAAAATTGTTCACCTTTTTGTATTTGTGCCTGCTGTGGCCAAACAGCCGCTTCTACCATTAATTTACTGGCTATCAATTCTAATTTACAAAGTAGTACCACATTATTTAATGTGTACACACAGAATTTTCCTGCTGAAGTCAGTTTATCGGTATGGCATCCGCCTAAATTGGGTTAAATAAATTGTAATTAAAAGTCATTGGTGACTTAAGGTTTTTCGGAAAACTATTTCTGGAAATTATTTTAATTATTTAATTCTTTCGGCATGCTTAACAGAATTATTACGTTCTCTATACAGAACAAATTGATTATCGGGTTATTTATTTTAGCCCTGATTGGTTATGGCAGTTACCAATTTACACAATTGCCCATTGATGCTGTTCCTGATATTACAGATAATCAGGTACAGGTAATTACCACAGCACCTTCGCTTGGTGCTCCGGATATTGAACGACTGATTACTTTTCCTATTGAACAGGCAAACAGTAATATTCCGGGATTAATTGAAATACGCAGTTTTTCTCGTTTTGGTTTATCGTTAATTACCATTGTTTTTGATGATGATGTAGATATTTATTGGGCCAGACAACAGGTAACGGAACGGCTAAAACTCGCGCAGGAACAAATTCCTGAAGGATTGGGCTCGCCTGAATTAGCACCTGTTACAACAGGACTTGGTGAAATTTACCAATATGTAATTCGTGCAGATCATGGTTATGAAAATAAATATGATGCTACTGAATTGCGCACAATTCAGGATTGGATTGTCCGCCGACAATTATTAGGTGTTGAAGGTGTTGCAGATGTGAGCAGTTTTGGCGGTAAATTAAAACAATATGAAGTTGCTGTTGATGCAAATAAATTAAATGCATTTAATATTACGATTAGTGATGTATTTAATGCGCTGGAAAGCAATAATGAAAATACCGGTGGTGCATATATTGAAAAAAAATCTACCGTATTATATATTCGAACAGAAGGATTAATTGGCAATATTGATGACATAAAAAATATTGTCGTAAAAAATACGGAAAATGGAACACCGGTTTTAATAAATGATATTTCAGAAGTAGGAATAGGCAGTGCCATCAGATATGGCGCGATGACTTATAATGATGAGGGTGAAGCAGCAGGTGCGGTTGTTATGATGCTGAAAGGTGAAAACAGCAGTGCCGTTATTGAACGTGTAAAAGAGCGGATTGCCATCATCGAAAAAACATTACCGGAAGGGGTAATTATTGAGCCATTTTTAGACCGCACAAAGATGGTAAACAGTGCAATTGGAACTGTAGAAAAAAATTTACTGGAAGGTGCATTGATTGTCATATTTATTCTGGTTATTTTCCTCGGTAATTTTCGTGCAGGCATTTTAGTTGCATCAGTAATTCCGCTTTCGATGTTATTTGCGGTAATCATGATGAATATTTTTGGTGTGAGCGGCAACCTGATGAGTTTGGGGGCTTTAGATTTCGGATTGATTGTAGATGGTGCTGTTATTATTGTTGAAGCTGTAATGCATGCTATTGTTGCACGCAAATTAACAGATAATGCCACGCGTGTAACACAGGCAGAAATGGACCACACAGTTAATCGTTCGGCAAGCAGAATGATGAACAGTGCTGTGTTTGGTCAAATAATCATTTTAATTGTTTATCTGCCAATTTTTACGCTGGAAGGTATAGAAGGCAAGATGTTTAAACCGATGGCACAAACGGTGGCGTTTGCATTATTGGGTGCATTTATTTTATCGCTTACCTATATTCCTATGATGAGTGCTTTGTTTTTAAGCAAAAAGGTTAATCACAAAAAAAATATCTCTGATACCATCATGCAATTTTTTACGCGGATACAACAAAAGTATTTGAAAAAAATTATTCCCTATCCTAAAATGGTAATCAGTTTTGTAGTGACATTATTTGTTTTCGCCTTATATGTTTTTTCTACAATGGGCGGGGAATTTATTCCTGAATTACCCGAAGGCGATTTTGCAGTGGAAACACGTGTATTGCCCGGAAGTAATATTACAACTACTGTTGATGGTTGTTTAAAAGCGGCGCATATTCTGGAAACACAATTTCCTGAGGTAGAAAAAGTAGTTGCAAAGATAGGCAGCGGCGAAATACCTACAGACCCCATGCCGATGGAAGCTGCAGATTTAATGATTATTTTGAAAGATAAAAGTGAATGGACCTCTGCAAAAACCTGGGATGAATTAGCTCAAAAAATGAGTGATGCATTATTGGATGTTCCCGGCGTGACATATAGTTTTCAATATCCTGTAGCCATGCGGTTTAATGAATTAATGACCGGTGCTAAACAAGATGTTGTTTGCAAAATTTTTGGTGAAAATTTAGATACGCTTTCAAAATATTCGAAGGTATTAGGGGAAATTGCAGGAAATATTGAAGGGGCAGAAAATATTTTTGTTGAACCGATTGATGGATTACCACAGGTTACTGTTCACTTTAAACGGGAAATGCTGGCGCAATACGGATTAAATGTTGCAGAGGTAAATAAGGTAATAAATACGGCATTTGCGGGACAAAGCAGCGGACAGGTATTTGAAGATGAAAAACGATTTGATTTGGTGGTTCGACTAGCAGGTGAAAACCGACAAAATGTTGAAGATGTGCAGAATATTTTAATTCCTACGCATAGTGGTATACAAATACCCTTGTATCAGGTTGCTGATGTTGGGATTGAAGAAAGTATAAATCAAATTCAGCGCGAAGATGCCAAACGCAGAATAATTGTCGGCTTTAATGTCAGCGACCGCGATGTAAAAAGTATCGTTGCAGATTTACAAACTGAAGTAGATTCAAAATTAAATTTACCAGCCGGTTATTATGTGACCTATGGTGGTGCATTTGAAAATTTGGTTGCTGCGCAAAAACGCTTATCACTTGCAGTGCCCATTGCGCTGCTGCTCATCTTTTTATTTTTATATTTTGCATTTGGTTCTGTAAAACAGGGTTTATTAATTTATTCTGCAATACCCTTATCTGCAATTGGTGGAGTTTTATTACTTGCCGCACGCGATATGCCCTTTAGTATTAGTGCAGGCATCGGATTTATTGCCTTGTTTGGTGTTTCCGTTTTAAATGGAATTGTATTGATAGCAGAATTTAATCGCATAAAAAGTGAAGGTGAAACCAATACACGCAATATCGTTTTAAACGGCACAAAAAACCGTTTACGGCCGGTTTTAATGACAGCATTTGTGGCTTCGCTCGGATTTTTACCAATGGCATTAAGTAATGGGGCAGGTGCTGAAGTGCAACGCCCGCTGGCAACCGTGGTTATTGGCGGATTGATGTTGGCTACTTTACTAACCCTTTTTGTATTACCTGTATTGTATATTTTATTTGAACATAAAAAAACAAGACATCCTATGCAGCCGATAAATAAAATAGTAACTGTTCTGTTGGTATTTACCTGTTTGTTGCCGCTCAACAGCAGGGCACAAACAATATCGTTAAATGCGGCTATAGACACAGCACTTAAAAATAATACCGGATTAAAAAATGAACAGTTAAATGCAGAATACGCCCAAAAACTGAAAGCAGCAGCCTGGGATATTCCTGCAACAGAAATTTCTGGCGAGTATGGTCAAATTAATTCTGCACTTACAGATACAAAATTTGGTATAGCGCAAACCATCAGTTTTCCAACAGTTTATTCCAAACAAAAAGTATTGCAAAATGCCAATTATGAAAGTAGTTTGTTAGCAATAACACTACAGGAAGCAGAATTGAAAAAAGCCATACGCACCACTTATTTTGAGATAATCAGTTTATGGCAAAAACAGGATTTATTACTTGAAACGGATAGTATGTATCAACAATTTCTCGAAAAAGTTACCTTACAATTTGATGCAGGAGAAAATACATTACTGGAAAAAATAACTGCGGAAAATATGCTGGGGCAAATCCGGTTACAATTGTCGGAAATAGCCACCGAGTTGGAAATTGCCATTATCCGATTTCAATATTTATTAAATTCAAATAACACACTACTTCCCGAAAAATCGGAAAATAAATTACTAGTTGAAGAAAATAGCGGCAATATAAATGCCAGTCCCGAATTGTTATTGCTGCAACAGGAAATTCAAACGGCTACAGTGAATACGGCCTTACAAAAAGTAAAATTATTACCTACACTCACCCTCGGATACAGCAATCAGAGTATTCAGGGAAATGGCGCGGATAATGTGTTTTATGACCGATCAACACGATTTAATGCTATAGAATTTGGTATAGGCATACCCATATTTTTTGGTGCACAAAAAGCACTAATTGATGCCGGAAAAACGCAGGAATTAATTGCTCAAAATAATTATGACATTGGTGTAAACAATTTTAAAACTGATTGGCAGCAAAATTTTAAACAATATACACAATATTCGAAAACACTTGAATATTACGAAAAAAGTGCACTGCCAAATGCAACATTAATGCTGCAGACCGCCAATGCACGATTCGAGAATGGTGATATCAGTTATTTGGAATGGGTGATGCTGGTAAATAATGTGTTGACGGTTAAGTCTGCCTATATCGATGCCCTTCAGAAATTCAATTTGTCCATAATCACATTAAATTATCTTAACAATAAATAATACAGCTATGAAAAAATATATTTTAATATATAGTCTCCTGTTCGGGTTTATCGCGTGTAAAAATGTGGCACCAGAAGAGCAGGATGCAGAAATGGTTGAAGATCCTACACAGGTTACTTTAACCGACAATCAACTTAAAAATGCCGGTTTGGAGACAGGTAAAATTGAATTACGTTCCATATCTTCCTTATTAAAGGTGAATGGAAAAATTGAAGTGCCTCCACAAAATATGGTTTCCATAAGTGTGCCAATGGGTGGATATTTAAAATCGAGTAAATTGCTGGAAGGTATGCACATTAATAAGGGAGAAATAATTGCGACCATGGAAGATCAGCAATATATTCAGCTCCAGGAGGATTACCTGACCGCTAAAATACATTTTACCGGTATTGAAGCTGAATATATACGTCAACGCACACTCAACCAGAGTAAAGCCAGTAGCGATAAGATATTCCAACAAGCGGAAACAGAATATCTGGCACAAAAAATTACCATTCGTTCGCTGGAAGAAAAGTTAAAACTAATTGGCATCAATCCTGAAAAATTATCCGAAACCACCATTTCAAAAAGTATTCAGATTACTTCACCTATTGATGGTTATGTGTCGCAGGTAAATATGAATGTCGGCAAATATGTGCAGCCACAGGATGTATTATTTGAACTGGTAAATCCGACCGATATTCATTTATCGCTTACCATATTTGAAAAAGATTTGAGTAAAATATCTATTGGTCAGAAAATATTTGCCTACACCAATAACAACCGGGATAAAATTTATAACTGTGAAATAATATTAATTGGAAAAGATGTATCACCTGAGCGGACCATTCAGGTGCAATGCCATTTCGAAAATTACGATAAATCGCTCATTCCCGGCATGTATATGAATGCCGAAGTGGAAGTTTCAACCAATAATGCCTATGTAATTCCAGATGAAGGGTTGGTGCGTTTTGAAGGAAAACAATACGTATACATCGCCTCTGCAAACAACGTGTTTGACATGATTCCGGTAAACACCTTCAATAATGAAAACGGCTATACGCAAATTGTTTTTGAAGACGATTTGGATGCAGCAGAAAAAATATTTGTGTTAAAAGGTGCGTATACGCTCTTAATGAAAATGAAAAATAGTGAAGAGGAGGAGTGAAGGGGGGATGGTTGTTTTGTAGAAAAACCTTACTTAATTTGTTTAAAATGAGCAATTTATATATATAAATTGATATTTTAACAAAAAAATTATTTGCATGAGAACAACGCTAATAGTAGGGCTTTTCCTA
>Ga0209174_10002360_pt1 | contig 12508 bp, 13 predicted proteins | sample JI91814BDNA_FD_187505 | JGI IMG/M metagenome (GOLD analysis project Ga0209174, IMG submission 187505) | Wastewater effluent complex algal communities from Wisconsin, to seasonally profile nutrient transformation and Carbon sequestration -... | ecosystem: Engineered > WWTP > Effluent > Algae...
GAAGAAGGAAAACAATCCCAGAAGCTGATTAAACGCTAAATGCTCAGGGTTTTTTTACCTTGAACCCCTCTTGCCTTCGTGGCGGAGGGGTTTTTTTATATTTTCATAGGGGATTCAACCATTATTTAACATTAAAAACTTGTATCCCGCCAGGAGATTGTTTAGCTTTATTTAGTATTCTTCATGCTCCTTTGAAATAAACCTGAGTTCCCCAATTCTTCTCTGAACGACCGCTGAGATTCAATTCCTCCAAGAACTTTCCGAGGTCCTGCGAAACCAGATCGCAAACAAACACCATTCATTCTTAAACCTTAGAGCATGAAATCTATTCATTATGCACTGTGCTTTTGCTTACTGCTGAGTAATCAAATTTTTGCACAACCCTCACAACCACCAGCTCCTTTAACCTGTAATGGAGGAAATTGTACCGCTCCCACTTCAGAAACCTGTCCTCCGGGAGGTTCCACTATTGTAACCAACTTTACCGGTGCTACATTACGTTCGGGAAGCCCTTCATCATTACCGGCCGTCTATAGTTTTTATAATGTGGCGACCGTCAGTGGACAGCAAATCAATGTAACTATTACCATTGATGCCCAATCAAACTGTGATATGACCGGCGCTGAATTCAGTATTGATGATGATGGTGCTACTGATCAGTCAGGGAATAGTATTGCCAGTTTTTTTGCCCCCAGAATTACAGCAGATAATACCCTCACTACAGCAGACAGAAGGGGATATGTGCAATTCACTATCCGGTTCTTTATCGGCAACGGAACTGCCGGAGAACAATGGCCTGCTGATTACACCACCGTTCCTTCCTTAGGTGGTTTACTGGGGCTGAACTATATTCATTATGATATTGATGGTTCAACCGTTGGTACCGGTGGCTGGTTCCGGGAAACCGGAGTAGTACAAAATGTACCAGGTTCTGTGATCAATGGGGATGTAAGTACAGAACTTGCTGTATATAACTATACAGATGGGTTGAACTGGAGAGGATTTGCCGGCTCCGTTTGTGAGAGATCCAGTGTTTCCCGTTGCTCCCAGGTAACAGCAGCTGCCAGTTATGCTACCGCCCAAACACAGATTACTGTGAGAATGGGGTATGACTACCATTACACCAATTCCAATTTCAATTCAAGACCAACCCGTCAGTATGGTTCCCGTTTCGGTTGCTTTAGCTTTCCGCAACAAAGCTCCCTTCCGGTTAAGCTGATCAGCTTCACTGGTACCTATAAAAGCAATGCTGCCTTTTTAAACTGGGAAGCTGAAAACCAGGTGAACTTCAGCGGATATGAAATTGAAAAAAGCACGGATGGTATCCACTTTGAAGGTATTGCATCAAAAAGCAGACAGGGCACAGGCTCTGACAGAGAGTTCTACAATTACATGGATGACCTTTCCGCCGCGACAGAGAAAGCTTTTTTCTACCGGTTGAAAATGGTAGACCTGGATGGCAAATTCACCTATAGCAATATCATTGTTCTCCGGAAAGATGGCATCAAAACAGGGATCAGTATCAGTCCGAATCCGGTGGTCTCCGGTGGACTGGCCACAGCCAGAATTGAAGCTTCTAAAAAAGGAACTATTGAAATTGAAATCCTGGATATGGCCGGCCGTATTGTTTTACGCCAGCAAAATCAGGTATTTGAAGGAACCAACAGTATTGCGCTCAACCAATTGTCCAGGTTGCAGCCCGGCATCTATATACTTCGGGCCAAAAATGGCGAGGAAGTAGTTACAGAAAGGCTCTCAATCGCCCGATAAAAGGAAAACCGACTATACAAACAGGCAAAGCTGTCACATTGAAACCGTCAAAATGTGTACAGCTTTGCTTTTTCATTTATAGTTGTTTCTTCCCCTTCCCATCAGGCTTATCACCTGTTTTTAAAGGCCCTTTTATAAAGGGAATTTTTAATACGTCAAGTGGTTTCCCTCTTACCGTTCCTGCAATATTTCTTTATTCACTTCCAAAAATGATGTAATTTAAATCCTGTTTTAACCCCTGCCTGACCGCAGGGATCAATCCTAAAACTTTAAGCTATGAGAAAACATCTACCCTTTCTTTCTGTTTTATCCGGATCTCTTTTCCTCGCGGCAACCAGTTTTGCACAGCAGGATAACAATTTTGCCTATGCCATCACCGATGCGCCCAACCAAACCAATGGCTGGATGCAGCTGCGGGTGTTGAATATGGGCACAGGTACCTACAGCGGAACCCTGATCAATGGAATGGCTGCAAACCAGGTAGCATTTGATGCTTTTACGAAAAAGCAATATGCAGCCGCTGCCACAGTAAACCAGATGGGCTTCCCGGAACAACCCGCTTTCAGCAGTGGTGTAGCCGCCCTGGCATTTGATCAGAAGAATGGCCGTATCTGGTACACCCCCATGTTTATTGACCAGCTGCGTTTTATTGACATGAAGACCCAGCAGGTGTATTATGTAACGGTTCCCTTTACCGGCCGGCCGGTCAAGTCAACCGATCAGGGAAATATCGTAACAAGAATGGTGATTGCAGCTGATGGTTATGGTTATGCCATGACCAATGATGGCTCCCAGCTGATTCGTTTCAGCACCGGTAAAAAACCGGTGATCACTGACCTCGGCCGGATCGCCGATGATCAATCCAATAAAGAAGTATCCATTCATAGTTCCTGCAGCAGTTACGGTGGTGATATGATTGCTGATGATGACGGCAATTTATATGTGTTCTCTGCCCGTAACCAGGTTTTCAAAATCAATACAGAAACCAAGATTGCCACCCACCTCGGAATGGTAACAGGTTTACCGAACGGATTTTCCATCAATGGTGCAGCTGTGAATGCAGACAATAAAATCGTGGTGGCCAGTGCCGCAGCATCCACTTCCCTTTTTACAGTGGATCCCAAATCATGGAAAGCAAGTCCCCTGCCCGTAAATGGTACCATTTGGCATACTTCCGATCTCGCCAATGGCAACCTGCTGGTTTCCGGCAATAAAAAAGAAACAGCTCCTATTGATCTGATGCGCAGCAAACCGGTAGCCATCACAGAAAATAACCAGGTCAGTATCTTCCCTAACCCTGTAACTGATCACCAATTTGTCATCCGCTTTGGTCAGCTGGATGCCGGCAGTTATACCGTACAGGTAACTGATGTAATGGGTCGTCAGGTGTTACAGCAACAGGTAAATACCAGTGGCGTGAACCATGTTCAATCCATCAGTTTATCTAAAGCGGTTGCGAGAGGAGTGTATCTTGTAAAAGTGCTGGATGCAAATGGCAATTCAACTTATCAGTCTAAGATTGTTGTACAATAAACAATGTCCCTGATGTACGAAAGCGATGACCCGTAGTCATCGCTTTTTTTATTTAAAGTCATTAGCGGTCATCCTTCCAAACCAGTCTGACAAACTGCGCGGTGGTTTGAAAATCGGTACACTTTCCATCACCATTACCGGAAATCCCACCTGAAGGTGCACAGATCAGGTTACAGTTTTCATCATACAACTCATAAAACTGATCACAGCAATCTGCCGAGAAAAGAAATACATGCTTTCCATTATAGATGTATTCATTCACCTGGGCCGGGGGATTCCATTTTCGCTGGGATTTGATCCGGCCGATCTTATTATTGATACAGGAATAATCGGTGTAGTCCTTATTGCACTGAAAAGCGAAGAGGCCAATCAGCGCTATCGGAATCAATAACTTCATATGCTTCATTTTTAATATTGACAAAATGTGGAACCGTTTTGATGCATCATCCTGTTTATCCTTAACAGTTTATTCCGAACCTTTCCAGGCCTCAATTCTTTAAAAACCGGCAATATTTCCCTGATTGGCATTAAGTTGTGCTTAAAGGTTATTTTTGGAGCTCAAACAAGTTACCGATTTTGGAGAAAAGCAATTTTGTAGACCAGATACGCATTTATTGCCGCAGCGGGCATGGCGGGGCAGGAAACAGGCATTTTATGCGGAATAAGTTCACGGCCATGGGCGGACCCGATGGTGGAGATGGTGGCCGGGGTGCACATATCATCCTCAAAGGCAACCGTAACCTCTGGACCCTCCTGCACCTGCGTTATCATAAGAATGTACTGGCAGAAGACGGCGAAAAAGGCGGGGCCAATAACAGCACCGGCCGGGATGGAAAAGATATCATCATCGAAGTACCACTTGGCACCGTGGCCATGGATGAAGAAAGCGGTCAACAGGAAGTTGAAATCCTGGAAGACGGACAGGAAATCACCTGGCTGCCCGGAGGCAAGGGCGGATTGGGCAATGCCCATTTCGCAACCCCTACCAACCAGGCACCGGAATATGCCCAACCCGGTTTACCCGGACTGGAAGGCTGGAAGGTACTGGAGCTGAAAGTACTCGCTGATGTGGGACTGGTAGGATTTCCCAATGCCGGTAAATCCACTTTGTTATCCGTGATTACGGCGGCCAAACCCAAGATTGCCGATTATGCATTTACCACCATCACACCCAACCTGGGAATCGTGGAATACCGCGATGGCAAGAGTTTCTGTATTGCCGATTTACCGGGAATCATTGAAGGAGCCGCTGAGGGTAAGGGACTGGGACATCGTTTTCTCCGTCATATCGAAAGAAATTCCATCCTGCTATTTCTGATCCCTGCAGACAGCAACGATCATAAAAAAGAATTTGAGATTCTCTATCATGAGTTAGAAGAATACAATCCCGAATTACTGCACAAACAATTCATCATTGCGATCAGTAAAAGTGATATGCTGGATGATGAACTGAAAGCAGAAATTGAAAAACAGTTACCCGAAGGCATTCCGCATCTCTTTATTTCCTCTGTAACCAATAAAGGGCTGACCGAACTAAAGGATTTGCTCTGGAATGTTCTGAATAAACCGGTGGAATGAACCAGGCTTTGCAACAATGTCTTTTTTGCGGACAACCGGTCACCCTGGTACATGTGCATGGCCATTACCAGTGCCCCGTTTGTCATACCAATGCCCTCCCCTGCTGTGATGGTGACAACTGTGATACCAACCTGCTATTACAATCAACTGAACGCAAACCATTGGATCAACCGGCAAAAAGCAATTCTTCCCTTCATTCATCCTAAGATACCCGCCTGAGGGTATATGATCATGGCTCTTTGTGTGCGTACTTGCCTAAAATTTTACAATGAAATATTTAATAGCCGGAACAGCCCTCTTCATTGGTATGGCAGTACAGGCACAGGTAAAAACCAGGACCCTTGAAAAAGTAATAGAGCTTCAGGTACCCGGGGAAGCGATCAGTGGAAAACCCGGTACCCGTGGTGCATCTGTGGCCTGGCATCCGGTATTGAAAAAGTATTTTACAGCCATGGCAGGCAATTATCAATATCCAATGACCATTTTTGATCAGCAGGGGAAAAGAGTGTCTTCCATTTATTCCAGCTGCAAAGTAGATACCCGGGGGCTCTGGTATAATCCGGTTACCAAATCGATTCAGGGAAATGGTTTTGACCGAGCCGGTTGGTTCAGTTATAAACTCGATGCCAGTGGCACCAATTTGGATCAATTGCAAACACTGGATACCGGAATGTTACAACCCGGACAACAAGTAGTGGGTGCTTTTAATCCAGCTGAAAAAACAGTGCTCTTTCTTTCAGGAGATTCGGTGATTGCGTACAAAGCTGCAGACCGAAAACCCACTGGAAAAAATATTTTCATCCGTTGGGGAATATCATCCGCTACTGACGAAACTACTACTGAAGGAAGGATTAATAACTATAATTATACCACGGTCGTTTACACCGGCATACCCAATGCGCAATTGGGTTTTCTGAATTTTATTGATTTCCAGGTTGAGCTGTACAACCAAAAGACAGGTTTACTGACACAGGTACTCAAACTTCCTGAGGGTGCGCCGGCTGAAACCAGTTTCAACTTCGCTTATACCAATGGTATGTATTGGTTCTTCAATATGACCGACCGGAAATGGATCGGGTATAAATAATAAATCAATAAGCCCGGCCCACGGTATCACAGGCTGCTTTCAGTAAGGAGTTAGCACCCGGATCATCCTGCCATTTTTCCCAGAACATCACGCCGTTGGCAATATCCTTGGCCAGTTTGGCTTTGCGCTTCACCGTGTATTGTCCGTTATAATAAATGGTGAACGGCGAGGGGTATCCGGAAGCTGTTACTACGGCCGAATCGTATTGGGGATTCCCACCCTGTGACAAAATAGTTTTATAAGTAAGGATGGTATTGGATTGTGTAATTCCCGATGGGCGGCCATAAGCTGGTAAACCCAGCACCGCCTTGGAGGCCGGCATACCCCGGGTGGTTAACCAGTAATTGAGACAGGTTTGAGCCAGTGCATAATCACTGTGGTGTTTATAAGGAACCGTCGTGCTGAAATCATCATAAGCCATGATATTGAAGAAGTCTACATAAGGAAACAACTCGCTGCGGATCGCATCTCTGGCCCCACCGGCATACTTACCTGCTGTGATCGCTGCTGTTAAATAATAACGGCCATCTCGGTGAAGTGAATCTGAAAGTTCTTTCATCAGTAAAGTAAAAGTAGCGTCGGTGCCATCTGTGGTGGTCGGGTATTCCCAGTCCATATCTACCCCATCCAGGTTATTGGCCCTGACGGTATTCATGATTTGTTTGATAAAATTATTCCTGCCTCCTGCCGTGGCCGCCATATTTTTAAAATAGGTTTTGCCATCACCACTGCCATCATTGATGCCCAGGAATACTTTGGCATTATTGGTGCGGGCCTTATCACGCAATGCGGTTAATGTGGCAGCAGGTGAGGAAGGAGCAGCTAAGTCTCCACTGCTGTTCACTGTATAAAAAGAATAAACCACACAATTCGTCATCCTGAATTTTATATCGGGCACATCGGCCAGGTTCCGGTAAGATGGAAAGTATCCCACTACATAATACCCAAAAGCTGCCGGGCTTTGAATCACGGCAAAAGTAAAAGAAGTGGCGGTGGGGCTACAGGCTGCTGAGGTACCGCTGCTGTTTTTGGGTTTTACATACCAGTAATAGGTTTCAGAAGATGGGGTCATCAGCATCGGCATGGTATGACTGGTCCCGGTAATATTGCTGGCAATAACCGATGCAGAAGCAGCTGATGTACCCAGGTAAAGATCATAGGCCGTTGCACCAGAGACGGCGCTCCAGTTAAAATTCAAAGTAGTGGTGGAGCTGGTAAATATGGTGCCGTTTGACGGGTTAGTATTACTGGCACAGCCAGGGACAGGGGTTGGTGTGGGGCTGGGGGATGGACTGTCCTTTTTACTACAGGAACTGATCAGCATGACCAGCAAAAAACCGGCAAAAAACAGCTTTTTCATAAGCAATCAATATAAACTTCAAGATAAGCGTTTTGGTAAAAGTTCAGCTTTTTCGACCCCCTTTTTCCGTAGGTTTGCTGCCTAAATTCTCCTATATGAAGAAACTATTGCTTACAACGATTCTGGCCATTGGTCTTTTCTTCCGCTCTTTTGCTGATGAGGGAATGTGGCTGCCCCTGTTACTGGGTCAGCAGGTGTACAACGATATGGTGAAAAAAGGATTGAAACTGACCAAAGATCAATTGTACAACATCAACAAAGCCTCTCTGAAAGATGCCATCATCATTTTTGGCGGTGGCTGTACCGGTGAAATTGTGAGTGCCGAAGGATTGATTTTTACCAACCACCACTGCGGGTATGATGCGATTGCTTCTGCCAGTACGATGGACAAAAACTATCTCCGCGATGGCTTTTATGCCCGCAATAAGGGAGAAGAAATTCCGACCAACCTTTCCGTTCAGTTCCTGCTGCGGATTGAAGATGTAACCAAAGAAGTGATGGATTCCCTGAAAGGACTGAGTGGTGCTGACCGTCTGAAAAAACAAGCTGAAGTGCTGGCCGCCATCAACAAAAGAATGAGTGATGCCACACAGAATATTGAAACCCGTGTAAATTCTCTTTTCAAGGGTAACCAGTTCCTGGCTTTTGTTTACCAGCGTTATACTGATATCCGTTTAGTAGGTACTCCCCCTGAAAGCGTAGGTAAATTTGGCGGTGATACGGACAACTGGGAATGGCCCCGTCATACCGGTGATTTTTCTGTGTTCCGTGTATACAGTAATCCCGAAGGTAAACCTGCTAAATATACCGATGCGAATATTCCCCTGAAACCAAAATGGTTTCTGCCTGTTTCTTTGAAACCCCTGAAAGATGGTGATTTTTCCATGATCTGGGGATATCCCGGCGGTACCAATCGTTATGAAAGTTCTTATGGAATTAAACTGGCAACAGACATCAATAACCCTACCCTGGTAAAATTGAGGGATGCCCGTTTGAAATACATGTTCGAGGAAATGAAAAAAGATCCAGCCATCAAACTCAAGCTGGCTTCTGATTATGCCGGTATTGCCAATTACTGGAAATTTTATGATGGGGAGACCAAGCAGTTGCTGAAGTATGATGTGTACGGACAGAAAAAAGCGTTTGAAGAAAAATTCAATGCCTGGGCTAAAGGCAAGCCAGAATATGAAAACATTTTTGCTGAATGGGGAAAGGCTTATGATAACTGGAAACCATATGCCAAACACCGGATGTATATCAATGAAGGAATAGCCGGTTCCGGCTTATTATCTTTTGCGGCCTCTATGCTGCAGCTGGAAGCCGCGCTGGTAAAACCAGGTACGCCGGTGGCAGATGCCAAAAAAGCGGCCGAGGCAGTGGACAAACAAAGAGCTGCTTTCCTGGAAGAAGAAAATGCCACATCCGATCAGAATATTGTAGCCGCTGTAACCCGTATGTTTTATGAAGATGTAGTGAAGGAACAGCACCCGCTTGGATTTTATGGCGGTTTAAAAGACAAATACGGTCCGCTGGATGATGACGCTACTTATAAAAAGTATGCGGCCGATATGTTTAAGAATACGATGATCTTTAATGATGCGAAATGGAACGCTTTTGTGTCCAATCCGGATGCCAATACCCTGCAGACGGACCCGGCATTTGCCCAGGCCAGTGCTTTCTTTACCAATTATACCAGTAAGTACATGTCACTCTTCCAGCAGTTCACTGCAAAGAATGCTGAATATGGCAGGCTGTATCTCAAAGGCATTATGGAAATGGATCCGGTAAAAGCTAAAATGATGTACCCCGATGCCACATTCACCATGCGGGTGAGTTATGGTAATGTAAAATCATACCGTCCGCGTGATGCCGTTTTCTATGATTATGTAACGACCTCCAAAGGTTTGCTTGAAAAATACAAAGCAGGTGATTATGAATTTGATTTACCTGCCAACCAGATTGAATTGCTGAAGAAAAAAGATTTCGGTCAGTATATGGATCCTACCCGGAAAGATCTGGTGATCGGATTCATCACCACCAATGATATTACCGGTGGTAATTCCGGTTCACCTGTAATCAATAACAGGGGTGAACTGATCGGTCTGGCTTTTGATGGCAACTACGAGGCCCTCAGTCATAAGCTGGCTTTTGACAAAGACCTTAATCGTACCATCTGTGTGGATATCCGTTATGTGCTGTGGTGCATTGACAAACTGGGTGGTGGCAGCAATATTATCAAAGAGCTGAAGCTGATGAAATAAGTACCAATGTATTAACTTTAAAGCGCCGGCAAATGCCGGCGCTTTTTTATTTATGCGAACGGCCCTTTTGTTTTTTTTCTTCACAGTACTCTGTTCCTGTAAAGGCGGGGTGTACAGGGCGCCTTCCAACAGTATGGCCGAAACGATCCGCGAAGGAGAAAGCTTCTATATTCGTTCAGCCAATCAATTCAACCGGAATGATATCGTTGCCTTCCATTATTATGGCGATGATTACACGGCAGGGCCGGATGAAGAAGGGCATTTTCAAAAACATTGGGAAAAACGTTTTTGTCGGCTGGTTGCCATTTCCGGTGACAGTTTACAAATCCGGAATGATACGGTGTACCTGAATGGAAAGATGGTACCATTTCCTCCGGGGGTGAAACTGATGTATAAAATTTATGCGGTCGCGATGCTGGAGGATGAGTTGTTAGCCGGGGATGCCCGAAATGATTTCGGGCCAGCGGAGAGCCTGAACAATCAGATCATTTATCGTTTGGCACTCAGCCGTGATCAGCTGGCGCAAATACAAAAAAGGCAACCTGAGATCATTCAGGTGGAGCATGCATTTCCGGAGCCGATGATCAGCGAGGATACGATGTATGCCAGCATCAATCCGGCCCTGCACTGGAATAGTTCCAATTACGGGCCAGTCAGGATTCCATTACCCGGTGAAACCATTGAAGTAACCTCTTTGAATTATAAATTATACCATGCCATTCCCGGGATCAAAATGGGGACCAATAAAATTCAGGAACAACTATACTTTGTATTGGGAGATAACAGGCATATGAGTATGGACTCCCGTTATATCGGGTTTCTGGCCCATTCAAATATGTATGGTATTGTGAAATAATGAATAAATTCGTGACCTAATCATTGAAACACATTCTTAAAATAGCTTTTGCAGTATGGCTGCTGACTGCTGCCCTGGGATTACAGGCGCAGAACACCCGTTTCAGCATTGCGACTGATCTGAGTGTGCAGCATAGTTTCAAAAAGGAGCAGCGGTTTACGGCTATTGGGCAGACTACTTATCTGCATATACATATTGCGCCGAAAGATGGCTTCTATGCATCATTCGCTTATTATTCCAATGGCAAATTCAGCAATAATTTAAGTGCTACAGCCAAATTGGTCAGCACAACTCCATCACAGATCAGTTATGTGAACAAAGCAAATATGCGATTGAAAGAATTTTCCATGGGCTGGAAGAAATACCTCCTGGGAAATGCGATGAGTGATAAAGGGATTAATATTTATGCCTCGGCCGGTTTTGGTCTGATGCTGGGAAGGGTGGAGAACAGTCATTCCGTTGGTATTGATACAGCTTTATATGATGTACCTGTATTATCCGGTCGGGCCAATTTCAAAAGGCTCAGTATTGATCCAGGTATCGGATTCGACCGAAATATTGGTGCGGATATTTATCTCTATGCAGAGGGCCGTATCTGGATACCAACAGATGGTTTTCCCAGCCGGTATATTTATATCAATGACCGAGCGCCATGGACGGGGATGGCGAGTTTGGGGTTGAGGGTGATGTTTTGAGGGGGGAGGAAAGTTGAAAGGTTGGGAAGTTGAAAAGTTGATATGGTTCTTCTCTCATCGTTCTTGATAAAAACTTCATTAATCGTCCTTTTGACCAAGTATGAAAAAGCAGGGAAAGGATGATTTATTTAAATTTTATTTTAATAATAGCTTTACTGTATTGGGCAATGCTAAAAAGTAAATTGAAGCATAAGGTTTAATTAATTAAACTTTTCCTCCTTATGAGCCTTTCCTTACTTTTTTTCTTGATAAAAAAAGTAACAAAAAAATCAAGACGGGTCGAAGCGGAACTTTCCGCTCTTTGGAATTTTCCTAACACGACCCGTCCTTCGACACTCAAAATTTTGCACGGTCCTTAATGCAGTATTTTTCATGCGTGATATTTTTGGTATCACTACTGCGCTGATTTTTCAACCTCCGGCGGAATATAAAAACGAAGCGGAATGCAGATTGAAAAATAGGCGCTTGCTACATTTCACTTTATTCGACACTCAAAAAATATTCTGCGCCCGGGCCTTTTTAAGTTCTCTCGACGAACTGCAATAAGGATGCATTGTCCGTCCTAGTGGCCAAATATGGAGAACGGGGCAACGTTCATTTATACCGGGCTCCCACAATTTTATTAATCGTAACTTAAGAAGTTCCTTCATTTCTTTGATGGGCTATGAACTTCAAGCTAAAAGAATTTCCATAGCGCCTATTTTTCGATCAGAACAAGTTTCCAATTTTAAACTAGGCGGGAGATCGAAAAATGAGCGCAGTAGGGTAATTCATTATAACACGCATGAGAAATCCTGCATTAAAGCCCGTCCCAGAGCAACCTTTCCGGGAGCCGGTTCGCCTTCGGAAATCTCCAAGGAGAATGAATTTCCCTTTCGAACCGGCTAGCGTTTTTTGTTACTTTTTGGGGCAATGCCAAAAAGTAAAAGATGATTAGGCTTGTTAATATCAACTTTGTCCATTCAAAGGCTTTCCCTTACTTTTTTTCTTGATAAAAAAAGTAACAACCTGCCTGCCGGCAGGCAGGAAAAATCAAGGGTCCCCCCTTCAACAACCCCAAAAAAAACTATTTCCCCTCCCTAACTTTAGGTTATGAATAAAAAATCTCTCTGGCTCCGCCTCCGCAACTACCACTTCGATCATGTGGTTTCGCCTGGTCTCTGGGACCATATCACCGCCAAATTCGGTCATTCCAACCCCTCACTCAAAGCATTTGCCGGCAAAATCGCCCGCAAACACGGATGGAAAAATTCATTCGCGCTTCATGCTATTGATGAATATAAAAAATTTGTCTACCTCGGTATCATCAGTGATTTTCAAGTCACCCCTTCCAAATTCATTGATGTAGTATGGCATGAACATATTCTT
>Ga0209174_10002364_pt1 | contig 12489 bp, 21 predicted proteins | sample JI91814BDNA_FD_187505 | JGI IMG/M metagenome (GOLD analysis project Ga0209174, IMG submission 187505) | Wastewater effluent complex algal communities from Wisconsin, to seasonally profile nutrient transformation and Carbon sequestration -... | ecosystem: Engineered > WWTP > Effluent > Algae...
CGACCTGCTTGCGGAGCCTGGCCAGTTCCTCCAGCTCGGCGCGGATCGTGTTGACCCCGAGCCAGGAGCCGTCGCTGATCGTCTCGTCGGCGGGCAACTCGGCGATCAGGTCGGTGCGGCGTGCGGCGAGCCTGCGAACCTGCGTGCTGTAGCCGGTGAGAGCGCCCTCGTCGCTGTCCTCGTGGTCGCTGGTCCGGAGCGCGGCGATCTGGTTGAGGGTGTGCCACAGGCACTCGGCGACAACCTGGGCGTGGCGGAGGTGGCTTTGCGTGGTGTTTTGCTCCTCGCGAGCACGCTCCAAACCGAGGAAGGCCTTGGTGTTCTCCCCGACGATGCGCTTCAGGTCGTTGCGCATCTTCTGGTAGCAGTTCGCGCTCACAGCGATCTGGTCGCCGGGCAACCGCTCCCGCATCATGAGCACCGGCGCCGAGGGCATCGGCATCCATGAGGCCGTGAGCGGGTCCCAGACGTCGGAGATGCCAGTGCGGCGGCCCGGCGGCTCGACGATGGCGAGGATGCGCTTCGTGTCGGCCAGCCAGGCGTCGATGGTGTCGAGCACCGCGCGGCCTTCGGGCTCGCCGGCCGACATCTCGCTGAGCAGGTGCTCCTGCAGGAACGTCCAGGCCTTGTTGAACTCCGCGTCGGTGGCGCGGGGCCGAATTTCCATGACGTGGACCGGAGCGGCCTGGGCGTGACGCGGGTCCACCTCCGGCGCCTCGGGTTGCTTGAGCGCCTCCCGGAGCATGCCCAGGCCCGCAGCCGCCACCACGCCAGTCCAGGCGTACTGGGCCTTACCGCGGTCATCGTAGCCAGCGTGGGTCAGGCCAGCGCCCGTGCAGGCCTTGCGGATGCGGTCCCATGGGTCGTTGTCCTGCGCGGCCTCCAGGCATTGCTGGAGCGCGGTGGTGAGGATGTTGAGAACTGGTCGTAGATCGATGGCTGTCATCCGCGCTGAGACCGCCTCGGACCCGGGTCTATTCGATCGAGCTGAGCGGCGTCTCGACGACCAGGTGGCTGGTCATGGGCCCGAACATGCGGTGCATGTCGACGTCGTGGCTCTTGAGGAGCCACATCTTGCCGTCCCGCTTGAACAGCAGGGACACGGTCAGGGTCTGCGCGAGCTTGTCGATCGGCGGCCGGATGACCGTGACGATCGTGCCGCCGCGGAGATCTGCCGGCAGCGGCCCCTCCTCGATCGGGGTGGAGGTGAACTCGAGGCGGGTCTGGTCGACGTCCTGCATGCCCCGCTCTACCCGGCACGTTGCGCCCGCACAACCAGCCGGGCAGGGTGCCGCCGTGCACATCACGGTCTCGCCGCTGGTCTTGCTGGTCGTACTCGCCTTCCTCGTGCCCTGGAGCGACCTCCGCCGGCACCTGCGAGCCCGGCTGTTCCAGGTCGCGGCGGCGATCCTGCGCATCTCCCTCCAGCGCTGGGAGCGGGCGACCGTGCTGGTCTACGTCGGCCAGATAACCGTGGGCGGGGCGTCGGGGCTCGTCCAGCGGATCATGCGGGTCCGCGGGCCACTCGTCCTCCTACTCGACTCACCCGGCGGCGACATCCAGAGCGGCCTGCAGATCGCCCACGCGCTCGCAGCCCACCCCGCCAAGGTCACTGTTCGGGCGCCTGACCAGTGCGACAGCGCCGCGACAATGGTCGCCTGCGCCGCGGACCGCATCGTCATGGGCCCGCACGCCCACATCGGCTACACGGACGCGATCTGCCACATTGACCCGACCGACCTGCGCGCGGGTCCAGTCGTCGCCGCGGAGAAGCTCGGGACCACGGTCGACCTGCAGCGCAGCCGCTCCACCCTCTCGCGCATCGCCGCTGGCCTCGCCGACGCGATGGTCGCCCGCGGTCGGCACGGCGACGCAGCTCGGGCGCTGGCGCAGCGGCTCACGTTCACCGAGGACGACCACTGGGTCCCGCTGTTCCCAGAGCACGCCCGCGAGCTTGGCCTCAACGTCGAGGTCGACGCTGCTGACCGACGCTGGTACCTGCTCGCCTACCTCGCTTCGTGGTCGCACCCGTGAATGCCCGCCGCGAGGGGGCCGTCTCGCGGGCATGACCGCCGCCATCATCGTCGCGCTCACCATCCTCGGCCTAAGCTTCACCGTCCTCGTCGTCAGCTTCGTGCTCCACAACCGGGCTGTTCGCCGGGCCCTACCGCTCGCACACCACTACTTGCTCTCCCACAAGGAGGCGACCGTCCTCGAGGTGACCGCGTGGATCACGGAGCACGAGGGCGGCTTCCGCGTGCACCACACCATCGTCGCGGAGGCCCTGCGCGAGCTGGAGCGCACCCGTTTGGCTACGAGCCGCCTGCAGCGGACTGGTCTCCCGCCGGCGCGAGCGGGATACCCGATGCGGGTCTACCAGCTCGACACGGAGACCAAGGCGCTCGTCGCTGACAGCGCGGGTTGAGATATACGTGGGGTCTATGAGCCGCACCGCCATCCTCCTCGCCACCATCCTGTCCCTCGCCTGTACGCCTGCGCCGGCGCGGCCCACCGAGACCTGCCTCGAGGTCACGCCCCGCAACAACCAGAGCCAGAATCCCGACCTCGCTGGTGCAGCACCCCTCGCGGGCGTCATCAAGATGTTCCAGGCCTGTGGGCTGGAGAAGACCTCCGCCGAGGTGCTCTACTGGGAGACCTTCGAGGATAATCCGGGCCCGCAGGCCTACGTCATCTTCCATCAGCGCTTCCTGACGACCAGCGCGGTCGACGAGTGCATGCGCATGTGGCTGATCGCCAACGGCGCACAGGACCCGTCCGCGAACTTCACCACGTCCGGCGAGAGCGGCGGTCCGGGTTCCGATTCCAGTGGTTGACCTCGAAGAGATGGCGCGGGAGCTCGGGACGAGCGTCGAGCGGTTGCTCTCGGCCGCGGCGAGCGGGGGCGTTGTAGCCGAGCTCGTCGAGCACGGACACCGGGCATTTCTCGCCGTCACCCGAGCGGGTCTCGTGGACATCCGCGTCTACCGCTGCGGGCGCGAGGACCAAGGCCCCGTCGAGGCGCGGAACGGTCTGGACGACCTCGCCGCCGCCCGCGCCGAAGCGGGGCGGATCTTGGCCGGCTTCGCGGTCCCGCAGCTCGACCTGTTCGGGTGACCGCAGGCGCCTTTACGGCAGGTACCAGAGCGTGACCGTCGCCGTGGTCGCGCCCGCAATGTGGCTGAGCTCGCCGGGAGTGTCCGCCCCCAGCCAGGCCGACAGCTGAAGCTGCAGATCGCTTCCCGTGCGGTAGCCGCAGGCCTGGTAGCCGAATCCGACCTCGGCAAGACCAATGGCCTCGAGGGGGAGGCCAATATCGATCCCGAGGATGCCGACCTGCAGGGAGTCGGTGTCCGGGTCCGTCGACTCCGGAGCTGCGTCGAACGTGATGTACCCGCCGAGCAGGATGTACCGGCCCGGCATCGCGGGCGAGAGCGGGAGATCGACGGTCTCGCCGCTGAGGCCTGCGAGGGAGACGACAGCTTGGTACCGCTGTGCCGAAGGTGAAGATTTGCCGCCCCAGGTGGTCATGGCCCACGTCTACCAGATCCGGGTGGTGACGGCTGTCCAGGTGAATCTCCTGCGCGTGGCCCGCGTCTGCGCGGGCATGCTCCTCAACCCCAACGACAAGTCCCACGTCAGCCTCGACGCCCTCCGCTTCGCCAGCGAGCACGCCCTCGCCAAAAAGAAATTCGGCGTCGACTTCCGCCGCTCCGACATCGTGGCCGCGGCTGAGCGCTCGGCCGACCAACTCCCGCCGGAGGGCCGCAGTGACGAGCGCGAGATCGCCGTGCTCTGGTGCTTCGCCACGCAGGTGTTCCATCACCTCGGGATCGACGTCCGGCTCGCTTGAGCTACTTGAGCGCGACCCCCTCGTCCTTCGCCATGGCGAGCCAGCAGATCCACCAGGCCATGAGGTAGTCGCTCGTGTGCTTCTGGTCGCCGGAGTAGTTGATCGCGCCGTGCACGAGCGAGAGCATCTCCTTCGTCGGCGGCTCGAACATGTTCTGCGGCCGGGGGAAAATCCACTTCCCCGGCGGCGCGAGCTCCAGCTCCATGTGTTTGATGCCAAACTTGAGGCTGTGCTTGTTCGAGCCCGTGTTGTGGTCGACGACGTTCGTGACGTGCAGGTTGTCGAGCCGCACGGCCTGCCGGACGAGCTTCTGCATGCCGTTCGTCTCGACGGCGATGATCGAGCGGTAGCGGGCGTAGACGTCGTGGATCCGCTCGACCGTCTCTTTGATGTCCCACTTGCCGGCCTGGATCTCGAGAATTCGCCGCTGCCCGGTCGCCTGGATCTTCGCCGCGGTGAGGATGACCGTCTCGTCGTCGCCCTCTCCTGACGCGAGGTCGACGCCGGTGTACGTCTCGCACAGCGTCGTGAGCGGGTTCCACGTGTACTCGTAGGGCACGCCGCGGCCGTTCATCAACGCCAGCGCGAGCGCCTCGGGGGAGAAGCCCATCGAGCCGCGCCGCATGAACAGGCAGTCGATCATGAAGCGAGCTGCCCAGCCGAGCGACGCGATGCGCTGGATCAGCGCCTCGCGCTTCCACAGCTCCGGGATCAGCGGCCACCATGGAGCGATCTCGTTCCACTCCGGATCCGCGGAGGTGATGATCTTCCCGGTCGGGCCTCGCTGGACCCGCGCGCCGTGGATGAGCTTGCGGACGCCCGGCTGCATGCAGGCCTGGGCCATCGCATCGTCCTCGGTCCACGGATGTCCCAAGAACCAGGCGCGGCTCGGAAGATGCGGCGGCCGGCGGGACAGCGCCTCGGCCTGCACCCGGTCCCACACCTGCTTGCGCATGTACGGCGTGAGCGTGTTCTCGACGTTCAGGAGGTCGTCGACGAGGATCAGATCCTTGCGCGACCCGAGGATCTTCGTGGTCAACCCCGCGCACTCGATCGACGGATCGGTCAGGTTGTCCGCGCGATCCACGTGGAGCTGCGTGTTCGACCACGAGCTCTGCCCCTTCTTCCTGCCCGGGCGCAGGTGGGGGAAAACCGCCTGGACGAACGCGTTGTGCTCGATGTCGGCTTTGATGCCGGTGAGCATCTTCTCGGGCAACTGCGAGGTCGCCGAGAGCAGGAGGACGCGGAGGTTCGGGTTGTGCCCGAGCTCCCACAGAACCCGCCACCTATGCACCTGGGTAGATTTGGCATGACCCACTGGCGCACACAGGACGGCCGTTGAGGCCCCCGGCAGCGCGCTCGCCCGCGTGAAGTGGTCTTGCCACATGCGATGCGCGCCGGCCTGCTTGCCGACCCACACCTGGCCCTCGATGCGACCGCACGCCTCGACGAACGTGTTCGGGTCGGTGCGCGCGTGGACGACGAGGTTCGCGTCGCTCGCGGCGCGGCGCCCGAGAAGTTCCGTCAGCTCCGGGAACTGCGCCGACTCGGGGAAGTCGGGGGTGTAGATGGCGCCGTCAGCCATCGACGACCGCCTCGTGAGCGGCTACGGTCCGCGCATGTTGCTCGACGTCGTCCGCGCTCCCGGTTCTTCCACCGACCTCACCTTCCTGGCCCCGCTGGCCGGCTTTGGCCTGCTGGCGCTGTTCGTGGTCCTGCTGCGCGTCTACCTGACGCGAGCCCGCCTGCGCTCGGCCCGCGCAGCGCAGGTCGTCGCGGCCTTCAACACGCCCATGAAGACCCGCATCATCGGCTGCTCGACGCTCGCCGAGCGGCACGACGCGGGGTACGGAGGCGACGGCTCGCGGGTCCGGCCAGGCTTGCGCGCGATGTGACACCGCGAGATGAAGCCCGAGGTGGACTGCGGCGTCTACGCGTGGATGTTCACGAAGCGCCAGCGCACCGCCATCGACCACGCCTGCCTCCGCGCAACCGACTCCAACCACCCGCGTTTCCTGGCCCGCAGCGCGACGTGGCAGACACTGCTGACGGTCAACAAATGACTGGACTTCGCCGGCGGTCGGCCGGTGTGGCACGTGAGCCTCTCGACGCTGGGCCTCCTGCCGCTCGCGGAGTGGAGCGAGTTGCGCGAGGCGAAAGCCCACGAGGCCGCCCTGGCGCTTCTCGCGGGTCTTGGCGAGCGTGACGGCGAGGGCTGGAAGCGCGGCACCCTCGTGCTGCACCTGCGCCGGCCGCTCACCGGCGACGAGCAGAGCGAACTCCCGCTGGGATGGATGGCGATCCCGGCCGTCGACCGCGGGTGATACAACGAGGCCATGGCCGACCCAACCCGCTCGATCCGCTCCGGCACCGCCGGTGTCGTCCTCCCGCCAGGCTGCGGTCGCACCCTCACCAGCGTCGATCACGTTGCCGGGCCGCTCGACGTCACCGTGACCTTCAAGGCCCCGCCAACCGAGGCGCCGGCCAATTTTACGCAGACCCGACCGCGCCCTCGCGCGAGGTGAACATGCCCAGCGCCGGCGACGTCGGTGCCGGGCATGTCCTGCACCGACGCCCCGGTCCGCCCGCTGACCGACTTCCCTGAGTTGCTCCGGCTCGCCGCTGACCTCCTGACCGACCCGCCTGCGAAGCCGCGCACGCTCCGGAGCGCTGCCGACTTCGGCGTGGTCCCGGGGTCGAATGCGGAGGATCTCCTCGCTAAACTCGTGTTCCACGCGCCCGATGGCCCCGACTCGTCGAACGACGCCTTGACCCGCGCCGGGCTCGCTTTTGGCCTGAATCGGCTTGCGGATGCCCCTTCGCACCCGCACGACGTCTACCTGCAGCGCTTCTACGAGCTCCGCGCTGCGGGTCTCAAAATCCAGGAGCTGGAGCTCGCGGCGCGGAAGCGTCAGGCCACCATCGACCGCCAGGGTTTGGAGCTCGGCGACCTGCGCAAGCTCGCCGAGCGCGACGAGGACGGCTATTTGCTGTGCACGCACTGCCGGCGGGAGCGCTCCGCCGGGCGTAAGGCCGTCCAGGGCTGCGGCGACTGCAGGTGGCTCAACGATGGCCCGGTGGAATGTGCGGTCTGCAGCGCCGATCACCCCACGCACGCCCACGCGGTCCATGAGCGCGAGCTCCTGACCTGGCTGAGCGAGGACGGCGGGCCTGACGACCCCGCGCGGATCGTGCTCGACGGCGGCCGGCTGATCGCCTGGGGTGAGGCGCTCCCGTTGTTCCAGGGGCACGCGAGTCATATGGCCGCACGGGCCGTGGCGGAGATCGAGCGCCGCCTCCGTCTCCTCGCCAACGGTGAGAGCCTCGCGGTCAGCTACGAGGGCCTGCGCCTCGACGGGGTCGGGCGGGCCTGCATCGAACAGCCGGAATACCTCGTGCTCGGTCCGGACGAGAGACCACCCCTCGGCAAGAGCTGGACGGTGTACGGGCCGATGACGGCGATGCTCCGCGCGCAAGGGAAGGCCTTGGACGACCAGAAGGCTGGTCTCGCCGGCCAGCCCATCGTCGCCCACGGGGCCGCGCCGGCCTACGCCTCCGACCTCGCGCCGGAGCAGGGCCAGTGCCCGAAGTGCCGCCAGCACAACGGGCCTGACGCCGACGACTGCATGTCGTTCTACTGCGAGCGCTGCAAATACTCCTACGGGGCCTCGGAGACCTGACCCATGACCAAAGGCCGCCATTACCTCGTCCTCAGCATCGAGCCGTTCCTCGTCGTCGCGCACTACAAGGGCCACCCGATGGCGCTCGTGAGCCTGCAGGCGCCGAGACCGGCCCACCCGATCACCATCGGCGACCACCCCGGCGCGGACCTGGACGTGGGCCTCGGCAGGGCCCGCGTTTCGGTCTTCGGCGACGACCGCGTGTTGTTCGCCGAGGTCACGAGCCCTGGTGCGGGCGTGACGACCTACCGGCTCGACTACGGCCAGCGCTTGGAGTTCGGCGACACCGTCCTACATTTCTTCCCCGATGAGCAACTGCCCGCCAGCCTGTACCGGCCCAGCGGGACCGACTGCGACGAACTGCTCTCGCTCCCCGAGTTCCAAGCCGAAGTCGCCCGGCTTGTCGCTGCCCTGACCACGGAGACCTGACCCATGCTCGAAATCTTCACCAGCTACGCCGTCTTCTCCTCCCTCAACCCTGTCGTTCAGGTGCTGTTCTGCATCATGGTCCTGGGGTTCCCCTACGCCCTCGCTGAGGCGTACCGCCGAAAGTGACCATGCGCCGCTTCCGCTCCATCTCCGACTACCTGTCCCTCGGGACACTCAAGCCCGCCGACGTGCTCAGCCCGCCCCGGCCCGCGCTCATGGGCGCCCGCGTCGCCGGCGGCAAGCCGTTCGAGCGCAGCGACCTCGTCGTCGCCGAGCGCCTGACCGTCAAGCACATCCGCGACTCGGTCGCGCAGCTCGCCGAGGAGGGCGTCCCGCCGATGACCGAGGAGCTCAACAACCGCGACCCGGTCGCTGGCCACAAGCCGATGTTCCCGCGCATCCCGCCCGAGGTCGCCGCGGGGTTCGGGCCCTGGTACGAGGTCCGCCTCCCGCCGCAGGACATGACCGCGCTCCTCGCCGACCCCGAGTACTTGGCTGGTGAGGCCGCGGGCGAGTTCCGCGTCGCCGGCAAGGGCGTCGTCATGGTGCGGCCGCCGATGGTCGCCGTCGACGACATCATCGACCCCGCGACCGGCAAGGTGGTCCGGCGCGAGCGCAACGCGATCCGCCTCGAGGAGGTCTGACCCATGTTCTCCATGACCAACATGCACGAGCGCCTCGCGGCCGGCGAGAGCATCCCCATGCCCGAGGGCAAGCGGGCGCGTCCCACCGGCCCTGCTACCACCTGTCCCAAGTGCAATGGCAACAAAACCGTCGTCGAGGAGATGTCCGCTGCCTGCAACTTCCGCTACCTCGAGTCCGAATGCGGGGACTGCTGGGGGACCGGCACCGTCGTCCCGTTCGTCATCGAGCTCGACCCGATGGTGCTCGCGCCGTGGATTGGCTCCCTGCGCTCCGGCCTCGCCGAACGCTTCACGGTGACCAACGAGCGCGTCGCCTTCATCGAGAACGACAAGGGCGAGGTCAGCGTGGGCATCGACCCGCCCGACGGCAAGCGCGTCACGATCGATCTGCGGGCCTGCAAGGGCACCCGGCAGCGGCGCTCCGAAGCGCTGGACCTGACCTGGGAGATCGCCATCCGCCTCGCCGACGCCGAGCTCCGTGCGCTCGGCTACCGGGGGACCTGACCATGGAGCCGCCCATCACTGCCCGCGCTGCCGTTCTGCAGGTCCTCGACGAGGGCCCCGCCTACGGAATGGAGCTCATCGACCGCGTGCACGCCCGGACCAACGGCGTCGTGAAGATCTTGCAGGGCAGCCTCTACCCGGCCCTGCGCGGTCTCGAGAACGACGGATTCGTCATCCTCACCACCAGCCGGGTCGCCCGCGAGGGCCGGCCGCGGATCTACGCCGAGCTAACCGAGGCGGGCCGCACCCGCGCCGTCTCCGATCGCCAGGTGTTCCTCGCGCTGTCCCGCACCCCGGAAAGGTCTGTCCCGTGAACCAGTTCGCCGCCAACGTGCTCATCGTCGTCTACCAGTTCACCTCCTCGCCCGAGCTCGCGATCTCGGGCTTCATCCTCGCCGTCCTCGACATCGCGCGGGCCATCCGCGAGAAAGCGACCTGACCCATGGAACAGCTTCGACCCTTCCGCCAGCAGCTCGACGATCGAAAGCCGCCCGCCCGCGCCTTCAACGGCATCCCCTTGAGCGTGCTGCGCGAGGCGTACCACAGCTGCGCACCTACCAGAAGCTGTGGATCGCCGAGGAGCTCCGCCGCAACCCGGACGTGCGCATCGGGGTCGTCGGCCGCGGAGTGAAATAATCCGCTGGATCCGGCCAGACCAGGATCCGGCCTGTTCGCGGAGATAGCACCGCGAAAGTCGAACCACAGGCCACAATCCTGGCCCGGAATAATCCGCGAACCATGGCCTGAATCGGCGTTTTACGACAGATCCCGCGCCCGCCTCGGATCCGACAGGGCCGTTCCTGAGTAAAAACTCGCTACGATTCGACTTTCGCGGGTCTATTCCGCGGTCCTGTCCAATCAGCCGCCCGCGGGCGGGACGTGGGTCAGGTAGTCCTCGGGATCGACCGGCTCGGCATCCGGGGGCGGCCCCGCCCTCGCCGCGGCCAGCTCCGCCGCCCTCGCCAGCGCCTGCTCCCGCGCCGGCGCCAGCAGGCCCAGGAGTTCCTCCGCCTCCTCAGCCGGCACCTGCAGCCCGAGCTGGTGGTAGACCGTGACCTGCGCCTGCGTCGTCTCCGGCTGGCTCATCCACGGGGTCCTGGCGTTGGCCATCTCCTCGGCGAGCAGGCCGAACAGCCGCGCCCGCGCCTCCTTCGGGATGTCGTCGAGCTTGAGCTCCTGCCAGTCCTCGGGGCGGAGGTTCTTCGCACCAGCGTTGATCCCCTCCTTGAGGTCGAACTGCCGCCGGCGCTCGGCGACCTCCGCAGCTCGGATCCGGTCCCGAGGATCTGCCCGATCCGACGCGCAGATCCGGCGGACCACGGACATGTGGTCGAACTGCGGCCCCGGGTCCTCCTGGATGATCGCCTCCCCCACCGTGGCCGCCGATGGCAGGTCCGCCGCAGCAACCTCTCCACCAGCCTCCAGGGCATCCAGGGCCCGGTCCCTCGCCAGCGCCGCCTCGAACTTGTGCGGCTCACCTCGGGCGATCACCATCATCCGCTGCGCAGATCGCCGGCTGATCCCCAACCGCTCCGCGACCTCGATCTCGCGGCGTGTCCCCGCCTGCCAGAGCGCCCAAAACCGCGCCCTGGTTACAGCCGCCTTCTTCTGGCTGTCATTCCGCACCGAGGATCCGACCCTACCGGATCACGGATCCGCGGTCACCGCACGGCCGGACGTCCGTCGAGATCGCGCATCGGGACCCGGAACACCACGGTGGGCTCGCACAAGAACCGGGCCAAAACCGCGTTTTGAACACGGCTGTGGCCGTTCTCGCTGCTGAACAGCGGCACGGACGGGATCATCGCGCCAGCGGGTGGTGGCCTCGGACCGAGGCCAAACGTGGCCGCTCGATGAGGTCGAGATCGATATGGAGCGCGGCGCGGCGATGGTCGGGATGCTGTCGGAAGGACCGGAGGACAAGCAGGGAGCCCAGGACGTCGACCGTGGCGAGGTGGCTGGGCTGGTCCCGAAGGGCGGCGATCAGCGCGTCGACGACCAGGGCGGTCGTGCGGGCGGAGTGCTGGAAGGTCAGGCGGAGGGCGCGACCGGAGACCACATACTCGCCGATGGGGGCGGTCTGGCGCAGACCTGGGCCGAACGAGATCATGGGCGAGCTCTGGTTGAGGTCAATACGGAAGTCGACGTGGACGCCGCCCGGCTCGACGGACCAGCTGGTGCCGCGCCGTTCGAACAGGCGGAGGCCGGAGATCGAGAGGATGGACCCGTCGGCCTCCAGGTTGTCGTAGAGCAGGCCCATCGACATGCGCTGGAACTCCGGGTCGGAGCGGAGCTCGTACATCGCCGCGGGGCTGAGGTAGGCGTTGTAGGTGCCGTCCTCGTTGGTCGGGGCGCCCTGGGCGTCCAGCTCGGCGCGGGCGCGGCGGAGAGCTGCAAGGGTGGCCCGAGGCGGTCGGAGAACAGGTATCGGCTCCGGCGTGGGATCGACGCCCCACGGGTTCGGGTCGTTCGGACCGAGCCGCGGCAGTTCGGGCGCCTCGTCCAGCGGACGCTCGATGGTGGCCGTGAACCTCATCACGCACCGGCAGGCGATCAACGGTCCGCGCGACCACGTCCTGTGCCCCGGCGAGGCGGTCGTGGCGATGGCGTGCGCGTCGGAGTGGGTGCGCAGCGGGGCCTACCGACCGCTGCCCGACGCGGTCCTCGTCGACGGCGTGGGCAAGCCATGGCCGGCGTCGTGGCGGTCGCACCTGCCCGAACGCGGTCAGGTCTCGCTGCCCGTGGCCTAGAAAAGCCTTTGCTGCGCTGGGTCCACGATCTCCATCACGCGCTCGCGGGCAATGTCCGCCCAGCGCAGGCCATCACGCTCGCGGGCCCCAAGGTCGCCGCCGACGAAGCGGCGCCCGTGTTTGGCCGCGGAGATAGCGGTCGTGCCGGACCCGACGAACGGGTCGCAGACGAGACCACTGGGTGGTGAATAGCAGAGCACGAATGTGTCGGCGAGCCAGTTTGGAAATGGCGCGTGATGTTCTGCATCGTAGACGCTGGGGTTGCATGGACCATGTGATAGGGCTGTGGTCAACGTCTTGGTTTTTCCGACCATGCAAATGCCGCGGGAAGCATCGTTTTGGCGTTCTGTTGTATCGCGATAGCGACGTTGTTGATGGCGTTTCCCTGGGTTATGCGTCGGTATTGTGTACGCCTGCACATCGAAAGCACTCGGTCCCTTGCGCTGTAAAACGTGCAGAGGTTCCCACCCGCTGCGCCACCTGTCCCCGAACACACCCGGCACACCATCGCGAATGTACGCGCAATGTTCGACGTATCGCAGACCGACGCGCTCGGCCCAGTCGATGGCCAACTTGAACGCGATCAGGCTGCGCTCGCTCCCGATTTCCTTGCTCCGCCAGAAGCGAACAGG
>Ga0209174_10002366_pt1 | contig 12487 bp, 11 predicted proteins | sample JI91814BDNA_FD_187505 | JGI IMG/M metagenome (GOLD analysis project Ga0209174, IMG submission 187505) | Wastewater effluent complex algal communities from Wisconsin, to seasonally profile nutrient transformation and Carbon sequestration -... | ecosystem: Engineered > WWTP > Effluent > Algae...
GGTCCACGGACCGCCACAACTGCACACACACACTTCACCATTCATCCCGGGCGGCCGCGCGCCCAACCATCCAGCGGCCGCCGACGCGAGTCACTCGCACGGATGGCTGGGGGACCCACGTGTGGCCGGCATCGATGCTGGCCTTGGGGTGCAGCCGGCCGAGCCGGCGGGGAACCTGACCTCCCTAACCCGACAGCTAACCCCGGCGGCGCGACGTCAGGAAAGGGCACTCCCCCATGGCCATTCGCGCCACCCTCCGTTCATCCAGCCCATATGCCGGCCGCCACCGCGCCGCCCGCCGCCCCAGTCGTGCGCTGCTCACCGCCGCCGGCTCGGCCGCGGCTGTCGGCGCCATCCTCGCCCCGACCGCGGCGCACGCCGACACCGTGTGGGATGCGGTCGCCGACTGCGAGAGCAGCGGCAACTGGTCGATCAACACGGGCAACGGTTACTACGGCGGCCTGCAGTTCTCGGCATCCACCTGGACCGGCTTCGGCGGCGGCAAGTACGCGCCCTACGCCCACCAGGCCAGCAAGGGCGCCCAGATCTACATCGCTCAGGCCGTGTTGAAGGTCCAGGGCCCGGGTGCGTGGCCGGTCTGCGGCGCGCGGGCCGGCCTGACCGTGACCAACGGGCTCGCGGTCGACCCCTGGACCGACACCACGGGCTCGGGCGGCTCGACCGGTGGTAGCTCCTCGACCAAGCTCGTCGTCGACGGCGTGCTCGGACCCAAGACCTATGGCGCAATGGAGAAGTGGATCGGCCGGCCGGTCGACGGCAGCTTCACCCTCAGCGACCGCAAGGCCCTCCAGACCAAGCTCAAGGTCACTGCGGACGGCGTGATCGGCCCGATCACGACGAAGGCCCTGCAGAAGGTCGTCGCCCACACCCAGGACGGCATCTGGGATTCCAGCACGACCAAGGCCCTGCAGACCTACCTCAACAAGGTCCTCTGACAGCACCGACACGGCGGCCCTCGCCCCCGGCTCCCCCCGTCGAGAGGCCGGCTCCCCCCGTCGAGAGGCCGGTTCAGCCCCGTCGAGAGGCCGGTTCAGCCCCGTCGAGAGGCCGGTTCAGCCCCGTCGAGCGGCCCCGATCGGCGTTGGCCCGGCCCGCCCGGCCTACACGTCGGGACAGACCTGATGCTGGGGGACGCACCTTCGTCGGTTCGGTGGGATCCGGCGCCAGGCGGCACGCCAGCCGCCTGGCGTCCGGCGGTTGATATCCTCACCCGTGCCCTTCGGGGCGCCGGCCGACGTGGCGCAATTGGCAGCGCACCTGTCTTGTAAACAGGTGGTTGGGGGTTCGAGTCCCCCCGTCGGCTCTCTCTGACGCCCCCCAGAAATCCCTTCGTGGCCCAGGCCTCGTCGCGCCTCGCCTCCTGGGAGGCGGCCTGGGACCGCAGGTCAGTCCGGGACCGGACCGGATGCGCGCGCCTCGTCAACATTCTTGATCGCATCCTGCAGTCGGGCGATCCAGTCGGCTTCGTGCTGACCGACGAGCCGCACGCACCAGGCCAGCGCGTCCGCGCGCGATCGAGCCACGCCGCCGGCGACCAGGGTGTCGAGGACCAACCGCTCGGGCTGACGTAGCCGCGTCATTACTGGCGTCGCGAGGTGGGTGAAGAGCACACCCATCTCCCCGCTCCGGGCGCCCCAGGCCACCTTGCGATTGAACGCGTCCTCAAGTCCGCGCGCGATGCGCATGCGCTGCTCGCGGGTGGCTTCGCGGAACCGGTCGATGCGGTCGGTATCGTCCCCGGCCGCGTCCTGGCCGGGGGTGGCCGGGACCCGGCCGATGATGGTGATCTCCTCGCGGTCGATGCGCACGTCGGGAGCGCCGTCGAAAAGATCCACCGGTATGACTTTCAGAACCTCAGTCGTAATCTCCATGGTTGATTACAACATTACATCTCCATCCCTGCAAGCATTATGCCCCCGGTCGAGGCACGACCCTCCCACGCAGGTGGTCGCGTGGAAGGCCGAGCCGAGCGATAGCGTGGCGGGCACGGCATACGGGCAGCGAAGGAGCCAGCCATGGACGGGCCAGGTCGGATCATCGAGCAGCGGGGGCTGTGGTTCGAGGAGTTCGAGGTGGGCGCGATCTATCGGCACCGGCCGGGCCGGACGGTCACCGAGGCCGACAATGTGCTCTTCACGACGCTGACGATGAATACCCAGCCGTTACACCTCGACGCGGCGATCTCCGATGCGCTCCCGCCCTTCCATGCGCGGCTGGTGAACTCGATGTTCACCCTCTCCACGCTGGTCGGACTCTCGGTCGCGCAGCTGACGCAGGGCACGCTCGTGGCCAATCTGGGCTTCTCGGCGATCGCCTTCCCCGCCCCCGTCTTCATCGGCGACACCTTGTATGCCGAGACCCTTGTCACCGACAAGCGCCCGTCGCGCAGCCGTCCGGGCGAAGGCATCGTGAGCCTGGAGCACACCGCGCGCAATCAGTCGGGGACGGTGGTCGCGACGGCTGCCCGGCAGACGCTCGTTCGGCTCCAGCTGGCGGAGCAGCACGGATGACCGCCTGGCAGCCCGGCCCGGCGTGGCTCTTCTGCCCCGCGGACCGGCCCGACCGTTACGCAAAGGCAGCGGAACGCGCCGACGTCGTGATCATCGACCTCGAGGACGCCGTCCCTCCGGATCGCAAGGCACAGGCTCGGGCCGCCCTGACGGCATACGGCGATTTCGATCCGGAACGCACCCTCGTGCGCGTCAGTCCGGCGGGCACCGCCGACCACGAGCGTGACCTGGAAGCGTTGGCGCGCAACCAGATTCGCCGGGTGATGCTGGCCAAGACCGAGCTGCCGGAGGACGTCACCGGCCTGAGCGGGTATGACGTGGTCGCGCTCTTCGAGACCCCGCGCGGCATCGTCCGCGCCGCCGAGATCATGCGCGTCCCGCACGTCGTGGGCGCGATGTGGGGCGCCGAGGACCTCGTCGCCGCCATGGGCGGCACCTCCAGCCGGGACGCCGTCAGCGCCTATCGGCCGTATGCCGTGCACGCCCAGAGCGTTGCCCTTCTCGCCGCAAAGGCCGAGGGCAAACTCGCCATCGACGCCGTGCATCTCGACATCCCGGATCTCGACGGGCTCCGGGCGGAGACGGCGAATGCCGCGGCGTCCGGCTTCGACGCCAAGGCGCTAATCCATCCGGGGCACGTGGGGGTGGTCCGCGAGGTCTATGCGCCCACCCCTGAACGCGTGGCTTGGGCCGAGCGGGTGCTCGCAGGCGTGGCCGAGCACGGCGCCGGGGTATTTAGCCTCGACGGTCAAATGGTGGACGGCCCGGTCGTTGCCCAGGCCCGACGGGTGCTGGGCTGGGTTGCCAACTGAGTCTGGTACAGCCTCAGCGGCCAGGAACGACGTGGGCAGCTGGTCCGCCGCCGCGAAACGCAATCCCCAGTCGTCCTGAACCGGCCACTCGACGTGGCTGAACCGGCCACTCGACGGGCTGTAACCGGCTAGTCACGCGCAGACTGCAGGACTCAGACGGGTGCAGGACGCGGAATAGGTCAGCCGCGGTCGACGCGAGTTTCGTCGATGGTGGTGCCGGTGTTGGGGTCGGTCGACGTGACCCGGGTGGCGTTGTAGCCGTCGGCGCGGCGCGACCCGGCTTGCGCTAGGAAAGACAGCACGATGGCGAGTGCGCCCGCACCCATGCAGATATAGCCGATCATCGTCAGGTCCACAGCGCTGATGCTGTCGCGGACGGCGAAGGACAGGATCGCCCCGACGACGAGCAGGAAAATACCGAGTCCGATGTACATGAAGGTGCTCCTTACACGTGTGAGGGCGGGGATCACCCGCCCGGTCGTTACCGAGCGTAGGTCGGTGCGTCGCCGGATGGTGGGTTAGGGTCCGCCCAAACCTGCCTCGGCGCAGTGCGCCCCGAGCTCGACGCTCTCGCGCACAGCCGACTGGAAACGGCCCTGGACCGGCCTTTCGATGACCCTGAACCGGCCTCTCGACGACCCTGAACCGGCCTTTCGACGACCCTGAACCGGCCTTTCGACGGGGGTCAGGGGATCAGAGGCGGCGGTCGGCGAGGACCGGGAACTCCTGCCGGTAGGCCGCCATGTCGGCGAGATCGACGTCGACCGACAGCACCTCCTGGCCCGCCCCGGCTTCGGCGAGCACCTCACCGCGCGACGAGACCACCTGCGAGCGACCGCCCATCTCATAGCCCGCGTGCGTGCCCGCCGTATTGCAGGCGATCAGCACGCACTGGTTCTCGATCGCCCGCGCACGACCAAGCAACGACCAGTGCCCGATGCGCGCGGCCGGCCACGCCGCTGGCACCAGGAAGACCTCAGCCCCAGCCGACACCTGGCGCCGGTAGAGCTCGGGGAAGCGCAGGTCGTAGCACGTCGACAACATCGCCGTCGCGCCCTCGGGATGCAGCCCGACGCGCGCCAGCGGCTCGGTCCCGGCTTCCATCAGTTTCGGTTCCCCCGAGCCGAAACCGAAGCGGTGCACCTTGCGATAGATGGCCACCGGATCGCCCGCCGGGGACAGCACGACGGAGGTGTTCGAAAGCGAATGCCCTTCGGGCCCAGGAGCTTTCAGCCGCTCCACCAACGACCCCATGTGCAAGAGCACGCCGGCATCGCGCGCCGCGCGAGCCATCGCCGCCACGATCGACGGATTGCCGTCCTCCCCCACGGACTCCAGATCAAGCGCCTCGGCGAGCCCGTCCCAGCGGCGGTAGTCGAAGCCGGTCATCGGCCACAGCTCGGGCAGGATCACCAAATCGTGCCCCCGCTGCGCGCGCACCAGGTCGGCCGCGCGTGCGACGCGTTCGGCCATCGGCTCGTGATCGTCATACGCCAGTTGGATGACGGCGACCTTCATCGGCCGGCCCCCTTTCGGTCGCGCTCGGCCAGCGAGGCGAGATAGGCATTGTATGCCGTGAGTTCGGCGTCGTGGTCACGGTCCGCCTGCCGATCGAGCCGGACGGTCTCACGGCGATCCTGCCGCAGCCATTGAATCGTGACCATGATCGCCAGCGCCAGGGTGGGCGCCTCGCCGATCCCCCAGGCGATCGCTCCACCGCGCTGCTGATCCGGGATCGGGTCGGGCAGCCAGCCCAGGCCCAAGTTGGAGTAGAAGTCCGGCGCGAGCAGGGTGGTGCTTCCGGTGATGATCACGCCGAGGAAGGCGTGGAAGCTGATCGTCGCGAAGAGCACCACCAGCAGGATCAGCGGCGACCACTTCTTGGGGCCGGGATCGGTGCCGACCAGCACCCAGGCGAACAGATAGCCCGAGAGCAGGAAGTGCACGGTCATCAGCACGTGCCCGGTGTGCGTGGCGAGCGCGTAGGTGAAGAGCGGCGTGAAATAGAAGGTCGCCAGGCTGAAGAAGAAGATCACCGCGGCGACCACGGGGTTGGCGACGAACTGCAGATAGCGCGAATGCACCAGCGCGAGGACGAACTCCCGCGGACCCATCGTCTTGTCGGGCCGCGCCGGCAGAGCCCGCAGCGCCAGCGTGATGGGCGCCGCCGGCACGAGGAACAGCGGCACCAGCATCGCGATAGTCATGTGCATGATCATGTGCCAGGAGAACATGATCCGGCCGTAGACCCCGGGCGCTCCGCACATCGCATACACGAAGATCAGCCACCCGATCACCCAGATCAGCGTCTGCCAAGCCGGCCAGCGCACGCCCCGCGCCCGCAGCCGCAGCGCCCAGCGGACATAGATCCCGATGGCGAGGGCCGCGATCGCGACCCATAACCAGTCCGTATGCCAGACGCTCACCCACGCGTCCGCGGGCGGTGGCCCGGGGTCGGGGTAACCGGTCAGGCGATAGACCGAGGTCGGGTCCGGCGAGAGTTTGCCGAGGGCCGGGGGCGGGCTGGCCGCGAGCGCGACGGCCGTGCCGAGGGCGACCCCCATCAGCACCAACTCACCGAGCACCAGCCGCACAAAAGCGGTTCGGTCATCGGCATCCGTGTCCAGCCGGGCGACCAGCCGGCGCCGGTGCCACCAGCCGGCGACGCCGAGCAGCACCAGCGCGCTCGCCTTGACCATGAGCATCGCGCCATATGCCGTGGCCAGGTCCCCGATCGCAGAGAGGTTGAACCACGCGGCGAGCAGGCCGCTGAGGGCGATCGCGGCATACGACCAGCCGGCGAGTGTGGAGAAGCGAGCGGTGGTGACCGCGAGATGGGGCGCCAGCGACCGGCTCATGATCGCCAGGGCGAGCAGGCCACCGACCCAGCTGGTCACGGCGATCAGGTGCACGGCGAGCGCATTGATCGAGCTCATGTGGTCGCGGCTGACGGCCGAGTGCCCCGCCAGAGCTTGTGGCATGAGCGCCAGCCAGCCGAGCACGGTCACCCACGCCAGCCCCTGGGTCCCACGCGCGCTCCCGGTCAACACGATGATCGCTCCGACAACGATCAGCGACAGGATCGACATCCGGGTCGGGGCCAGTTCGAAGGCGAGCCCGAAGAATTGCGACCAGTAACGCGGCTGGGCTGGCGTCAGGCCGGAGATCTCGGCGAAGTCGCCGAGGAGGGCGACGACCAGGCCGGCCAGCCACAGGCCGGCACTCATCCCGGCCAGCCGGGTGGCCGTGGCCCGCCGGTGCGTGCGGGTGGTTTCCGGTGCGAGGAAGGCGCCGAGGATGGCGAGGCCGATCGTCGCGCAGGCGCCGAGATCGCGTAGGACGCGCCCGATCGGCACGCTCCACCGGGCGATCGGTCCCGGGTCGCCGATCGCATAGGCCGCGACCGCCCCGCCCAGCGCCGCGAAGATCGCCACGGCGAGCAGCGCGGGCAGGCCGAGGACCAATCCCGGGCGCCGGTCGACGGCGCCGCGTTCCGATGTCACGAGACCAGACTAAGTACGCTGTACCGATGCCCATCCACCCGCCCGCCCCAGCCGACCTGCCGGGGCTTTTTGCCGCGTGGCGAGCGAGCATCGCGGCCCTGGTAGATCTGGGCCGGGCGTGCTCGGACGCCGACTTCGCCCGCCCGACTGCCTGCCCCGGGTGGAGCGTGCAGGATCAACTCGCCCACGTGGCGAGCGTCGAGTCCCTGCTCACGGGGGCCGAACCACTGTCGGCCGACGTGCCCCACTACCCGCACATTCGGCACGAGATGGGCGCCTTCATGGAAGAGGGCGTCGAGGCCCGGCGCCGGTGGGCGGGTGCCGCGGTCGTGGACGAGTTGGATGCCGTTCTCGCCCAGGGCGAGAGCACGTATGTCGCCCCCGGCCGCACGCTCGACGCCCCCGTTGCCTCCCCGCTGGGTGAGATGACGGTCGGCGACCTGCTCACGCTGCGGATCATGGACGCCTGGGTGCACGAGCAGGATGTTCGCGCCGCCCTAGAGCGGCCCGGGGGGTGGGATACCGGCGCCGCGGCGGTCTTCGTCGAGGGCGCTTTCGCCCGCCTGCCACGACTGCTCGGCCCCATGCTGCGGCCCGGCGAGGCCGTGCTCTTCGCGGTCACCGGCCCGGTGGCGGGCGCCACCGGCGTTGGCTTGCTGGCCCTGTCGGACGAGCCGGGCGAGGTCGCCCTGGCCCAGTTGGACGACCCGGGCCAGTGGGCGGGCGAGGTCGCCCTCGTGCCGCTGAGCACCGAGACCTTCACCCGGCGCGCGGCCGGCCGCATCCCGGCAACTGCCGCCCGTTGCACTGGTAGCGGCGCTGGTCCCGGGACTGACGGCGGCGTTGGTGACGGCACCCGCAGCAACGCTGGCGATGACCGCACTGTCAGCGCGGGCCATGGCGAGACGCCTGACGGCGCGAGCGACAGCCTGGCTCAGCGGGCCCTGGAGGCGCTGGCCTTCGTCCCGTGACCCGCGCCCGCGGGCGGTGAGTTGCGCTCGGGGGTGGGGACACGGCATACGGCCGGTGAGAGGTCATGAGCAGGGATTTTGCGAATCTGTCGCCCGCCTATCCCGGGCGCGCGCCCTGGGGGACGGCGTCCTCGCTGCGGGCCTGGCAGGCCGCGGCGCTGGAGCAGTACCTCACCGACGGGCCGCGGGACTTCCTCGCCGTCGCGACCCCGGGAGCCGGCAAGACGACCTTCGCGCTGCGCGTCGCGCGGGAACTGCTCGACGCGCGGATCATCACCAAAATCACCGTCGTCACCCCGACCGAGCACTTGAAGGTCCAGTGGGCCGACGCCGCGCACCGGGCGGGCATCGCGCTCGACCCCGGCCTGGGCGGATCGCGTCGCGGCCGCTCGCGCGAGTTCGCCGGGACCGCCGTGACGTATGCCGGCGTAGCCGCGCGCCATTTTCACTACCGGGCGGTGACCGAGAACTCCAACATGCTGGTGATCCTCGACGAGATCCACCACGCCGGCGACGCGCGGACGTGGGGAGAGGCGGTCGCTGAGTGCTTCGCGCCCGCGCGGCGGCGGCTGGCCCTGACCGGGACGCCGTTTCGGTCCGACGACAACCCCATTCCTTTTGTGCGGTATGAGGAGTTGGCGGACGGGTCGCGGCGATCGGCGGCGGACTACACCTACGGGTATGCCGAGGCGTTGCGCGATCACGTCGTGCGGCCGGTGCTGTTCATGGCCTATGGCGGGCCGATGCGGTGGCGGACCAAGGCGGGCGATGAGCTGGAGGCGCAGCTCGCCGAGCCGATGACCAAGGACCTCACCGCGCACGCCTGGCGAACGGCGCTTGACCCCAAGGGCCAATGGATTCAGGCGGTGCTGCGGGCGGCCGATGTGCGGCTGACCGAGACCCGGCGGCACGTGCCGGATGCGGGCGGTCTGGTGATCGCGACCGACCAGGCGCAGGCACGGGCATACGCCCGGGTGCTCGCGGAGGTCAGCGGCGAGAAGCCCACGGTGGTGCTCTCGGACGACACCGGGTCCTCGCGCAAGATCGAGGAGTTCGCCGAGTCCGAGTCGCGGTGGCTGGTGGCCGTGCGGATGGTGTCGGAGGGCGTCGACGTGCCCCGGCTCGCGGTCGGCGTCTATGCGACGGCGACGTCGACGCCTTTGTTCTTCGCGCAGGCAATCGGGCGCTTCGTGCGGGCCCGGCGACGAGGCGAGGTGGCGACCGTCTTCGTGCCGAGCGTGGCGCCCTTGCTGGCGAATGCCGCTGCGCTGGAACGCGAACGCGATCACGTGATCGGTGCGCGCGCGGGCGAGGAGATCTCGGAGGAGGAGCTGCTGGCGCGGGCCAACCGGGAGGACTCGGCGGCGGACGACCTGCTCGGCGAATGGGAGGCGCTGGACTCGCAGGCGCATTTCGACCATGTGCTGTTCGACGCGCACCAGTTCGGGCTGCAGGCGGCCGCTGGGACTCAGGACGAGTTGGACTATCTCGGGTTGCCCGGGCTGCTGGAGCCGGACCAGGTGCGCGAGGTGCTCCACGACCGGCAGCGCCGGCACGCCGCGCGCCAGTCGCGCCGGGAGCGGCGCGAGAAGGTGACGCCCGAGGTGTCGCTGCACCGGGCCCTGGAGGCCCAGCGCAAGTTGCTGAACTCGCTGGTCAGCCAGCTCGCGCACACGCGCGGGGTGCCCCACTCGCACGTGCACGCCGAGTTGCGCCGCCAGGCCGGTGGCCCCCCGCTCTCGCGGGCAACGACCGAGGAGGTCGAGGCCCGGATCGTCCTGATCCGGCGTTGGCACGCCGATTCGCGCGCCTGACCCCCGGACCTAACCTCTGCTAGCAGGGTTTAGGGGCACGTCCAGCAGGGTAGACCCTGCTCGACGTCACCCAACCTGTGCTGAGTCGCCGTATGCCGCGGGGCTTGGGCGCGCTCCACGTCAACACCGACAACCATCAACGGAGACGTACGCCGGCGGAGACGTACGCCATCGCTCAAGCGGGTGGAGGGACGGCCCCGCAATCATGTTGCGCTGGCGACGAGATGTCCCGCTCGCGGGTCAGCCTTCGGCCGCCGGTCACCTGCGGGCTCACAGATGGGGCCGCTAACCAGTTGCATCCGCAAGCAACTATCTGGCACTATTTGCATGTGGAAGCAACCACGTGCCCGGAGGCCCCCACGGCGGCCGATGCCCTCGGCATGCAACTGATCCGGGTCGCCAAGCAGATGCGCGCGGTCCGGGCGACAGCCCCACAGGTTCACCCCGCGGTCGACGCGGGCTCCTACCCGCTGCTGTTCAACCTCGCCGGCGATCCCCTGCGGATCTCCGCGCTGGCCGAGCGGGTCCACACCGAGATGTCCACCGTGAGCCGGGCGGTCGCCGGGCTCGAACGCGCCGGCCTGCTCGATCGCATCCCCGATCCGGCCGACGGCCGCGCGCACCTGGTGACGCTCACCCCCGGGGGGCACGCCGTGCTCGCCAACCTGCGCGAGCAGCGGCAGGCCTGGTTCACCGAACTCCTCCACGACTGGTCCGACGCCGATGTCGACCACCTTCTCACCCTGCTTCGACGCCTGGGTGACTCCATCGAGACGTATGCCGGCAACGCAAGTCACGCCAACGGCATACGTCCCGAGCGCGCAGCGCACGCCTGACCGACCCGCGCCGAATAGGCGCGATCGCTAGCTCCTGCAACAGGATTCACCGCAGCATTAGCTGCTCGGGCAGCGCCGCCCCCGACCATCCACCCCCCTCCTCCCCGACTCCTCGAGGCCACCTCCTATGAGCCCTGATCATCCCGATACCGCGCTGACACACCGGCAGATCGTCACGATCCTGACCGGCCTGATGCTCGGCATGTTCCTCGCCGCCCTCGATCAGACGATCGTCGCCACGGCCATCCGCACCATCTCCGACGACCTGCACGGCCTGGACCGCCAGGCGTGGGTCACGACGGCCTACCTCATCACCTCGACGATCGTCACGCCGCTCTACGGCAAGTTGTCCGACATCTACGGACGCAAGCCGTTCTTTCTCACCGCCATCTCGGTCTTCATCATCGGCTCGGTGATGTGCACCTTCGCCAACTCGATGACTCAGCTCGCGGCCTTCCGCGCGGTCCAAGGCATCGGCGCCGGCGGCCTGTTTAGCCTTGCCCTGGCGATCATCGGCGACATCGTGCCGCCGATGGAGCGGGCGAAATACCAGGGCTACTTCCTCGCCGTCTTCGGCACCTCCAGCGTGCTCGGCCCGGTCATCGGCGGCTTCTTCGCCGGTATGACGAGCTTCCTCGGCATCGCCGGCTGGCGCTGGGTCTTCCTCGTGAACGTCCCGATCGGCATCGTCGCGCTCCTCGTGGTCGTGCGGACGCTGCACCTGCGGCATACGCGCCTCGACCACCGCATCGACTGGTGGGGCGCCGCGGCGCTCTCGGTCGGCCTGGTGCCGCTGCTGCTCGTCGCCGAGCAGGGCCGCGAATGGGGCTGGACCTCGACCGACGCCATCCTCTGCTACGTCATCGGCGTCGCCGGCGTGCTGGCCTTCCAGTTCATCGAATGGCGGATGGGCGAGGAGGCGCTGTTGCCGATCCGCCTCTTCGCCAACAAGACCATCGGCATCGGGTCGATCGCCTCGACCGTGCTCGGTATGGCGCTCTTCGGCGGCATCGCGTGTCTCCCGCTCTACCTGCAGATCGTCAAGGGCGCCTCGCCGACCGAGGCCGGCCTGCAGTTGCTCCCGCTGACCCTCGGCATCATGGCCGGCTCGGTGATCTCCGGTCAGACCATCAGCCGCACCGGGCGCTACCGGCCCTTCCTGCGCGCCGGCGGGCCGATGATCGCGATCGCCCTGTTCACGCTGCACTGGACGAAGTTCGACACCCCCCTCTGGCAACTGATGATCGTCATGGTGCTCTTCGGCATGGGAATGGGCTTCATGATGCAGCCGCTCATGCTGGCCATTCAGGCCGCGGCCGACCGCCGCGATATGGGTGTCGCGACCGCGTCGGCGACGTTCACCCGGCAGATCGGTGGCACCCTGGGCACGGCGGTCTTCCTCTCGATCCTCTTCTCGGCCCTGCCCACACGGATCGCCGAGCGGATGACCGAGGCCCGTGGCACCGCCGACTTCCAGGCCGCGCTGGCCGACCCGGCGAATGCCGAGTTCGTGGCGCAGCTGAAGTCCGGGGCCAGCTCGAATGCGGTCATGAAGGACTCCTCGTTCTTGACCAGCCTGGACCCGCGCTTGGCCAAGCCCTTCCTTCAGGGCTTCGCCGACTCGATGGACCACGTCTTCCTATTCGCCTCGGCCGTCATGGTGCTCGGCGCGATCGTGGCCTGGGCGATCCCGCAGATCGACCTGCGCCTTCCCGCGCCGGACGAAGTCCCGGTCCTGGCCGAGTAGGCCGGCCCTCCGAGCAAGTCCGCGCCCGGTCGGCGCCCCGGGCGGGACTCGGCTGGTCGGCTCACCTAGTGTCGAGAACATGAGTTTTCGCAGGTCGGCCCTGAGCGGCTTCAACGGTAGCGTGCTGGCGCTCTGTCTTGCCGCCGGCACCGTCCCGGCTGCTGCCCACGCCGGTGCGGCGGCTGTCGCCGTACCGGCGACCGCCGTGCCCGGCCCACCGGCGACCGTCGTGCCCGCCCCACCGGCGACCGTCGTGCCCGTCCCACGAGCGGC
>Ga0209174_10002367_pt1 | contig 12482 bp, 16 predicted proteins | sample JI91814BDNA_FD_187505 | JGI IMG/M metagenome (GOLD analysis project Ga0209174, IMG submission 187505) | Wastewater effluent complex algal communities from Wisconsin, to seasonally profile nutrient transformation and Carbon sequestration -... | ecosystem: Engineered > WWTP > Effluent > Algae...
TGCTCGGCAGCGGTGGCGACAGGCGCGGTAAACTTTGTTATCGGTCACACAATCGGCATCATGGCAATGCCTGTTGCAAGCCCGCTCTTGCCGCAGTCTTGGTTATCCGGCACGGACATTACACCACGCATCTTTGACAATGCCTGCCTTGCCCTATTTGAACTGCCCAAGCCTACCTCAACCGCAACAACTTACAGCGGGGTTATCTACGTCTGCAACGCGGCTCCGTAAATGCGCTTCCGGAAAGTCTCATTCAAAGGGTGGGGCGCATCCGATAGCATAAGCCGGTCATTTGTTATAGGTTCGGTAGCAGGGACGCAAAGCCCTGCATATCCTAACCTGCCCATATCGGTTGCGGTAACTGGTGGTTATACAATGGTGGCTGCGGCTGCCACGTTTACCCTAACCGGAACCGCAGCGGGATTAAAGGCAGGCCGCAAGCTAACGGCAAGTGCGGGTAGTTTTACATTAACCGGAACGGCTGTTGCTTTACGGCGCGGCTATTCGATGGGTGCAAGTGCTGGCACATTCACGCTGACAGGCACAGCGGCAGGATTAAAGGCAAACAGGAAGCTAGTAGCTGCATCGGCGTCTTATGCGCTGACAGGCTCCACGGTAGCCCTGAAGGCAGGTAGAAAGCTAACAGCAGGTGCAGGGGCATTTACGCTCACTGGCCTAGACGTAACACTAACCTACGCAACCGGCTACACGATGACAGCCGGTGCCGCGTCATTTGTTCTGACGGGTGCAAACGTAGCACTAAAGCGCGCTGCTAAACTAACGGCGGGTTCAGGTTCGTTCGCATTGGCGGGAAGCGATGTAACGCTAACTTATACCAGCTCGCTAATTTGGGTAGACATACCACCGACCACAGCAACATGGGATGCTGCCACACCTGATACACCTACATGGACCGCAGACACAGTAACCAGCCCCACATGGACGCCGGAAACATCAAGCGGGACATGGACACCAACAACCCCTCCACCTTGGGAGTAAGCAAATGCCATTAGAGATTACATACTGGACGGGCGTCTTCAATAACGGCCCTATCCCTGAAGGCGACATCAGCAGCGAAAGCCGCTCGCTTTCGGGGGCGTCTGCACAATCCGCAGCAGCCCCCACAGGCGCGGCCATCGTTTCGATCTACGCCACGGAAGCCGCACGTTATGCAGTAGGCACTAACCCAACCGCCACAAGCACTTCGACCTATCTAGGCGCAGGTGAGCGTATGTGGAGGCCAATCCTTGTAGGCCAGAAGATTGCGGGAATTACTGCATGAAGGTTGCTATCCTTGGTAGTGCAGAGACAACCCGCGACCTTGCGCCGTTCAATGACCCTGAATGGGAGATATGGGGCCTTGCATGGCGCTTCTATGACCATCCCCGCATGGACAAGGCTTTCGAGGTCCACGACCCTGCAATCTGGCATGAATATGTAAAGCCGGAGATATACCAAGGCTGGCTTAACAACCCGCAGGACAGTGACGGCAATCCTGTTGAAGTTTATATGCTGCCACATGTTGCGGAACAGTTTCCCGCCGTAAAAGCATATCCGGCAGATGAAGCCTGCAAGCTAATGGGCCGCAGATACTTCACATCAAGTTTCAGTTATATGCTGGCCAAAGCCATAATGGACGGCGCTACCGAGATAGGGATATGGGGTGTAGACCTTGTTACCGATGAAGAATATATGCAGCAACGGCCTGCGGCAGAGTTCCTACTTGGCATTGCACACGCAAAGGGCATCAAGATCACAATCCCTGAACAATCGGCACTATTGAGGGCTGACCATGTTTACGGGTTAGAAGACATCCGCTTTGGCGATCCTATGGAGGAACGCTACAAGCAGAAGGAAAAAGACTACCGCGCAAAGATTGAAGAACTGAAAAGCCAGATATTCACGCTGGAAGGCGCGGCGCACGAATGTAAAGAATTTTACACTGCTATGGCAGCAAAACGCAGGGGCCTTTGGGCCAAGTAACTCAATAAGCCAGCAGGCCCTAGCGCACTGGCGGGAGTGATAGAATGTCTAAAGTAGAAGAGAATAGAAAGCGGCCCAAAACAGGTGGTCGGACTGCTGGAACGCCCAATAAACGGACAGCGGCGGCCAAGGAGGCTATAGAAATGGTTTTCGCGGGTCTAGGTGGCCCAGAAGCGTTACAGGCTTGGGCGGCCTCCAGTGAGGACAATCTGAAAGCCTTCTATGTACAGGTGTGGCCAAAGATATTGCCGCTTCAGGTAAACGGGGCAGGTGATAACGGCGAACATATCTTAGCGGTTGAGTGGCGTGTCCCGAACGTTGCAAATTGACGTAGCGCCTGTCTTCAGGCCGTTACTCGAAAAGGGACGCTACAAAGGCGCGCATGGTGGGCGTGGTTCAGGCAAGTCGCAATTCTTTGCAGACCTGATGATAGCCACCGCATTACGCAAGCCGGGGTTTCGTGGTTTATGCTGTCGTGAAATACAGAAGTCACTTAAGGAAAGCGCCAAGCGTCTTTTGGAGCAGAAGATACAGACGCTCGGCCTTGGCACATTGTTTGAAGTGCAGGAAGCGCAGATAAAGACACCGGGGGGTGGGGTTATCGTGTTTGCAGGTTTGCAGGACCACACGGCGGAAAGCATCAAGTCCTATGAAGGCTTTGACGTTGCATGGATTGAGGAAGCGCAGACAGTAAGCCCGAAGTCGTTGCAGTTGTTACGCCCGACGATCCGTTCGCCGGGTTCTGAACTGTGGTTTAGTTGGAACCCGCGCCGCAAGGTGGATCCGGTGGACAAGATGTTACGTGGTGAAAGCCTGCCGACAGATGCAATCGTTGTGAAGGCGAACTGGGATAGCAATCCTTGGTTCCCCGAAGAACTGGAGCAGGAGCGGCTAGACTGCCAAAGGACCGAACCGGACCAATATGAGCATATATGGGAAGGCGATTATATATCGGTAGCATCCGGCGCATATTATGCCGCTGCACTGACAAAGGCAAAGCAGGACAAGCGGATTGCGAATGTCTCTGCCGACCCATTGATGGCCTATCGTGCCTATTGGGATATTGGCGGGACAGGGGCCAAGGCTGATGCCTGCTCGATCTGGATTGCGCAGTTTATCGGTAAAGAAATACGAGTGCTTGATTACTACGAAGCACAAGGCCAGCCACTAGGCGCGCATGTGCAGTGGTTGCGTGATAACGGGTATGAGAAAGCGGAGTGCTTCTTGCCGCATGATGGCAGCACGAATGACAAGGTTTATGACGTTAGCTTTGAGAGCGCCTTAAGGGCGGCGGGGTTTAGCGTTACGGTTATCCCTAATCAGGGGACAGGGGCAGCGTCCAAGCGCATTGAAGCGGCTAGGCGGTTGTTTCCATCGATATGGTTTGACGAGGTAAAGACGCAGGCAGGCAGGGATGCACTGGGCTGGTATCACGAGAAGCGCGATAACGACAGGGGCATCGGGCTTGGGCCTAATCATGACTGGGCATCACACGCTGCCGACGCATTCGGCCTAATGGCAGTTGCACATAATAATCAGCCTGCACCTGCTTGGGGCAAGGCCATCAAATATCCGAAAGTCGGGGTTGCTTAATGGACAAGAACGAAATTCGCGCCATTGTATCGGCTGAAAAGCGCGCTGCAATAGGCTCGTCTACCACAAGCGATCTAACCCGCCAGCGGTCGGACGCGCTTGACTATTACATGGACGACCTGAAAAAGCATATGCCCACGCTTGAAGGGCAAAGCAAAGCCACGTCCAGCGATGTATCCGACACCATCGAAGCAATGTTGCCGCCGTTGATGGACATATTCACAAGCGGTGAAGAATATGTGGAATTTGCCCCTGTAGGCCCTGAAGACGAAGAACAGGCCAAGCAAGAGACTGATTACGTCAACCACATCTTCATGAATGAAAACCCCGGCTTCCTTGTGCTTTACAGCATGATTAAGGACGCGCTGTTGTCCAAGAACGGCATCGTAAAGGCATGGTGGGAAGAATATGAAGAAGTTGAGAAAGAAACCTACCGCCAGCTAGACGCTGACAGCTATGCAATCATTGCAGCCGATACAGAAGCAGAGATTGTCCAGCAGACAGCGAACGAAGACGGCACAATGGACGTGGTCGTATCAAAGAAGACGAAAAAGGGCTGTTTCAAGTGTGCCGTTGTCCCGCCGGAAGAGTTTGGGATTAGCGCGCAGGCTAAAACAATCCCTGAAAGCGGCTATTGCTTCCACCGCTACCGCAAAACACAGTCGGAACTGATTGCGGATGGCTATGACAAGGCAATCGTTGAAGGCCTGCCCACATCGAGCAGCCGCAATGGCGATGAATATGAAGAAGGCCGTTCGCGTGATACGTTTGACGATGAAAGCGACCCACAAAGCGTTGTAAACCGCTCCATGCGCCTGATTGACGTTACAGAGCATTATATCAAGCTGGACGTGGACGAGGACGGCGTTGCGGAATTGCTGAAGGTTGTAACCGCAGGCCCTTCGGATACCCTGTTAGGCGAGCCGGAAGAGTTTGACCGGATGCCGTTCCACTCGATTACACCATATCCCATGACGCACCGCTTTTTCGGGCGTTCGGTTGCTGATCTTACCATCGACATCATGCGGATTAAAACGCATTTGCTGCGCCAGTTGCTTGATAACGCTTCGCTGCTCAACAACCAGCGCATTGCCGTGGGTTCGCAAGGTGCAGACGAAAACACGCTGGATGACCTGCTAACCAACCGTCCAGGCGGCATTGTCCGCATGAAGGATGTTAGCCAGTTACGTGAAATACCCAACCAGCAGCTAGGCCCGCACATCCTGCCGCTTATTGAGTATGTAGACCAGTCCCGCGAAACGCGCACCGGCATCACGCGCAATGTGGGCGGCATTGACCCCGATGTGTTGAACAAGGCGGCATCGACTGCAACAGGCTTCCAAGGGCTTCTGGATGCCAGCATGATGCGGATTAAGCTGATTGCCCGTATATTCTCGGAAACTGGCATCAAAGACCTGTTCCTGCATATCCACGAACTTACGCGCAAGCATCAGGACAAGAAAAAGGTGGTCAAGCTGCGCAACCAGTGGGTGCCTGTCGATCCACGCGGATGGCGCACACGCAATGACATGACGGTCAATATTGCTCTAGGCACTGGCAGCAAGCAACAGCAGCTAATGTTGCTCAATGCCCTGCTAGAGCGCCAGAAAGAGGCCATACAGTTCCAAGGCGGAGCAGATGGTCCCCTTGTTACGCAAAGCAACGTCTACAACACGCTGAAGCAAATGACGGAACTTGCAGGGTTCAAGAATGTCGACAGGTTCTTTAGTGAGCCTGATCCCAATGCAGAGCCTGCTAAAAAGCCACAAGACCCCGCTGTATTGGAAGTGCAGGGCAAGATGCAGCTAGAGCAGCAGAAAATGCAGATGCAGCAACAAGCCGACGCGGCCAAGATGCAGATGAACGCACAACAGTCTGAAGCCGAAATGATGTTCAAGCGCGAAGAGGCTGACTTGCGTATGCAGTTGATGCGCGAAGAAGCTTCGGCCAAGTTGCAATTGCAGCGCGAGAGCAAGGAAGCGGAAATACAGTTGGCGCGTGAAAGCAAGCAGGCAGAAATTCAGTTGGCCCGCGAACAGATGGCCATGAACGCACAGACTGCCCGCGAGACGGCGCAATACAAGATGGGGACTGACAGGCCCGGTGGAGACTTGAGTGTATGAGTATTGTGATCGGCCAAAATCGATTTTTCGTTGACGAATACGGCAAGGTTAAGGACTTGACTGACACCCATACAGGGCTTGTGGCACGGTTGCGGTATTTCGAACAATACGGTCTTTTGGATGAATTGCCGGGGACTGAAGAGCTTGGCAAAGCAGCCACCGCCATTGAGGCGTTGGCTGATGCACTGGCTGCGCTCGTTCTGGAGATTGACGCGGGGGGTGCTACTCTTGCGAGTATGCGCCAAGCCCGCGAGACACTCACTAAGGTGCAATCATGATACGCGACGCATTAGAACGCGCTGGCATCCTTGCCCGCCGTGGCAATCAAGCCATGATGGAACTTGAACAGGCAGGCGAGGCATTTGCCACGCTGAAAGCCCAATATGTGGAAGCATGGGAAGCTACATCATTGAAGGATGCCGAGGGCCGTGAACGCCTTTGGCAAGCCGTGCAGATTATCGGGAAGGTTGAAAGCCACCTGATTCAACAGGTCCAGAACGGCAAGATTGCCGAAGCGGACATTCAACGCCTACGTAAAGGCTAAACAAAGGAACATTTATGGACGCCGAAAATGGCGCGTTGTCACTAGACAGCGCGGTCGAACTGCTGCGCATTCCCGAAGGGGAGCAGGCACAGCCGGAAGAACAGACTGCAATCGAGCAGCCCGAAGAACCGGCAGACCAAACAGAGACTACGGAAGCCGAAGCCCCTTTAGAGGAGCAGGCAACCGAAGAAGCGGACGTGGAAGAGCAAGAACCGGCAACACCGGCAGTCGAGCCTCCCGCGTTCTACACCAAGGCTGAAAAAGAGGAATTTGCCTCCCTCCCTCCCGAACAGCAGCAATCCGTTGCTAGGCTGGCGCGAGAGGGCGAACGGCATACTGCCAAAATTCAGCGTGAAATAGCCGAAGAGCGTCAGAAAGTTGCTGATGCTCAAGCGGCAATTGAGCAAGAACGCGCACGTTATCAAGAAGCACTGCTTGCCAATTTTCCTCCGCCACCTGACATATCCCTAATCGACAGAGACCCTGTTGAATATATGCGTCAGGACGCAATCTACAGACGGGCAATCGATGATTACCGTATTGCAGAGCATCAGCGGCAGGAAGCCGAAGCAAAGCAGCAGGCCGAAGAACAAGCGCAGGCTGAAGAGCATACCCGCACACAGTCCGCACGACTTATGGAACTACTCCCTGATATGCGCGACCCTGTGGAAGGACCAAAATTAGCTAAAGCGTTGTATGAATTTGGACTGGAGTCTGGTTTCGATCAGGAAGCATTCCGAAAGGCAGACGCTGAAGAGTTGGTTATTCTGCACGACGCCATGAAGTGGAGGGCGGCACAGGCATCAGCGAAAGCTGCAAAGGCCAAGCCCGTTCCCAAGGTTGCTGCACCCGGCGTAGGCCGGACAAAGGCTGAAATGTCTGCGGACCAACGCAAATCCGCCCTTGCTCGTCTCGAACGCAGCGGCTCCATTGACGACGCCGTTGCCCTTCTACGCAATTGAGGAATTAAATCATGACACAGCCTACCAATACGTTTTCTTCGTATGATGCAAAGGGCATCCGCGAAGACCTTTCGGACATTATCGACCGCACCGAGCGGGAAGAAGTTCCGTTTTACTCCACCATTGGCCGCAGCAAGGCCACACAGCGCATTCATGAATGGCAGACGCAGGCTTTGGCCGCTGCCGCTGATGATAACGCGGTGATTGAAGGCGACGACGCCACGATGGACGCCGCAACGGCAACCGTCCGCGTCAACAACCGCACCCAGATCTCGGATAAAACCGCGACTGTTTCGGGTTCGGTTGAAACCTTCGACAAGGCGGGCCGTGCTTCGGAAATGGACTATCAGGTTATCCTAAAGGGTCTGGAACTGAAGCGCGACATGGAAAAGCAGATGCTTTCCAACAAGCCTTCGATTGCAGGTAACGATACCGCTGCTTCGCAATCGGCTGGTTTCACCGCATGGTTGACCAGCAACTTGTCGGCTGGCTCGACTGGCGCATCGGGTGGCTTCGGCTCCTCGACCGCTGGTTTGGTTGCTGCCCGTATCGACGGCGCGCTTCGTCAATTTCAGGAAAGCCACATCAACGATGTGATGGAACTGGCATTCGACAACGGCGCACGTCCTTCGGTCATGATGCTGCCTGCTGCACTGAAGACCCGCTTTTCTGCTTTCGCAGGTATTGCGGACCTTCGCCATGAAGTAGGCGAGAAGCAAGCCACTATTGTCGGTGGTGCGGATGCTTACTTGAGCAACTTCGGAAAACTGACCGTTGTTCCGCAGACCTTCATGCGTTCGCTTGATGCCATCATCTATGACCCGAAAAAGGTCAAGTTGGCTATCGCACGTCCCATGAAGTCGTGGGAACTGGCCAAGTCTGGCGACACCGAAAAGCGTCAAATCCTTACGGAATATACGCTCGAAGTGTCCAACGAAAAGGCTCACTGCCTGATCACCGACGTCAAGAAGAACACCTAAACGGGGGAGGGGCGGGGAAACTCGCCCCTTTTATTTCTATGATGAAACGACTTTTAAGCCGCGATAATGCAACGGGCGTCGAACGCTGGTTCCATCATGACGGCGATACTATTTCAATCGAGACGAAGCAGGATGTTTCCAAGGTCTTGGACATCTGCGGCAAGGTTCGCAACGAATTTTCAGGCTACAAGGACGAGGGTGACAGCCACCACCACCATGTAGCGCACTTCCCGCCTGTAGTTATCGCCCAATGGCTAGAGGACTACGGCATCGACATTTTCAATCCCGACCATGCGGACCGCGTGTGGAAGAAACTAAACGACCCTGATTGGCGCAAAATCAGGACCACGGAAGGCTGGGTATAATGGCTTTATCCAATTACACGGAATTGCAGACGTCTATCGGCAACTGGTTAAAAGACACCAGCCTGACATCTGTTATCCCTGATTTTGTGACGCTGGCAGAGGCGCGTTTCAATCGGGAATTGCGTGTGCCCGAAATGGAAGTGGTATCCTCTGCCACGGCATCAAGTGAGAGCATTGCACTTCCTACGGGCTTTTTGGAAATGCGTTCGATCTGGCTGGACCAAAATCCCGACCGCCCGCTAGACTATTTCCCGCCGCATCAATTGCGGACAGTGCGCGCAAGTGCAGAGGCTGGCACACCGACTGCATACACCATTATTGGCACGGCAATTTACTTCGCGCCGGTGCCTTCGGGCAATCATACGGTTAACATGGCCTATTATGGCAAGATCCCTGCCTTGGCGTCTAATGCGACCAATTGGCTACTGACAAACCACCCTGATATTTATTTGGCTGGTTCGCTATCGGCGGGCGAGGCTTTCGGCTGGAATGATGAACGCATAGGCTTGTGGAATGCGACGGCTAACGATGGCATTGCCATGCTGAATGAGCAGGGCGTCAAGATGCGGACAGGTGCTAACCCCACCATGCGTCCTATGAGCGCCTTCAGTTGACTTTCTGGGCGCTAGGGCCTCTTGCCCCAGACAAAGCGAAGTCACGCGCTGACGGCTTCCTGACGGTCGCTAGTGGCGCATATCCATTAGAGAACGGCTACCGCCCTATTGGGCAGTTTGCAGCGCTTTATACGGCATTGCCAGCGGCCCCCAAGGGCGGTGCATCGTTTACCTCTGCCCAAGGGATTAACTACATCATCGCAGGCGATAACACGTCGCTATATAAAGCGGAGTCGGGTGGCTGGACGTCACTTGCATCCGGTTATAGTCTGTTTGAAGAGAACAGATGGAGGTTTGCACAGTTTGGCGGCATCGCGGTAGCCACAAACGGCACTGACCCCATGCAGAAGATTGACCTTGTGACGGGCAATGTGTCTCCCCTTGGAGGCACCCCACCAAAGTTTGAAACGCTGGCAGTGGTTAAGGACTTCCTTGTTGGCGGTATTTTGGACGGCAACGTCACCTATATGGGCTGGTCCGGTATCAATGACAGCGAGTGGTGGACATTTGGCCAGCGGCAGTCGGACTTTAACATCCTGCCGACAGGTGGACGCATTAACGGCATATTGTCGGGTGAATTTGGCATCATCCTGCAGCGCGACCGCATTTGCCGCATGGATTATGTTGGCGGCAACGTCATTTTTGAAATTAACGAGGTTTCCAGCAATATCGGCTGCGTCACCGTTCACAGTGTAGCGCAATGGGGGACGCTAGGCTTCTTTCTGTCCGATGAGGGCTGGATGATGTGGGACGGACAACAGCCCGTTCCGATTGGCCGCGAATGGATCGACCGCGAGTTTGCGGACCTTTACGATGTTTCGGACTGGTCGCAAATGTCTACCGCAATTGACCCGATCAACGGGCATTTGCTGGTAGCCATGCCGGACAAGATGTGGGGCTATAGCTGGATATTCAAAAAGTGGTTTAATATCCCTGTTGTTTCTCCCATCATTTTCTCAGGTGTCACAAAGTCCATTTCGATTGATGAAGACTATGCGCCGGATATGCCGGAAGATGCGGATATTGACGGCGCTGGCTTGCCTTCGCTGGACGATCTGGAATTTAGGGGCGGCGATCCGCTGCTCTACATTTTCAGCAGCACTTACACGCTAGGCGCGTTGACTGGCGCACCAATGGCGGCAACCTTTACAGGGACGGATTTAGAGTTGTTTCAAGGCCGTCGCACACGGCTGCGCTATTCACGGCCTGAAACCGATGCGGTGGCAAGTGTATCGATAGGGTTTCTGGAACGTAACAGGCTAGGTGACAGCGGTGCAACGTCCAGCTTCAACAGCTTACAAGCATCGGGCGAAATACCCACCCGCGTCCATGCCCGCTATTTACGGCCAACGCTGACACTCTCGTCAACATGGGACTATGCAACGGGCGTTGAGTTTATCGGGACGGCAGGCTTTGGTCGATGAGCGAAGTATTTACCTTCATTGCCACGAAAACAACCTATGCCAGCACAATACCGCTGCGCACACCTATCAACGAGTTAACCCGCCGTGTGCGTAACGTGATGCTGGCAACGGACTACCCGACCCGCGTCGGTGAATTAAAAGACTTTCCCCTATCAACAGCGGTTCCGGGCTTTCTTTTATGTGATGGTTCAGAGGTAGCAAGAACGTCATTTCCTGAACTATATGCCTATCTAGGCGACAGCCAAGGCGCACCAACATCAACGGATAACTTCCTTATCCCGAACTATGTCGGAACCAAAACACAGGCACCCACGGCACCTGCACAGACTATTGTTAACGGCACGGTATCGACCGGAGGCACTACCACAACGCCAACGCAGCCGGGGCAAGCAGGCGGCACGGTGGGCGGTAGTCCGGTATCCGGTGGACGCCCGCAGACATTGCGCGAGAATGAAGAGGAAGTATGATTGTAGGCTATGACCCGCTTGGGCGTGTCGGGTTATACCGTGACTTGCTGGAACCTGCATTGCTTGAAGGATCATGGCAAGAGGTAGAAGACGCGGTTGCGATACAGAACGCGCAACTATGGATTGCAGACGGAGCGGCATTGGTTAGCCGCAAGGATGGGAATATTCTGGAAATTTGGCTTTGCGGGGGCAGGGTTCTAAACAGGCTTGAGCCTTGTTTGGATACGATAGGCCGCGCTGCCTACGAAGTCGGCATGGAAAAGATGCGGATAACGGGACGCAAGGGCTGGTTTAGGCACCTGCTCAAATGGGGCTGGGTTCAAGATGGTGAAGATATGGTCAAGGAACTGAAATATGGGTAAATCGAAGTCTAAAACGGTCAACGAGCCATTGGCGTTTGTGAAGCCGTATGTCGTCAAGGGCATGGAACAGGCCAGCCAAGTGTTTGATGAGCAGCAGCCGGGGCTTAACAAGTTTTCGGCCATGCAGATGGACACCTATGGACGTCTTGCACCCGGTGCAGAACAGGGCATTGCAGGCGCGCAAAGCCTTGTCAACGATACGCTTTCGGGCAAGTATCTGTCTGGTAATCCTTGGCTTGACGCTATTGCAGGACAGGCCCGCGAGAACGCCACCAATGACGTAGCCTCACGCTATTCCAGCGCAGGCCGCTATGGTTCGGCTTATGGGCAGGGTGCGATGGCCAAGGCGATTGCCGACTCTGAAAACCAGTTGCGTTACCAGAACTATGCGCAGGAGCGTGGCTACCAGAACGACGCTGTAGGCCAAGCACAGCAATTGATGGGCGGTAGCCAAGGCTTGCTGAACAATGCCGCTGAATTGCCTTGGATTGGCGTCGGTGCATTGAATGGCAACATCCGCAACGCTTCGGGTGGCTATGGCACACAGACCACGACGCAGAAACAGGGGCTAGGCGGCATCCTCGGCGGTATCGCAGGCGCGGGCCTGTCCGGTTGGGCATCGGGTGGCTTTGCATCTGACATCCGCTTAAAGACCAATGTCGAGAAGGTTGGCGAGTTTGAGGATGGTTTGGGCATCTATGACTTTGACTATCTGCCGATTGAAGGCCAGATTGCCGCGTTCATGCCGGAAGGTCGTCAACGGGGTGTAATGGCACATGAGGTAGCTGAATTGCGGCCCCATGCGCTTGGCCCTGTGATAGATGGTTATGCAACCGTGAACTATGGAGCGCTCTAATGGGGATGTTTGGACAGCGTAAACCCATGTTCGGTGAAATACCCGGCATGAAGAGGGGGCCGTATGACACTCCGCCAATCTCCGGTGGAGCGCCGCATATGGGTCAAGTAGGCGCAATGGACCCTAACACGCAGGCCATGACTAAAAAGCCGGGTTTCTTCGCACCTGGACAGGCTGGCAGGCACATTGTCGGCTTTATTGGTGACGCA
>Ga0209174_10002368_pt1 | contig 12481 bp, 12 predicted proteins | sample JI91814BDNA_FD_187505 | JGI IMG/M metagenome (GOLD analysis project Ga0209174, IMG submission 187505) | Wastewater effluent complex algal communities from Wisconsin, to seasonally profile nutrient transformation and Carbon sequestration -... | ecosystem: Engineered > WWTP > Effluent > Algae...
GACGTGGCCGTCGTGCCCGCGAGCGAGCAGCCGCAGCTCCTGTCGCCGCAGCAGCGCGACGAACAGGACCAGGCGGAGGTGCAGGGCCTCGTGCGCGAGAGCCTCGGGCTGCTCTCGCAGGCGCGCGACGCCTCGCGTGACGTGCAGCGCACGGCCGCCGCGGTGGAGCGGGCGGCCGATCGCGTGGCGAAGACGCCCGCGCCGGCCATCACGGTGGCGCCGCCCGCTGTGCATCTGGCGGTGACCGTGCCGCCGGTCGCGACGGGCGGCACGCGCACGATGACGCTCACGCGGGATGCTGAGGGTCGCACCACGGGCGCGGTCGTCACGGAGCAGGGGGTCGCATGATCACCCAGGCCACGTGCAAGTCGTACAAGCTCGACCTGTTCAACGGCGTGCATCAGCCCGGGGACGACTACCGGATTGCGCTCTATACCAGCGCGGCCACGCTCGACAAGGACACGGCGGCGTACACGACGACGGGCGAAGTCGTGGGGGCCGGCTACGCCGCGGGCGGGCAGTCGCTCGAGGGGCGCACCGTGGGGCTCGCGACCGACGAGGCCTACCTGACGTTTGCGGACCCCGTGTGGGATCCGGCGACGCTCGACGCCGACGGCGCGCTGATCTACAACGCGACGCGCAGCAACAAGGCGCTCTGCGTGCTGGCGTTCGGTGGCACGGTGTCGAGCACGAACGGGCCGTTCACGGTCGACCTCCCCGCGGCCGGCGCCGCCTCTCTCTTGGGGATCGACTGATGGCGTGGACCCTCGACGCGATCGCCGCGGGCGCGCAGCCACCGGAGGACATCCTCAAGGTGGGCGCCGCGACCGTCGCCGGGCGCTTCTACTCGCCGTTCTACGTGGCGGGACGTCCGGGCGCCGCTGCCGCCAACTCGTCGGGGCTCAGCGGGGCCGCGCTCACGACGTACGCGGGGCAGCTCCCGTTCACGAACCCCGTCAGCGGGGAGACGCGCCTCAATCGCTTCGGCGGCTCGTGCAACGTCGCGGGGACGCTGGTCCTCTGCGATCGGCTCTGGCATAACTCCGGGATCACGGTCACCTCGACCGCCTCACAGTCGATCGACTCGGTCGCGTGGCCCGCCCGCGACCGGAATGGGTCGACGAACGGCGAGGGTGTCATGATCGGCGTGGAAGTGTCGACGGTGATGGGGGCCGGGACGCCGACGTGGACGATGGGCTACACGAACGCCGCCGGCACGTCGGGGCGCTCGATCGTGACCGCGGCGCAGTCGGCGACGATGGCCGTCGGCAGCTTCATCCCGATCCCGCTCGCGGCCGGGGACACCGGCGTCCGCTCGCTCCAGACGTGGCAGCAGTCGGCCACGATGACGAGCGGCGTCTATCGCCTCGTCGCGTACCGCGTGCTCGCGCGCGTCCCGCTCCCCTATCCCAACGTCGCGGCCTACGTGGACGCGATCTCGAGCGGGTTCGTCAAGCTGCATGACAACACCGTGCCGTTCCTGCTGTGGCTCCCGTCGACGACGACGGCGCCGACGATCAACGGGGACTTCTCCGTGACGCAGGGGGCCGGCTGATGGCATCCTCCGGGCACGGACAGGACATCGGGGCCGGCTGGGTCACCCGCGAGGGGCTGACCCCGGGGCACCAGTTCGTGCAGGCCGACACGGCGCTGCAGGGCGCGCTCGCGGACTGGCTCTTCGGGCCGGCCGGGAGCAGCGTCCCCGCGACCGCGACCGTGACCGGCCAGGCGTTGACGCTCGCTCTGGGCGCCGCGGACGCGTCGGGGTGGGCGGTCGCGGCGGTCGCGCCGGAATCGCTGGCACTCGCCGAGGGCGCCGCCGCGGCGCGTGGTGGGGCCGTGGCGGCCGTCTCGGGGCTCGCCGCGACGCTCACCCTGGGCGTGGTCACGGCGGGCGCTGAGGCGCCGCCAGCGCCCGCGCCGTCGCCGTCGACCGGGCTCCTGCTCGGAGGCCTGCCGCGCCATCGCCGGCCGCCGCTCACGCGCGAGGACCTCGCGCGGCTCTTCCCCGAGGAACCGTCGGTCGCGGCGGTCGCCGTGGTGGCGCCGCTCGCGCTGACGCTGGGCATGGCGCCCGGCCGGGCGCAGGGCGACGCCGCGGTCCCCGTGTCCGGGGTGCCGCTCGCCCTCACGCTCGGGGGCGCGCGGGCGCGTGGCGTCCACAACCCCTCGGATGAGGAGATGCTCGCATGGCTGGCCGCCGCATGACCACTGCCCGGACGCTGCTCCCCCGCCGGCTGCAGGCGCAGCCCTCGCTCGCGTCGCGCTTCGCGGTGCACGCGAGCGCGCGGCCCGACATCCGGCGCGCGATCGCGGAGATCCCGCAAGAGCTGTCGGTCGAGGCGCTCACGGCGGCGTACGACGCGTGGCTCGAGGGGACTGTGGCGACGACCGTCAAGGACGGCATCGCCACGATCCCCGTGCGCGGGGTGCTCACGAAGGGGTGGAGCTTCTGGAACTACTGGCTCGGCTGGAGCTCGTACGACCAGCTCGCCCACGACCTCGACGTGGCGCTCGCCGATCCCGACGTGCGCGGCATCATCCTGAGCGTCGACAGCCCCGGGGGGCAGGTCGACGGCTGCGCGGAGTTGGGCACGCGGTTGCTCGCGGCGCGGCAGGCGGCGTTCGGCAAGCCGATCCTCGCCCACGTCGACGGGCTGGCCGCGTCGGCTGCCTACTGGCTGGCCTCGGCGGCGGAACGCGTCGTCGTCGCCCCGACGGCGATGGCTGGGTCGATCGGCGTGATCTTCTCGTTCACCGACTGGGCCGGGGCCTACGAGGAGATCGGGGTGCGCTCGACCGAGATCGTGTCGACGCAGAGCCCGCGCAAGAACCCCGACCCGTTCGAGGCCGACGGGCGCGCGCAGTACCAGGTGCACGCCGACGCCATTGCCGAGGTGTTCCTGCAGGCGGTCGCGACGCATCGCGGCACGTCGCGGGACACGGTCGCCGCGCAGTTCGGCCAGGGCGATGTCTTCGTCGGGCAGGCCGCGATCGACGCGGGCCTCGCCGACGCGCTCGGGACCTTCGAGGCCACGCAGCGCGCGCTGGCGGCGGAGCTCGACGCGAGCGCCGCCGAGATCATCACGCTGCAGTTCGCTCGCTCGGACGCCCGCGCCAACCCGGCGCGCGTCGTCTCGGCGCTCTCCGCTGCCGTTGCCCACGCGACGACAGCTCCCACCACCACCCAGGAGGACGCAATGGCTGGAACCCAGCCGACGGGTCGATCCGCCGCAGCCGATCCGGCTGAGGACGAGACCGAGCTGCCGCCCTCGGAGACGCCGGCCGACGAGAAGCAGCCGAGCGCCGAGGACACCGCCGAGGACACCGCCGCCGACGCGCCGCAGGGCGACGCGACGGAGGAGGACGAGGAAGTGACCGCGCTGACGCGCGCCCATGGCGCCGTGGTCGCCCGCATTCGCACACGCGCGGCCTCGGCCGAGCGCGCGCGCATCGCCGGCATCCGGTCGTTGGGCCGTGTCGGGCAGGAGTCGGTGCTGCAGGGCTGCATCGACGACGCGTCGTGCACGGTCGAGCGGGCCGCGTTGACGCTCCTGCAGCACGAACAGGGCAAGCGGGCCGCGCATCTCCGGGGCGTGCGGGCCGAAGAGCAGGCGCTCGACGCCCCGGACCATCACGCAACACCCGAAGCGAGCGGCGACGCAGCAGTCGTCGGCTCGATCGTGTCGTTGCTCCACGCCAACACTCGTCGGCCGTCGACGGCCGGGAGGGCCTAACGCATGCCGGCCAGCTTTGCCTCCACCAACCTCGCCGTCGACAAGCTGATCGTCGACGCGTCGAAGCTCATCACCCGCCAGATCACGCTGATCTCCGGGCAGAACCTCACGCGCGGGGCCGTGCTCGGGAAGATCACGGCGTCGAGCAAGTACAACCTCTCGCTCTCCGCGGCCGGTGACGGCTCGCAGACGCCGGACCTGATCCTCGCCGAGGACACCGATGCCTCCGGCGGCGACAAGGTCACCATCGCGTACGAGGCGGGCTCGTTCAACACCAACGCGCTGACGCTCGGCTCGGCGCACACGCTCGCGTCCATCCAGGAAGGTCTCCGGGCGAAGGGCATCCACTTCCACACCGCGCAGGCCTAACGGCCTGCCGCCTCACCGCGGAGAACTGAACCATGGCTGACGTGTTCAGCACCAACGTGCTCATGGGCGTCGTGCAGAACCTCAAGACGCCCAACCCGTGGCTCCTGTCGCGCTACTTCCCGATGGAGTTCACGGACCCGAGCGAGGAGATCCACTTCGACGTGATCCCCGGGAAGCGGCGCGTCGCGCCGTTCGTCTCGCCGTTCGTCGAGGGCAAGATCGTCGAGTCGCTCGGCCAGACGGTGAAGACCTTCAAGCCGGCGTACATCAAGGACAAACGCCCGTTCCACGCGGGGCGCTTCCTGAAGCGCGCCGTCGGCGAGCAGATCGGCGGCTCGCTGTCGCCCGAGCAGCGCATGCAGCTCACCCTGGCGACCGAGATGCAGGACCAGGTCGACATGGTCGGGCGCCGCATGGAGCTCATGGCCTCGGAGGCGCTGCGACTCGGCACCGTGACCGTCTCGGGTGACAGCTACCCGACCACGACGGTCTCCTTCGGCCGCACGGCCGGCAACACCATCACCAACCTCTCCGGCGGCACGCTGTGGTCGGCGGCCGGTACGTCGTTCCCGCTCGACAACCTGCAGGACTGGGGCACGGTCGGGCTGCAGGCGTCCGGCGCGTTCCCGGTCGACGTCATCCTCGGGGTCGACGCGTGGAAGGCGTTCCGCGCGCACGCGACCGTCAAGGACCGCCTGCTCGGCGTGAAGAACACGGGGCTCGAGCTCAACCAGGGCGCCATCTCGGTCGAGGGCGGCCAGTACATGGGGACGATCGACAACTTCAACGTCTTCGTGTACGGCGGGTGGTACGTCGACCCGGCCACCGGCACGGAGACCGCGATCTTCCCGGCCAAGGCCGCGCTCATGACCTCCTCGCTGGTCGAGGGTGTCCGCGCGTTCGGCGCCATTCAGGACGAGAAGGCGGGCCTGCAGGCGGTCCCGTACTTCGCGAAGAGCTGGACGGTCGAAGACCCGGCGGTGCGTTACCTGATGATGCAGTCGGCCCCGCTCGTCGTGCCGACGCGCGTCGACGCGTCGGTGTACTGCGCCGTGGTCACCGCGTAACGGCCGTGACGTTCTCCCCCGCCGACACCGCGGCGCCGCTCGCCGACTTCGGGGTCCCCGTGCAGGTCATCGGGGGTCCCGCGGTCCTCGGGCTGCTCCGGCGCGCGTTCCAAGTGGAGCGCGAGCTCGGCCTGACCGTGCCGTATGGCTCGGACGTGCTGATGGTGGAGGCGGGGGCGTTGGGCGCGCTGGTCTCGGACCAGCGCCTCACGATCGAGGGGCGCGCCTACCGGTACCGGGGTCCCGTCGAGGGGCCGCGGGACCGGTGGGATCGCCTGGCCGTAGTGGAGGCGACGGAATGATCAGTACCGTCGTCGGCTGGACGCTCGCCGCGCTCGAGGACCCGACCACGGGCCTCAACGTGACGCGCGTCGCGATCCCCCGCGACCCGATGGCAGACCCGCCACCGGCCGCGGTGCTGTTCTCGCAGAACGAGTCGGCGTGGGTGGCCCGGGCGGAGATCCCGGCCGAGGTCATCTCGCGCCAGCCCGCGGTCCTCATCCGCCAGGCGTCGGAGTTCGAGGCGCCCTGGCTCCCCGAGGATCCGGCGCCGGCGACGGTCGACGTGGCCCTGCTCGCGGTGAGCAAGGGCGACAAGACGCACGAGCAGCTCGTGCAGCTCGAGCAGCTCCTGCGCACGGCGCTCCGCGTGATCGCCCTGGCGATCCCCGTCGGTGCCGACCCGATCATCACCCAGCACGGGATCGAGTTCACCCCCACCGGGCGCATCACCTGGCTGCCGCCGGTGACCACGCCCGACACCCCGCTCATCCTCGGCGTCGTCGTGTCCTTCCAAGTGACGGACCCCTGGACCCTCGGCGCCTAACGCTTCCCTAGGAGCTCTCCATGCCGCGATTGAACAACAACACGGAACTCTTCAAGCGCATCACTGGCGTGGAGATGTTCCTCGTGCAGACGGGCACGATCTTCGACCAGGTCACGGCCGGGTCGACCGCGAAGGGCGCGAGCACGATCACCGTGCCGGCCTCCACGAACGCGACCAACGGCGACCCGCTCTTCATCATCGGCGCCAACTTCGTCGAGATCAACCAGATCTCCGGCACCGTCGCGCTGGCGATGCCCATCAAGTACAAGACGGCGGCGCTGCATCCCGCCGGCACGCGCGTCGTCGAGGCGCGGTCGCTGCCGCTCGGCCGTATCGAGGTGAACGGCTTCACGATCACCCCGAGCCAGTCGGAGACCACGATCGAGGCCGCCGACGTCGACACGCCGGTGCAGACGATCAAGGGCGCGCTCGAGATCAGCTACTCCTTCGGGCTGCTCGGCTTCAACGCGCAGAACCTGCTCAACGCCTTCGGCTACGACGACAACGAGACCGGGGCGGGCACGTCGGTCGATCCGTACCAGGCCACCATCGGCGACGCCTCGGCCACGGCGCTGTCGATCGTCGGGTTCCGCGTGACGGGCATCCGCTACGACGGGCAGACGATCCTGGCGGACCTCACGAACTGCTCGGTCACGCCGACCGGCGCGATCCAGCTGGGCGCGAAGAACAGCGCCACGGCGATCGGGTTCCAGGGGAAGGCGTCGTACATCACGTACCGCCAGTACACCTGAGCCGCGGGTGCCTCGCGACCCCAAGCCGTGGGGCGCCGCGGACATGCGGCGTCGTTGCCGTCAGCTGCGCGAGCAGCTGGCGGTCGCGGCGTCCGATGTGATCACGCCGCAGGAGCTGGCGGCGTACTGGCCTGGGGGGCCAGAGAACCAGAACAACCCGGGCGTCGGGGCGTGGATCTACTGCTACGCCAATCTGGTCCGCCTCTGCGATCGCCTGCGCACGGAGCCGGGCGCCGCCGACGGGGCGCTGGCCGAGCGCGCCCGCGTCGATGGCCTCGTGGAGCGTGCGGTGCCGGTGACGCTGCAGGACGGGACCACGGTGCACGTCCACCCGCTGGGCTACGTCGCGCTGGAGTTCCTCACCACGCTCGACCGCACGGTCGCGCTGGCGCAGGAGCTGGCCGCGACGATCGCGCACCAGCAGACGCCGGAGAGTGAGACCGCGCTCGTCTTGGAGCCGCAGCTGCGCGCCTACGCGGTGCAGCTCTGGGCGTGGATCCTCACCAGCGGGGCGTCGGACCTGCCGTTCGATCCCACCGCCGAGGATCCGGCGCCGCCGGCGTGGACGCGCGCGATGATGCCGGAGGACCTGCTCGCGCTCTACGCGGCGCATCGGCAGGTGAACGCGCAGCGCAACGCCCTGATCGCCTCGCTCTTCCCGAGCGACACGAAGGCGACGGTGCGGCTCTCGCTCGCGGGCTTCATCGGCGCCTACGCGCATGAGAAGGGCGCCGACGCGCGGCAGTTCATGCGCACCTTCTCGGTGGGCCGGCTGTTCGCGCAGGCCGTGAGTGCCGCCCAGCAGCACGACGCGGCCGCCCAGGCGGCGAAGGCCGCGCGCGAGGCCGCCTGATGGCCACGAGCGTCATCGACCGACTGCTGATCCAGATCGAGGCCAACGCCGCGCAGCTGCAGGCCGAGCTCGCGAAGGGGGGCGAGTCGGTCAAGAACTTCGGCCGGCAGACGGACACGATCGCCAAGAGCGCCGACGGCATCGGCCAGCGATACAGCCTCGCGGCCGTGCAGATCGCGAGCGCGGCCGAGAACATGGCGCGCGCGGGGAAGGTCGGCGGCGAAGGGCTCAAGCAGATCATCGTGCAGGGCTCGAACATGGCGTTCATGTTCGGCGCCCAGGGCGCGGTCGTGGGCGCGATCGGCATCGCGTCGTTGGCGATCATCGAAGTCTTCCGGAAGACCGAGGACGAGACGCGTCGGGTCGTCGAGGAGGTGCGCCGGCTCGCCGTTGCCGCGCGCGGGGCCGCCGCCGATGCGGCCAGCACGCGCCTCACGACGCTCGACAAGGACATCACCCGCCTCAAGAACGAGATCACCGACCTCGAAGGGCGGAAGTCGGCGGCCGGTGGCGTGCTCGGTCGGACGGGCGTCCAGGGCGAGATCGACACGCGGCGCGAGCAGCTCGCCGCACGCGAGGGGGATCGCGCCCTCGCGCAGCAGCAGCTGCAGCAGGAGACGCAGCGGTTGCAGGCCGAGGAGCTCCGCAACCTGCAGGCGCTGGTGCGCGCGAATCGCGCGAGCACGGAGGAAACGACGCGCGCCAAGGCGATCGAGAGCGCCCTCCGCGGCGAGTTGCGGCAGACCAACCTCACGTTGCAGCGTCGCGTCGAGGTGCTGGGCCTCCTCGGGGACCTCGAGCAGAAGACCAGCGCGCGCCGCACGCCGGCCACCGCGAGCACGAGCACGAGCGCCGAGGTGGACGCCGCCAACAAGGCGCTCGACGCCCTCAAGGCCAAGGCCAACGAGAACCGGGAGGCGGTCGCGGCGGCGGTGCGCAAGGCGACGACCGACCTGGCGTCGCTCGCGGGCGACACGGTGCTGGTCCTCACGCAGCAGATCGACGAGCTCACGCAGAAGTTCCGCGCGTTAGGCGCGAGTGACAGCGAGATCCTGCAGATCGTGGCGCCGCTCGAGGCCGCGCGGAAGGCCGCGACCGCGCTCAATGGCGCCGCGAAGACGATCTCGATCCCGGACTCGGTGCGCCGGGAGCTCGGGTTGTTGCCGCAGGAGCTCAAGCTCGGCACCGAAGGCGCCGCGGACGCCAGTCAGTCGCTCGCCGCCGGGTTCTCGGATGCGCTCGACGTGGCGCTCGGCATCGCGACGGCGATCGACGGCGCGAGCGCAAGCACGACGCGCCTGATCTCCGGCGCCGCCCAGGCGGCAAGCGGGTTCGCGAAGATCGCCGAGCTGGCGACGCAGGCCGGCGGACTCGGCGCGCTCTTCAGCTCCGGCGCCGGGATCGCGTCGGCCCTGCCCGGGCTTGGCGCAGTCGTGGGCGGCGTCGGGTCGCTCATCGCGGCCCTGACGGCCAAGCCGGCCGTCGATCCGCTCGTGCAGCAGCAGCTGCGCCTGATGGCGGAGAACAACCAGCGGCTCGCCGATCTGCGGGACGGGCTGTCCGAGGTGGCGCTCTCGGTCGGCGGCCGGGCCACCGCGGCGGTGCGCGACGTGGCGGTGCAGCAGTTCGTGCCGGCGGCCGAGGGGGAGGGCGGCATCGGCGGGCTGGGCGAGCGTCTGATCCCCGACATCCTGCAGGACCTGCGCAAGGCGGGGGTCGGGCTCGAGCAGCTCCGCGCGATCGCGCGCGACTTCAACATCACGCTCTCGGACACGCCCACGCAGGCGGAGCTGCTCCAGCTGCAGGAGGCGATCAAGAGCTTCACGCTCGACAAGCTGACGAAGTCGCTGCAGGGGGCGCTCACGCAGCTCGACCTGCTGGCGCGGGTGAATCCGGCGCAGTACGGCGGGCTCGCGGGCATCCTCAAGCAGATCGACCTCTTCGCGGGGCCGAAGGGCGTCCCGGCGATCGCCGAGGCGCTCAAGGGGCTCAACCTCGAGACGTCCGAGGGGCGCGCGGCGGCGATCGAGAAGCTGATGGGGCTCCTGGAGAACGTCGGGAGCCTCGACATCGGGGATCTCGGGTCGCTCAACCCCGACGAGTTCCTGCAGGCGATCGTCGAGCTGATCACGGGGCTGCAGGAGGCGGTCAACGCGCCGGCGGACCAGTTCGCGGCGGCGCTCGAAGCGTTCGGCGTGGCCGTGGAGCTGGGCACGCTCACCGCCGAGGAGAAGCTCAACAAGGCGCGCGACCTGTTCGCCACGCTCTTCCCGGAGCTGGCCGACAGCGTCGACACGACCAGCGCCGACTCGTTCAAGGCCTCGATCCAGTCTATCATCGACGGCTTCGCGGCGGACGGCGTCCTGACCGAGGCCGAGAAGGCGCAGATCGCGGTGCTCAAGCAGCTCGCGGGCGCGTTCGATGACGCCGCCGGCGCCGGCAGCGCCCTGGTCGATGCCTTCTCGGTCCTCGAGGATCGATTCGTCATCTTCGGCACGAAGGCCGCGGACCAGATCGCCGCCATCCTCGACGAGGTCACGAGCAGCGACTCGATCGGGAAGAACGCCGGCTTCGCCCTGCTGGAGGGGCTGACCGAGGGGCTCGACCTCGCCACGGAGGAAGGCCGCGCCGAGCTGCAGAAGCGCGCGCAGGCCATCTTCGAGGCGCTGAGCGCCGACGGGGTCACGGCCGACGAGCAGGCGGTGATCGACATCCTCAAGCGGGTGCTCGGGCTCACGAAGGACGTGGCGAGCGAGGCGGCCGACGCGGCCTCGGACGCCGCCGATGCCATCGCGCGCCTCGCCCAGGAGCGGGAGAAGGCGCGGCAGGCCATTCTCGACGGCGCCGAGGTGGACATCAAGCTCAACGACGTGACGGATCCCGTCGAGCAGCTCGGGATCCGCATCCGCGCGCTGAGTACGGCGTTCCCCGAGCTGGGCGCGGTCCTCGGCGAGTTCGACACATCGACGCAGGAAGGGCGCGACGCGCTCGAAGCGTGGATCCGCGAGATCGCGGGGAGCCCCGAAGCGTTGGAGTCGCTCGCCGCCGCCATGGGCGTGACCGTGGACGAGCTGCTCTCGGCGCTCGTCGGCCTCGAGGAGGGCGCCGACGCAGCGACCACGAAGGTGGCAACGCTCGCCGAGAAGCTGGGCGCGGCCTTCGATGCGGCCGACATCGAGTCGGAGCTGGAGGGGATCACCGACCCGCTGGAGAAGCTGCGCCGATCGGCTGCGAAGGTGAGCGACGTGATGCCGGAGCTCGCGGCGATCTTCAAGCAGTTCGACCTCTCGACCGCCCAGGGGCGCGCCGGCGCCGAGGCGGCGCTGATCGCGCTGGGGAAGTCCACCACCGACGCCGACGTGCAGCGGGCCGTGCTCAAGCTGCTCGCGCAGATCCGCTCGGTGCCGGTCGTGGGCCCGTCGGCGTTGCAGGGCACGGGCGGGGGACTGTCGTCCGCCGCCGCGACCAGCGCCAATGTCGCCGCAGCGACCTCGATCACCGAAGTCACGGCCAATCGACTGGTCGACCTCTTCGGGCGGAACGTCGTGGCGACCGAGGGGATCCTCGCCGCCCTGACCGGGTCGCTCGCCCGGACGCTGGCGGTGCCGGCGCCGGTCACGCCGCCCGTGCTCCCGTCGATGGTGACCGGGGCGTTCGGGCAGAGCGCGAGCGGCGCCGGGAGCGGCGTGGCGCTGTCGGTGCCGATCACGCTGCAGTTCAACGGCAACGTCACGACGGCGAGCGAGGACGAGCTCGCGCGCCTCGTGCAGCAGCGGATCTATGAGCTGTTCCAGGGCGCGCTCGCGACGGAGTTGCAGGTCGCGGTGCGGCGCGCTGGGCTGGCGAGGAGCAACTGATGCGACGCCCCGCCCGGACCGGCATGGTCACGCTCTGCGACCGCGACCTCGGCGACTTCGGCTTCTCGGTCGCGCGGGCGCCCAACCTGTTGGGCAACGTCTCGCAGTCGCACCAGACGAGCGCCCTCGCCGGCCTCGCCGGCCAGCTGCCGATCAGCCGCGAGGCCGTGATGGACGCAACCTCCATCCCGATCGAGGTGAGCTACTGCGGCGACACGCAGGCCGAGCTCGTGACGGCGCTCGACACGCTCGCGCACTGGTGCTCGCTCGGGCCGCTCGTGCTCTCCTCGTCCTACGACTGGACCAAGGTCGCGCTCGTGTCGTTCGGCGGGCTCGCGCTCGGCATCCCGGGCAAGCAGTTCCGGGAGCCGACGCTGCAGGGCACGCTCAACTTCCTGCGCCGGAACCCGTACACCTACGACCGCTATCCGCGCCGTGTCTCGACGAATGGGGCGGGCGCCGCCAACCGCGTCGAGCTGGAGACGGGGACCGCGGCGAGCCATGCGATCGTGTGGCTGGAGGACGCGACCGTCGCCACGATCACCCAGCGCGACGCCAGCGGCGTCATCGTGCGGCAGTCGACGCTCACGACCGTGCAGACCGCGGCCGACGCCCTCCTGATCGACAGCGCGCGCTCGCGCCTTATCGCCTACGTCGCCGGCATCCGGAGCGAGGTCCCGCGCGACCTCACGCTGGGGCACGGCTTCCTGCGCCTCGAGCCGCGCTGGGCGCACCGGGAAGCGCAGCGCTGGCAGACGTTGGAGACGTCCAGCGGGCGCCTCACGATCGACTACGTCCGCGGGTGGCTGCGATGACGCTGATCAGTCCGACCATCCTGCCGCCGGCGCTCGTCAACGGGACCGAGCGCGCCTCGCAGCTGGTGCACCACTACATGACGGTGCCGAGCGATCCGCAGCTGGCGCCGATCTCGCGCGGCACGCTGGCGTTGCCCACCGCGATCCGGTCCACCGCCGCCTGGGGCATCGGGAGCGACGGGCGCTCGTATCGCATGCCCGACCA
>Ga0209174_10002369_pt1 | contig 12478 bp, 20 predicted proteins | sample JI91814BDNA_FD_187505 | JGI IMG/M metagenome (GOLD analysis project Ga0209174, IMG submission 187505) | Wastewater effluent complex algal communities from Wisconsin, to seasonally profile nutrient transformation and Carbon sequestration -... | ecosystem: Engineered > WWTP > Effluent > Algae...
GGTCTTCCTTCTCCAGCCGGAAATAGTAATCAATCAACTGATGTAGATATGCAAAAACTAGCAAGTATTCTAAGGAAGATTAAGTTTTAATCATCTGATGTAAAGGAAGTTCAGACGTACATCCAGCAGCCTTTTTATGTCCTCCGCCTCCAACAGTTTCGGCCAAAACAGAAATATCTAAATCTCCGTTAGCTACTCTCAGAGAATATACATACTTACCTTGGGAGTTTATGTGGAAGGTTGCTCCAAATTCTCCTTTTAAAGCCAACTCTCCAGCAATTTCTGAGAAACAATCAGTAGCATTAGCAATATAAATTTCTTTATCGAACATTCTAGCTTTGAAGGCTCTTTTACAGCCATCTTCAATATTTTTCTGGCGGGCTTTTACTATAGGTTGTCCGAGGTCTTTCAACTCTGCTATTGAATAACCAGCATAACAGTGCCAATCTAAGAAAGTTTGAGTAACTGTTGGGTCAAATTGTGGGAGTGTGTATAGAAAACTAGTTACTGCCTCAGTTTCTGGATATTCCCATTTCCACAAATCTCTATCTTGTACCATTTCAACAACTTCTACATTTATACTATAACGCGCTTTAGAAAAGTACTCATAAGCGAGCATGGCTCCAGATTTATCCATAGAACAAAAACTCTTACATTTATCTAAAGACACGGCCTCTTTCATGGAAGTTCTACCAACATCTTCTAACGTCAATTTATTGGAGGAGTACTCATTAACAATCTTTTCGATATAAGGAAGACTTGTTTGATGGTGATCTAAGAAGACTACAGATTTGGCTAGCTTACAAATTTCTCTGGTCTTGGCTTCTTTGTAACAAAAGTCGATAAAGTACACATCTTTGTCTTTTACATTATCGAGGATGTCATCATCTTTATTGTGCGTCGCTGGATGAAAATATGCCTTTGGAAAGTCATAATAAGCACACAAGGCTCCCATAGATCCATCAATACAATTGGCGTGATAGATAATTACTTGATCACTCATTTGAATCCTCTTCGTCCTTTGTTGATGATTCTTTCGTCGGCCAAACTTTTAGTCCAGCAACACATACATCATGTTCTACACAGGCGGAACAATTGTTTCTATCAGGTTTGTCCTCTCCCTTATTCCATAAATTGCTTAAACAATCCATACAATCTCCTGACAAGGACGTACAATTATTAGACTTCTTGACTTCAGTATTCATAGTTGCGCCGCAAGAAGTAATAAATAGAAAGAATATCCATACGTATTTAATCATTTGGCTGTCCTTTAAACTTTAAGTTTCTCTTTTTCATGGCGCGAATTTTCCTCCTCAGTTTTTGTACCAGAAACGCTTTCCTCTCGACAATTCTAATAACCTCACACACTTCTCTATAAATTTCGTAGCGCCTCTCCTCGTCACAACCATACAAATGAAAAATATCGTTAGAAATCTTCTTTAATTTTGTAAGTGTAGGATTAGCTGCTTGTGTCATTCTTCACCAAAAATCGCCACACGAAATAGATATCGAATGGGTGAAAGTAACCAATATAGAAATTTAAGAATGAGTACAGATAATAGTATTGGAGAAGAAATAGGGAAGAGTAGAGTTACAATGGCGGCTTTTCTTACTGTAACATTTTTGAAGGACCAAAACCTGTAATGTTTAAAGGCGCTTGTGAATCGTATATAACCACTTTCATCTAGCCAAACATCCGACCAAAAATCAACTAAAGCAAGAATGGTTACACAGTATGAAATGGACACGAATAGTTTAAGTAAGTCTCCCATGTTCCTCACTCCTTTCCGAATAGGGCCAATTTCCACAGATAAATAAATCCTTCAACTACTACACTTACAAAAGTTTTCATAAGGACGGCGACCATAAAACCGCCTAACAAAAGAGCTGTTAGAGGAAAACCTAGAGTAAAAATGGCCACTCTTCTTTTAGTAATACAGAAAAACCCGCCACTAAAAAGTGAAACAGAGTTTGTTACCCAAACACGCTGATGAGGAAAAAGCCAGTACAAAAGTGTAAGATACAACGAAACTAAATATGACATAAACACAAAAGTTGTAAGTAGCAGGGTTCCTACCATTATAGATTCCTCATCAGAACATCTTTGTCGAAGTTCATATCTTCCTCTTGAGTTTTACCTAGTAAAGGACACTCAATAGGAGTCTTTACCAAACCTCCTGAAAACCGTACTTCCACCAACCCCTTTTTACAAGAGACTCCTTTAGTTAGAGGCCCGCCAGAGAAATATTTACATTTTTCTGTGTCAGTATAACAGGTATAAAAAGTTTGTAATGTTGGTCCACTAATTGTTTTCATAAAAATGTTATACCAACAAACTACAGGAAAATTACAACTTTTCTACAGGAGGTTTTTGTATATCTAGTTTGATATCTGGATTCGTTGTGGCTACGCCTATGTGTTCGGGACGTATTGAGGATAGGGTAGATTTTTGCTGGCCGCCAATTGATGCTGAGACGTAATTCTCAACTTCTCTTGCTGCGGGTAAATTGGAGGGAGTGACAGTAAACGTGTGTCTGTACCAAAATTGACAAGAAACCATAATAAGAACACCTTCTGGAACAACCTCAGGATTAAACACAGCGTTAGCGGGTGTTTCTGGGGAGATGTTCATTGTTCTGTTTATCTTATGAATACCTTTTTTCTGTAACACTAAATAGTATGCATCAATATATTCCTGTACTTGTTGAGCCAGATATTGAGCTTCAATACCTAACTTGGCAATGCAGTGAAAAGTGATGGAGGTATCCATCAACTTAGACCTCTTTTGTGCTCTCGTCGCTGGATCTTCCTCACAAAAGTCTTTCATCATAATAGGCAGGGGCATAGTTTGTCCTCTAACAGTAATAATACGAGGCAAATATTTATCAGTGACCATATTGTTCTGATCAGCGATTACTATTTCAGTTTTATCTAAATCTTCACACCAACGAATATTTCCTTGTTCGCGCCCAGAAAAACACCCCCTTAAAAAGGAAATAAACAAAACGGTGAAATACTGAAGATGGTCTTTGTTCTTATCTAAATATCTAGGAGCATATTGAGGGTTGAACATTACTTCTTACCTAAATACACATCATCTTCAAATTGTTTCTTGATTTTAGGAAATACCGAGCCAAGTGTAAGAGCTGTTATCGCAGGAACACCGTATTGAATACCTTTTAAAAGAGCCTTGTTTTTAACTCCTTTTAGCTGTGTTTTTAGAACTGACGACGCAACTCCTCCAGCACCCATACCTATGATGTAAGGAATGGCACGTTTGGCTCTTTCTCCATATGATACTTCCTCTTTAGCTTTTTCTTCGGCGGTTTTTTGTTGAGAATTATTCCACCATTTTCGTGCTCCTGCTATAGCTAGGGGAGCACCAGCTACTCCCGCATAACTAGCGAATGCCGGAATAAGTGGTAACGATTTTCTCATCCCTTTGAGTGCCCCGTGTTCTTTCATAAGAGTTTTTAAGGCAATGCCGCTAGCTCCGGCCTCATCTAACAGTGTTGGCGCATTTAGTGCAGCAGATACTAGACCAGGAGTATAAGAAGGCTCATCTGTGGAGGCAGCGATACCTGAACCGATACTTGATGCATTAAGACCCGCCAATCTTCCTACTAGAGCTGCTCTCGATAATTTAGGACCAATCGCACTATGTATCTTAGCATGACCAAATTCATGAGCCATAGCGGACGGATGTATATTTTTTGTGGAAAAAATATGGGCTGGTATTTTTTCTTTACCTACTGTCTGTGCTGGCATAAAGTTCGGGTTAACTACTTCTTGCGGACCCAAGCGTACATCCATATCTGGAACAATTTTTTGTTTATACTTATCAAACATTTCCTTGGCAGGCTCAGCTCCCATAGATGGCGCAGCCATCCCTTTAACAGTTGCTAAACCGAGTGTTGAAGGAACATTCTGACCTACAAAACTTCCACCTAAAAATCTGCCAACCCTCTCAGGTATGGACATTTCTTTTTTCTCTTCGGAGGTTTTAATAAGGGTATCTGTAAACAGATAAAGATTCATAAAGGAAGAATACAACAAAGGAAGACAAGAACAAACAATTATACAAGTCCATCTGGTTTTCTTCCTTCATAATTAGGTTTTGGCTTGTATTCAAATGTGGTGGGATTTACTCGATTGCGCCAATCAAATATATCATCAACCTTCTTAATGTCGTCGAGGACAGGTACTTCGTATTCAATATCTCCTCTCAATATTTCTTTAACCTGACACTCTTGGTGTAAATCGTAACTAAGACGACGGGTTACCTGTACTTGGGTGACTCTCCATCTATGATTCTCTGGGTCTACTACCATATCTCCAGTATTTAATGGTGGAAAAGCGATCAATCTACAGGTTGTCATATTTATACTATGAGTAATTGCTGGAGTTAATTGGGTAGATCGAGCATTTGGATCGAATTGTATATAGCATGCCGTCGGAGAATTAAAACCTCCAAGATAAAGTGTTCCATAACAAGTCTTACAATTTGATATTTGTCCACGCATTTGTTGAGGCTGTACACAAATACATATTTGTCCAAATGTTTTTCTAGGAAATACGTAACATCGTCGACCAATAAAATTACGAAACAACATATCCTCTTGACGAATAACTTCCATAGCAATCAAATCGGGCTCAGGTAGTTGAGCAGTAGGACCAACCATGATAGATTCATTGGTCCGTATATCCGTTACTTTTAATTTGTAATATATATTACGATTCTTATGATCTTCGAGATTGAGGGGATCTCTATATTGAAAGATATTAAAAAATGGACCTGCTACTTTGTCGTAGGGACCGTTATATGCTTCGCTTTTAAAAAGCTCCATAGAAAAAGCATAAATATCATCTTCTTTTGAAATGTCCTCAATTTCCCAAAAAATGGTTACTGAATCTAGTTCAAACGATCTTGCATAGAATTTAGTAAATACTACCATTTCATAATGTGCGCCAATTTACTCATTGTCTGAGCGAGCGCGGGATCAAATGTAGACTTTGCCATGCTTCCTCTCTGTGGCGCTAGTTGAGGAATAGTACTTCTTGAGGGGCGATAGCCAGCCATAGGATCTTGTTTCTGAGGCATTACAGGACTTGCTACTGGACCTTCTCTAAAAGAGACACCAGGAAGATTCGTCTGTGGTTTATTAGAAGCTACCTGTGTTGGATTAAAACTAGTCTGAGAAGGTAATGAGGAAGCTGTTGTATTATAGTTAGTTGAACCTTTACCCACTGGTAGAGTTCTCGCAGCTTGTGTGTTAGCAACGGGCCTCATTTTAGCAGCCGCTCGTTGAGTAGCGCCCATATTTACAGATGTTGGGGGCTTTAAAGCTAATTGGCTCGCTCTATTTTGTTTCATGACATTAACTGCGCCAGAAGCAACATCCTTACCTAATAATGGTTTGGCCCTATTTACTGTTGAACGAAGTAACTGCTTTCCTCCAAGTGCTCCTAACGCTCCGCCGGCCACAGCAGAAAATACAGGGGCATCGGCACCAGTTAGTTCATTACTAGCTAATCCAGCACCAGCTCCTAGAACCGCACTAGCTGCACGAGGATTTTTGGCAATCATACCTCCGGCTCGTTGGAGCATTGGAGATAACATTCCAGCTAATTTCTCAGGTGGAGGAAATTGAACAAGTGTTCCCTTAGGACTTTTGTCTGTTTTAGGAATTGGTGATGAAGTTGCTTTTCTACCAAAAGGCATTTCTACAATCTTTCCTTTCTCAGCAGTTCCTGGGCCTATTGTTTTCTGAGGTATTACTGGAGATTTTTTAATATTTCCCCTCATAGGAGGGGAGGGATTATGTAGGGGTCTGCCGAGATGGTCCAGAATACCTCCATGAAGCATACCCATACCAAGCCCAACCAATCCCCCTGAAACAGTATCTAACACCCTTTTTGAAGTACTTCTATTTCTATCCTTTTTTGATTTGTGGACATATCCAGCATTAGCTCCGATGAGAGCGTCCCCTACACCAAGTCCCACAGTGAAAGGATTGTTTTTAGAGAAAGTCTTAACAGTGTCCCAAGCCCCCGCTTCCTTTGAAGCCGCTAACTTACTAATGTGTCCACGTACATTCGATTTAATTTCTCCTCCAACACCTCCCATAGCTGCTCCTAATAGAGCACGTTTACCAATTCTACTCATATTAGTCGCCGGCTGTCCTGTCATATCGTACTGTGAAGGCATGGCTAGTTCAGAGCCTCCACCCATTAAACCCCCAACAATAGCATTTTCAGTTGCCTTGGGATGCGCCTTAACAAACTTAATAGCATTCTCTTTGAAATTTGCTTGCTTTTCTTGATGAGCGGCAGAAATAAGAGATAATTTACTGTAAGTATCTCCCTCCTTCTCCTCGGCAAGTTTCTCCTCTATTTTTTGTGAAAGTAGATTCTTACTCTCCAAATAAAACTCCAATGCTTCTTTATTCATGGTAGTAATGCCACGTAAACGCAAAAGTATGTACCACTTGTCGCATCATGATCTAGTGCAACAATATCTTCTTTGGCTACGCCTAAAGTATTTAGTGCCGCCAGTAATTCAGGGAGACCCTGATGTGAAATTGCTCTGTATCCCATTTTTAGATCCTTTTTTAATTATTACGGTTCGTGATGAAAAAGAGAATTAGTAAATCATAGAAATCCATCCAATATTGTTGACAATAATGTACTCACTGGAAAGTGATACTCCCCAAGAATCTTCAATATTCTTCATGACTTTCCACTTCAACTTATCCGTCTCGAATTTATTAGAAAAGTGCGCTAACCAAGCTTGAGTACGCTGGTCTTTATCTGCGGCAACAGATAAACCACCATCATTGAATGGGAGAGAGTTTCTACTCTCAAGTAATCCTTTACTTTCTAGTAATTTAACAATTGTTCCATATATTAAAAGATATAGAGGAGGAGGTGTTAAGAAGTCGAATTTACCGACGGGAGGAGGTGTGTGATTGAAGTCTGAAATACAAAGATCGATAGCTAACATAATATCCTCATCTGAACTTTCTTCTCCAGCGATGAGTCTATTAAGTACGCCTCTATCACGCATAAATCTGCGAACTTTATTTATAAGTTCGCTTAGAGGTACTGCTCTTTGAGCATACGGCTCAACATTAACTGGTGTATCCATAAAAAGAATATACAACAGTTATTTACTTCTTCTTTTTCTTTTCTTCTTTAATTTCCTCTACCTTCTTTTCTTCGGGCAGCGAAATTACGGGTTCTACAATTTGGGGAGTTTGTAGAGAAGTTTTCCAATCTACGTACCAAGGAGGAAGTGTAAGTACTACACAAGGAGCTTTTGGAGTCATTTCAGTTACTTCTACACTTTGTCCAGGTTTAATGGTACCTCCTCTATATTTAACATCTACAGAAATAAACTTTGGATGATCGCTAATGTTAAATACTTTCATTACTTCCTCTTCTTTGTCTTCTTAAAGACATCTTCAGCGGTAACTTCTACAGGTGTTTCTACTTCAACCTGTTCAATAACTTCAGGAACCATTTCTACTACTTCCTTAATAGGCTCCGCTACCTTCTTAACTTTCTCCACAACTTCTTTAATAATATTCACAGGAGCTTCTACAACAGGTTCTACGAAGTCAACAATACGGTGCTTCTTCAGATCCTTTAGAAAGGCTTCCAGCCTTGTATACGTAGAAATAGAAATGGACATTGACTCATTTAGCTTTAATTGAATCTCTCCAATATATGGTTCAAATGGAAGTGTGTGGGATGTAGGTGAGTAAGAAGGAGAGTGGTAGAAAGCACCAACGCCAGATTCATTACAAATGTTTTTAATCTTTACCATGTTTTTATTCTACGGCGCGTGAGGAGAATAGCAAGTTAATTTGGAGCAAGAGGGTCTACTTTGTTGTATGAGTTAAAGATAGTAGACACAGGTATATATGATTGCCCACGTTTTACGTCGTACGAAGCATTACCTGTATGAGCAGATCCTGTACATTTGCCGTTTTTACATTCGGTGTTAGCTTGACAAGGAGGTGAACAAGGTTTGTCTTCCTCTTCACTTTTGTCTTTATCCTTTTGTTGCGCGACGAAAGAGTTGGGAGTTTGAGAATTTGTAGGCTTTCTTACTGTTTTAATCTCAATTAAATCCTGTTGGCACTGCATAAAAACACAACATAAAAAGATAAAGGAGAACTTTTTCATTATTCATCCTCCTTTACCTTGATCTTGGTTACTGTTCTATCAGAAACCCTATCATGTAGATCTTGTCGCAATTCCCGTCTCATCTCTCTAATGTCTTCAGCTAGGTTGTTAAGACCTTTCTCCATATTAGCGACAACCTTCTCCATGAAATTATCGTATGATTTGATAATTGCATTGAGAGAATCCTGATGAACTTTTAGCGTGTTGTTAATGGCTCTCTCGAAGAAAGGAAGAACGTGTTGAACAAGAACCCACATTACCATAGCTGTGATAGCAACGCCACTTCCTAATGAAGCCAGCCCTTTTAGTGTAGTTACTGTCTCTGTTCCATCCATGAATACCTCCTTAAACAAAAAAGCGCCCTAAAAAGGACGCTTTCTCGTTCAGATCCTTTTAAAATCGATTAGTAAACCGATACAGTACCAATAGTAGATCCGTCATCAACCTTGTTAATGTTCTTGAACATATCACGTTCACGGACTGGCTCAACATATTCGTGATTAACGTCGGGAAGGTTCGCAAGAGTACCTGGAGCGACGTTACCGCCGTAAAGCTCTAGCTTAACTACTGACATAATATTACCGATGCTGAAACCAACCTTCATCCAACTTACCCACTTGATTACGTTAATAACCTTATCAACATAGAACTTGGCTCGCTGAAGAACGTAGTTGTTACCCATAAACTCAGGAGGAGCAAAGCCGTAGACGTTACCTGGCTTAAGTACCTGGGTCTTGTTGGTTACAATATAGTTGGTTCCTAGAAGCTGCTTATATCGCCAACCATTCTCAACAACTTCTGAAGCTACACGATCACCAAGATCTTGAAGGGTCCAAGCGTTGGTATCTCGGAAGTCAGTCTCACTGATAAGGATCTTATCAATGACTAGCTGACGAGCAGTACCCTTGGTTGGGTCGGTTTCTCGGTTGAACTGTGACAGCAGCTTACCGAGATCATTAATATCTGTCTTTAGAATTGGACGTACAGTGAAGTCGTCGATAGCAGCGAGCTGAGCATTACGTCCCTTGATTACGCTTACCTTTAGAGCAGTGGCGTAAGTTGAGGCACGCATAGCAGTAACAGTACCACCGTAAGCTAGACGCTGAGCTTCCTGAACACAAGCCTCAAAGTGAATGAGGTTGGTACGATCGAATACGTACTGCATATCCTTGATAATCTGGTCTTCTACAATCTTGGTGAGAGGCATATCTCGATAAACCATAAGTTCATCTTCATGCTTCTCGACAATCTTTGACATAATGGTATAAAATGGAGTCGCATAACGTGGGGCACGAATAAACGAAGTCTCTGGAGTTCCTCGATATGAAACACGAAGAGCGCCAGGAGATTCTGGCTCCATGAACTCAATCTTTACAAGGTTAGCGTCTGACTCTAGACCAATCTGACACTCGGCTGGAGTAATATCCCGAGGTGGAATAATACGGTTAGTGAAGCTCACCTCACGAATGTGGTCACGGATAAAACTGCCTGTTGCAGCAGTCTTATCTAGGCCAAAGCCCATGATCTGGTTAGCGTAATCTTCTAGCTTGCTAGCCAGTTTGTTACGACCCTGTTCTGTATTGCAAGCATCGAGAATAACCTGATTGCCTGCTTGAATATCTGCGATTTTCATCATTGGTAAATGTTTCCTTTAGTTAAAAAATTAAACAGTCTGGAAGTGTCCAGGCTTCTTGAGGAAGCGGATTTCACCAGTCTTTTCGCCTGGACCCATGTAAGACGCAACTACAAGATTGTATCCTACTGGAGTAGTTACAAGACCACGCTTACCTACAAAACCGTCGACAGTAACATCGTTGACTGATAGAGGCTGCCCAACAGTGGTTAGACCAGCGGTATTGCAAATAAAGGTATAACCTTCATACTCGCCCCAAGGAAGCAGTGGAACTCGCTTAACAGCTTGTACGTCAGTACGTGCCTTGAAATCGGCAAAGTAAGGACTACAGATTGGATCTGTCTCAAGACCAGTGCCTCGTTGAACCTTCAGGTCTGAACCTGAATACACAGTCTTTAGCCACTCACCAGGAAACAGAGTAGTTGACGACGCTGGATCTAGGATGGTTGGGTCAACGAGATCGTAGTCTCGTGCGTACAGTACAGTTACATCAGAAATAAGTCGGAAGTATTGTTTTGCCATTGTTCGTTAATCCTTTTAGTGTAAATCTGATAGAGAAGCTATTAAAGAAGAAAATGGATCAAGTGATAAACTTTTTCCACCCTCTTCTAAAGATGCTAACTTCATGTTCTTGGGTTCCATTCTAACTGCTTCTTCAATCACCTCTAAAGAAGTACCTGTTTCCATAAGTTCTGCAACTTTCTCCTCGAAGGTTTGTTCAACTTTTACGCCACGATCTTGCATAAGAGAAGCGATCTTTTCACATCGCTCCTTCTTTGTATAAAAAGCGAGCTTTTCACTTAGTTCAGTGTTCTCTGAGGCGAGCTTACGAAGTGTTTCACTTGCTTCTGAGAGAGCCTGTTTTACTTGTACTGAAGAAATTTTTAACATGATTAAACTCCTTGTACTGCACCTGGCGCAGTTTGAGTAGTCATTTCTGGGGGAACTTGCATATCTCCTTGCTGAGCCTGTGCCATGGCAGCTTCTTCCTGTTGCTTCTTTAGTTGCATCATGAGAAGAATCTTCTTTATCTTTTCAATTTGATCTGGACTGGCAGCAGCTGGCGAGGGAACTTCCTGTGGAACAGCTTGTCCAACATCCATACCGCCAGGAGCTACAGCAGAACCGTCACCTAGAGAGGTTTCTGATCCAGCAGTTTTATACGAAGCAAGAATAGAAGCTAGTTTATTTAGAATTTCTGCTTCTTTCTTTTGTTCCGCCTTTTCTACTTCCTTGTGAAGACCTGGATGAATCTTCTCTTCTACCTTCTCGTCCTTCTTCTCTTCTTTTACAAGGCGCTCCATTTTTGAGATGGTCTCCTCGTCGGCCTTCTTATCCATAGCTTTGTGAGCACCGAGTCCAGCAGCGCCTGCGGCACCAGCTACTCCAGCTCTAACGGCAGTGGACTTAGCAGCCTCGGTACGAGTGGTCTTACCTTTGAATCCTTGGGCAGTATTACCAGGACGAGCATTCATTACCTGCTTATCTGAATTCATCATAAACTGCTTCTTTCCACCCTTGGCTAGTTCGACGCCACGGTTAGCAACATCTTTTACTTTACCAGCAACATCCTTTAGACCAGCTAGTTTTGAAGTGTCTGCTCCACGATCAATAAAACGATCTACAGCAGTATCCTTCTCTGGATGTACCTCATCAAATACTTGACTCATCTGCTCCTTAATATAATCCTTCTTAGCGTCAGCCTTGGTGTAATCCATGGCCTTCTCATTAGAAGTTTGAATTAAGTTGCGAAGGTTGTTACCGTCGGACTTGCCGCTATCATAGCCTTGCTGACCAGCACCTGAATCAGTGACAGTCATTGTACGAAGAGTGTTTGGAGACTCGTAAGCTGTTTTGTCTCCAGCTAGTTTCTTTAAAATCTTTTCATAAGTAGCTGCTGTCTTATTGTATAGAGGAGGATTGGCTGGGTCGTTCTTTTCCTTGCCGCCTGGAGGATGGCTTAGAGTCGTCTTTAGGTGGTTGGGTGTAATACCGTTCTCGTTACCCTTATCTCCCATAGCAGGATCTTCACCTACAGCCATGGCATCACGATGCTCATTCTGAGCCTTGAAGTTCTGATTAGTGGCTACACTGGTGGCAAGAGTATTTGGTGATTCGTATGCCAGCTTTTGGGCACGATCAAGTTCTGAACCAAAGTTTAATTCAAAATTATCTACAATCTCGTCGAGAACATCGGCAACAGTGAAGGCGTACTTACATGAAGACATACCTTTCACAATTTCCTTCTTCTCTTCTTTCTTACCCTTCTTCTCTTCTTGCTCTACTTTCTTAGAAGCAACTTTCTGAAGAATACCTGCAACTACAGTTTGTACGTCTAATGCCATTATACTTCTCCATTTAGGATCATTTCTGCGGCGCGAAGAGCGACGGCAGTATCAAAAGAAGCTTCCTTCTTCATCTCTTCCTTCACCTTCATTGCATGACCCTTAGCAAGAGCTTCAAAGGATTCGTGCTTCTCATCCTTCTTGTCCTCGTGCTTTTCCTCTTCCTTGTCTTCGCCAGCTAGTTTCTGCTGTAGACCTGACCAAATTACCTCAACCATACTCTCAGCAATCTTGGCCATGTACTCAGCAGTTCGCTCAGCGTTGTTAGCCGCCCAGAGATTACTGGTATAGATGGTCTCAGCAACCTTCA
>Ga0209174_10002371_pt1 | contig 12468 bp, 6 predicted proteins | sample JI91814BDNA_FD_187505 | JGI IMG/M metagenome (GOLD analysis project Ga0209174, IMG submission 187505) | Wastewater effluent complex algal communities from Wisconsin, to seasonally profile nutrient transformation and Carbon sequestration -... | ecosystem: Engineered > WWTP > Effluent > Algae...
AACAAGGTAAAACTATATGCTTGTAAAAATGACGAATTAACTAAATGTTTAGAGCTTGAAGAACGAGAAATTGTACTAGATACCCAAAAAACAATCTACGGACAAGTGCATAAAATACTAAAAAGCATAGAGAAAAAAATAATTGTAGATCAAGCATTAACTACATCGGAAAAAGATTTTATTGCTCGTACTGATTTTGAAGTTTATAAACTAATAAAATTACAAACTGCTTTTACTAGAAAAGTGCCATTATCTTTCGTTGGAGAATATGTAGATATAATTGCTATGGATTTACTCTATCAATATTTAGATCAATGTATAACCGATGTAGCAGGTGCTTTTAATAATAATCAATTACCGGAAAAATACAGCGAAAAATTTAATAACATGATAAATCAAGCAAGAATTAGAATGCAAAATGTTCGTAAAATGTCAGCCCAAAAAGCTATGCAAAGGGGCGAGATGCGCCAGAGAGCGCAACTTATGCAAAATCAATTAACAGCCAACATATCAAGCCAGTTGTTTAGTAAAATGAGTTGGAACAAAAGTTTAAGGGGTGGATGATGGCAAATGCTGTTGATTTGATATCTCATGGTGCAGGCGAAGGAATTTATTATTGTTTAAATGCGATGGCATCTCTTTTTCATGGTGGCAAACATTCTTTTATTGGCAGTATCATGGTTATATCCAGTATGTTTGCAGCAGGCATCGCCACTTATAAAATGGTGTTGGAGCAAAATTTACAAATACCTGCTAATTGGTTGTTATTTAATTCTATAGTTATGGTGGCTTTAACCATTCCTACGGTAAATGTGATGATTATTGATAGGGTAACTGGGTTTCGCGCGCCTGTGTCTAATGTGCCGTGGCTTTTTGCAGTGCCTGCTGGATTTATCAGTCAAATAGGCGATGTGGTGGCTTTGAAAATTGATGCAAGCCTTGCTATGCCACACAATGTTGCAACGCCTAAAAGTTTTAAAGATGCAATTACAGCCAATCGTAATGGTGTTGTTATGAATGCTAAATTAATAGCAAATGCCGCCCATTTTGATTTTGTAAGCGAGGATATGGCCAATAATATGCGTGAGTTTGTGAAAGAGTGCGTATATTATGACTTGGCCTTTGGTAAATATACAATTGATGAGCTTAAAAGCACCGATAATTTGTGGCGTTTGGTTTCAGAGCGTGTCTCACCATTGGGCGGGGTTATCTATCAATCAACTAATAATAAAGCAGTACAAAGAGAATTTTTAACTTGCCAAGAAACAGTTCAGCGAATTTCTAATGCCTGGCCAGAGGAGCTGCGTAAGGCATATGAGTTTTATGGTAAGAAATTATTCCCCTTTGGTGCGAAATTTGTTGGACAAAACTCAAATAGCTTATTGAAAGCCAATCTTGTGCATGCATATGATTATCTAACCGGTATTTCAAAAAGTGCTGACAGCATAATGCAGCAAAATATTATGCGTAACGCCATCCAAGATGGGTTTATGACCCGTGCCCAAGAAGATGGGGCAGCTGCTAGTATTCAAAGCTACGCGGTGGCCAGAGCTGAGAGTTTTCAAGCATCAGTTTATGCAACCCAAGGAGGAATTGCAGAAAAAGCCGTGAGTTATATGAAAATAGTAATTGAAATTATTTTCTATGGTATGTTTCCCTTCGTTGCAATTATGTTAGTGCTGCCAAGTGGCGTTAATATGTTAAAAACATATTTTACAGGGTTAATTTGGTTACAAAGCTGGGCACCACTATATTCGTTGATTAATATGATAGTACATATTTACTGTCGAGGTGATACATTCACCGCGGCAAGCACTCTTACAACTCCAGCCCTAACTTATGACACAATTCCAGCGCTAGGCGAAGCTGGAGCTTCTGTTGCACGCTATGCGGGATATGCAATGATGTCAGTACCTTTTCTATCCTGGGGATTATTTAAATATGGAGGAGGCGCGTTAGCGCAAATGTCATCTTATTTGGGTAGTCCTACGCAATCAGCCTCAAACATGGCAGCGCAAGAAATTTCCAGCGGGAATGTATCATTTGGGATTAGAAATTTTGACTCAACCTCAAGAAGCATGGTTAATAGCTTCAAACAAGATGATAATGCCAGCATTAGTAGTGGCTCCACTTCTTTTCAAACAGCAAATGGTGCATCTATTAGGATTACCCCCAATGGCGAGGGTATTATCGATAGAGTTTCATCGATGTCAAAACTTGGCATAGGCATTACCGATAAAAATGAAATTGCATCCAGTATGAATGAGATGTCATCAAAATCATTAAGCAATGCTCAAACCTCGCTCACTGGCTATACCAACTCTATGAGCACAGCTTATGATCAAATGATGGATTTTAGAGTCTCCCGAGCGAATAGTTTATCTAATGATGCAAGTATTGGTGTTGATCATGCAACAAGTGCTAGCCGTGCATTTCAGAAGGTTGATGATGTTGTTGATTCGTACTCTAAAATTATGGGACATGACAAACGTAAAGCGGTGGAATCATTGAATGCCATATCAGCTGGAATGGCATTTTCAGGGGGTATTAGTGCTCAAATCCCATTTTTTGGTAAATTATTAAATGGAGGAGCCACAATAAATGCTGGATTAGATCATAAGCATCAATGGAGTGATACAGATGTAGATAATTTAAACACTGTCTCCCAAGAGCAGCTTCAATTATCACAAAAATATACCGAAGCTATGGATGAGGTAAATAGGGTGTTTCAAAATGATAGTGTGCGTAACAGCAGCACTGAAGCTGCAAACTTTTCTGATGGGTTTAGTGCGAGGCTTACTGAGGCGGACTCTTATAGGAAGGATGTGCAAAATAGCTTGACTGAAAGTGAGGCATGGCAAAAATCAGCCAGTCTTGTTAGCACATCAAGTGTTGGAGTTACTGATGACTTATCGCAAGAGTTTGTCGATTACGCCTCTTATCAATTAGGGCCTGATGGTTATGAATTAGGCGTACAAGGGGTACAAAATGCTATGGATGATCCAATTTTGCGCAAACAGCTGTTAAACGGGTTTATTGAGTTCCATCGAGATAAAGTGCTAAAGACATACTCTGGTGTTGCACTAAATAACAGCTCAAGTATTCAAAATAATTTCGACAAGAATCAAAATGATTTGCATGATTCTCTACAAAATCAATATAAAAATATATCGCAAACGGTTATTACAGCGGCTGCTAATAAGAATTTAGATGTACCGGTTGACACTAAAGTGATGAACACGGCTTTAACGCAGATGACAGGCAACAGCAATAATTTATCCGATAACCAACACGTTTTGCATGCCAAAGAAGGGATGTTGTTAGATAGTAAAAATAATTTTGATGCAAAACATCCGCTTGCGGAGGAGTAAATGTTAAGACGTTTTATTAATTATGTTATTCAATATGTATGTATTGCTACTACTAGTCAAAGAAGAGCCGCTATAAAGATTGGTTTCAATGCGCCAGCTATTTGTTGCAGTGCTTCCAAAATCATCATTCATCCTTTTTTGGAAAGCTTGACATCCTTCGTGAGGATCATATTCAGTAATCACTTTAATGTTATTGGAAATAGAATGTTTGCAATACTTATACGCAATAAAATATATACCGCCCTGTATCAGGGTATACAAAATATAATGTTTTGGCAAAAGCCCGAAAGATATACTGAAAATCGTAACAAATCCAGTACACCATATAAAAGCAAAGACATATAAAGCTATGGCATCACTTTTTGTATATACAAATTTTTTATCAGTAGAGTTTGATTCCATGTTTACTCTCGTTTCTTTACACCTTCAGGGAATATCATTTTTAAGTTTAACAAATTTTAGTAAGGATAACCAACATATTACACTAATTTTAGGCGCAAATTGATTATAGGTCATCAGCTTTAAGGAGAATTTTATGAATCATTCAGCATTTAAAGACTTTACTAGGGGCGGTCAGACTTCTATGCATGCCATTCGAATGTTCATCCAGTCGATGCGCTACATTATGATCTTAGTATTATTAATATTTGCGTCCATTTTTGGTGGTTTAGTATCGTTTAAAACCAACAGCTATGATCGGTATATAGGCATGCAATATTTAAGGGCCAAAGCAGAATTAATAATAAGTAATGATCAAACCTCGTTTTACTTTAAACTTCCAAATGGCCGCAGGGTTGTATTGCCGCTTAAAAAATTCTATACCCACAAAGATACGCATGCATCTTTATTTCGTTTAAAAAAGGTCTTTCTTGAGGCAATAAAAACGTGTGGATATGGAGCATTAGCCACTTTAATATTATTAATTAGCATATTTAAATATCGTGGGAGGATGAATCGTGCCAAAAGAGATATTCGAGGAGTTTCATTAAAATCACCGCAAGAATTAACCAAGCAATTAAAAAAAGCGGACGAAGCATCTAATATTTTACTAGCCGGCGTGCCATTAAAGAAAAATTCTGAAACACAAAATATTGCAATTATTGGTACAACCGGCGTTGGTAAAACAACAGCTATGATAGAGCTAATGAATCAAGCTCGCACTAGTGGTCAAAAAGCCGTTGTTTATGATAAAAAAGGTTGCTTTGTGCAACAATTCTACCGGGAAGGTCGCGATATAATCCTAAATCCTCTAGATGCAAGATCTGCCATTTGGAATGTATGGGCAGACTGTATCGATGGTGCAGATTTTGAAACTATGGCCCAAGCCCTAATTCCAGAACACCACTCAAATGCTGATCCATTTTGGACCTCGGCTGCCAGAACTATTTTTGCAGCCCTCTGTCAGCAGTTGAAAAAACGAGGAAATTGCACAATGGGTGCATTGTTAGAGCCAATATTTACCGATCCAGAATCTACCCAATCTTTATCTAAATTACTAAAAGGCACCATCGCTGAAACCTTGGTGTCTGAAAAAATTGATAAAACCGCGCTATCAATTAAAGCAACATTATCTACTTATTGTAAATCACTAATGTTTTTACGCGGCTTGGATGAAAACGCACCCATATTTTCAATTAGGGATTGGATGAATAAAGAGGATGATAGCTGGTTGTTTTTGAGTGTGGTTGACAACTTGAAAATGCCAGTTCTGCGGCCATTGATTAGCGTATGGTTAGATATTGCTGCACGCGCACTCCTAACATTACCGTTAAATCGTGATAGAAGAATCTGGTTATATTACGATGAATTGGGTTCTGCCCATAAATTACCATCAATTGAAATGGTTCTATCTGAGGGGCGCGAATATGGTGCATGTAATGTGATATCACTGCTTGATAGAGCACAACTTATTGAACGTTATGGTTTAAATAACGCCAACACTATTTTGTCGTTATTTAATACTAATGTTCTATTTAGAACTAACTCAGAGGATACCGCCAGATGGATGTCGGGCTTATTAGGCAAACATGAAATAATCGAACGTCGAGAGTCTGTGTCAATGGGCGCTAATGAAATAAGGGACGGAGTAAGTCTGAATGATGAGCGTAGAATTGAGCCGGTAGTACTAGATACAGAATTTACAATTTTGCCTGATATGCATGCATATTTAAGATTGCCAGGGCCATGGTACAGGGCGCTTGTTAAGTTCCCATATAGGCAAGATAAGGGCTGCGCAAAAGTTATAGAACCACGCAAAGATATAGATATTTGTGCAATACAAGGTGAAATATCTGAGTTTGAAATAGCAATTAAATTACAGCAATTAGAGGCCCCGTTGCAAAACGAAAAAATAGAACAAATAGATATAAATGAAATTGAACCGGAAATAGAAACACTATAAGAGTTAAAATTATTATGTTAAGCATTTATACCATAAAGTCAGCCAATCAAGCCGCTCACTACTACGAACAAGGTGACTATTATATCAAAGGCGATAGTATTGATAATAATGTATGGTTTGGCAAAGGTGCTACAGAACTAGGCTTAACTGGTGCGGTTGATGCTGCCAAATTCAAACTTTTACTCGAAGGAAGCCTGCCAAATGGTGTGGTTTTACATAACGGTTATGATAAGGATGGTAATCCAAAACATCGCCCAGGTTATGATTTAACATTTTCTGCTTGCAAGTCAGCATCTATTTTAGCAATAGTTGGCGGGGACACTAGGGTAACACATGCTCATATTAGTGCCGTTAAAGCGGTATTATCTAAAATTGAAAACGAAATGGCAGGGACTCGCATTAAAAAAAATGGAGCAATTGAAGTCGTTCCAACCAATAATGTGGCCGTTGCAATGTTTAATCACACTGATTCAAGACTATTAGATCCAAATATGCATACACACTGCATTTTGTTAAATGTAACTAAGCACGAGGATAGATGGCGTACATTATTTGGGGATGATTTTTATAATTATAAAATGGCTCTAGGTCTGGAATATAGAATGCATTTTGCGCAAAATTTGATGAAATTAGGCTATGAAATTGAACAAACCACAAAAAATGGTTTGTTTGAGATAGCAAATGTTCCCAAGGATTTAATCGCACACTTTTCTAAACGTCGCATTGAGATTGAAAAAATTATTGCAGATTCTGGCAGAGATGCTTCCGATAAAATTAGCATTACAGTTAATAATGGCACTAAATTTGAGAAAATTGTAAATACCACGGTTAGCTCCATGGCAACCCTTTATTCACGGGCCAAAAAGAAAACCATACATAAAGATGAATTGCAACAACACTGGACACAGCAACTACATTTGGCAGGTTACGATAAAGGCGCTCTTGATAATATTATTAACCAGTCCAAAAATATAGGGCCTATTCAGCCGGATAATCCTGGGAAGATATTGACTGATGCCTTACCCTTGGCTCTTGAACATTTGACATGTAATCGTCATATGTTTAATGACAAAGACCTAACGTATGCAATAAAGGGTTTATGTTTAAAGTCTAATGTTAGTGACATTCAAATTCAAAAACAAATACAAATTCTAAAAGAGCAAGGGGATATTTTACTTGGCAACAGAGGATTACTTACCACAAAAATAGCAAAAAACATAGAGCAAGAAAATATCAATTTTGTTGCAAGAGCTAAAGATTCATGTGTTACTTTGTTGCCTATGGTAGCATCTTTTTTTGTCAAACATTTAGTTAAAGATGAAGAAAAAGTTACAGCATTGACAGATATTTTAAGTTCAAAAGCTCGTTTTTTAGGAATAGAGAGTTCAAGTGAGGTACAAACACATAATTTATTAAAAACTTTAGTTAAGTTCACCCCTCATTGTACGCATTATGTATTATCTAAAAATTATAATGCTGCTAAAAACGTAGCAGGAGATATTGGCGTTATGAAAGCTTTTAGTATACATGATTTCATTAGCTATACCAATAAGTTAATTGCTGACAAAAATATAGTTAAAAATTTATCTACCATTTGGATAATTAATCGTTCACAACAATTATTGCATAAAGAAATCCATTCTTTGTTGCATAATGCACAAAATTTAGGCGCAAAAATATTATTAACAGGCGATAGCTTTGAGAGCACTACATTCCAACAAGGCAATGCATTTAAACAATTAATAGATAATAAACTACCAATTATAACTCTAAAGTCAAATATGCTGCTTGCTTCAAATCTAATTAAAGATGCGCAAATTAATCAAGCCCTCAATACAATGGAAGATAACAAACAGATTTTCTATATTACAAATTCAAAACAACGTTTTGATGCTGCGTGTGCTTATACAGCGAGCCAGGAGACAGGGGTTTTATTAGTGCAAAATAAAGCTATGGTAATGGAAGCAAATAATTTAATTCGAAAATATAAACATACAAATAGCACCCTTCAAGGCGCTGCACTGCAAACCCAAGTTTTAGCCCCGATATCTTTATCCGCTCAAGAGAGAACAACCATAGCAAGCTTTAATATAGGAGATGTAATTCGTTTTAATTCAAATATTCAAAACACCGCATTTAAACAAGGAAGTTATTATACCATTATCAATATTGATGAAAAGAATGACTCAATCATATTAAACACAAACAACTTAGAGATGTGTCTTCACTTTAGCGCCAGCATTGGAAAAAGGCTCTCAGTTTATAGAACTCAAACTTTAGAAATACAAGTTGGTGACAGACTTATCTGGACTGATTATACCCCACTAAAAATAAATACTCTCGGTTACTCAAAAGGTGACTCTTTGGTGGCGGTCGGCATAGAGGACAACAACCTGCAAGTTTTAGGTAAAAATGGTATTAAAACTCTTAATTTAGCAAATAACATTGCGCAACATATTGATTATGCCTACGCAAAGATAATGTCTAACTCTAATGTACAAAATAATATAAACGGTGCAATATTAATTGAGCCAAATAGTTTTCCAAACGTGCTAGCCCAAGATTTATATTCTGCACTAAAGTCCTTTACTACTCAGGCAATAATTTTTTCTCCAGAAAAACATGAATTGTTACATGGGTTACAGGCCAATCAAAGAGTAGATGCAGCAATTTCTGCCATTTCACTTGCTATAGATTCAAGCTTAGACGCTCAGCCTGTAAAAGGGGAGAATGTTAACCTCAACGCCAAAACCGCTGTTGATTATGGTATTGCAAAGTTGGCTGAACGTGAGGCAGTGTTCCGCGCAAGAGACTTAGAATATCTAGCCTTTAGCTATGATATTAGAACACCGGTTAAGGACTTAGAGCAAACAATAACGATGTTAGAGGCAGATGGTACCTTAATAAAGGTTGATAAGGATAATTATGTTTTTAAGGAAATATACGACTGTGAGCTTGCATGCTTGAAGATAATGGAACGAGGTGTTGATAAGGTGCAACCTATAGTGGCTGCTCAATATCAAGCACTAAAGAATATTGATGCTAATAAAATGTTAACTGTAGGACAAATTGAGGCCATATCAACTATTTCAACTGCGGTTGACAGAGTTACCTTAATTCAGGGAGTTGCGGGCAGCGGTAAGACGACTATGTTAAAGGAGGTAAAATCAATTGCGAGAAATTGTGGTTATGAGTTAATAGGTTTGGCGCCAACGGCGAGCGCCAAATTAAACCTGCACTTAAAGAGTATTGGTGCAGATTTTGATGAAAATAACCCGCACACATTTATTCATTCAGGCATACACTCACAAACGCTAACTAGTTTTTTGCTGACAAGTGAGCAAATGTTAGCAACAAACCCAGAAACAGCTAAAGCTGCATACCCTAAAAATACCATTTTAGTTTTAGATGAAGCAAGTCTTATTTCAGTCAAAGCCATGAAATCACTGCTAGAGATAGTAGAAAAACTAGATTTACGCCTAGTTGCAATTGGTGATGATAGGCAGCTACCAGCAATTGAGGCGTCCAGAGTTTTTTCACTTATGCTCGGCACATCTAATAATGTGGTGAACATGAATATTAATACTAGGCTTAAAACGCCTGAGAGTTTAGAGATAATGCAGCTAATTTATGCAGCAAATTTAAACCCAAATTTGCTTGATAAAGCATTTGAAAAAATGCAGTTAAATATTGTTGAAATACCAAATAAAATTGAACGTTTACAACTTATGGCAAACTATTTTACTTCTATGCCAGGGAATAGGCGCAATGATATTTTGCCTATGATGCCAGAAAATAAAGACCGTGTTATGTTTAATGACTTAGTGCGAGAAAATTTAAAAAAAGATGGCACACTAACAGGGCTAGCACTAAATACTCGCGTAATGGTCGCGAAAGATTTAACAATCACAGAAAAAAACTATGCTTTAAGCTTTGAAGTTGGTGATTTTATCCGCTTTAACTCTAACATTTCACGCTTAAATATTAAAGCCGGCAGCTATTATCAGGTATTAGACGCAAATCGCGAGCAGTTAATTTTAAGCAATGATGATGGGGTTAAAACTTCTTGGAATCCATTTAGACATGCCAGAGGGAATGTAGAAGTCTACAAGCAGGAAACGCGAGATATTATGGTAGGAGATGTAATTAGGTGGCGGCGCAACTTCGAAGATAGCGGTATTATCAACTCAGAAACTGCAAAGGTTTTAGCTATAAAAAATAGCGTATTAAGTGTTAGGCTTGCTAATGGTAAACAACACGAATTCAATGTAAACATGAACTGCAATCAGCACTTTGATCATGCATATGGCTCAACGGTACATGTGGCGCAAGGTTTAGATAAGCCAAATCCTATTGGACTACTTGATGGGCCAAAACCATATCAAGTAGAAAGCGTGGCGGTATCTGTCGGTAGTGTCGTTGTAATTCCTGGAGATGCTCGCGAAAATGTCAGCTCCAAAGTTGGTCAAGTTATAGCCAGCAATATTAATGGTGAAAAATGCGAACTCACCGTGATAGACAGAGAGGGGCATAAGCAAAAGTTAAATTCTAAATTTGTCGAAGTCTATCCTGATTTTAATAAAACTAGCTATCCGCCATTAGCTAACATTTGTAACTTTTTAGTACAGGCAACTAGAGGTGATGATTTTATTGTTTTTGTTGATAATGTTGAAGCTTACAAAGCATCACTAAAGCATAGTTTAGAGCATCTAAAGCAAACAGCGTTAGAGATGATTGATGTACAAGAAGGCGCCAAAATTAAAGCAAAAACTGCTAAAATGACAAGCCAGGTCTTTGGCTTAGCCAAACCTGAAGAGTTAAAGAATCGTCTGTTATCGATGAGTACTACTGGGCAAAAAACAGAATTAGGCAACAATAAAAAGCTCAACTTAAATTTCGAAAAACCTCGCAGTAAACTCATAAAAGATGGGTTTTATCATCAATTAGACAGCCTCAAACAAACTATAAACCAAGATCCATTGCGTTTTGTATCTCAGATTTTGGGGCCACCGGTTACAAAATCATCAAGCTACGCTAGCTTCGCTATGGGTAGAGATAAAACTCGCGGTAATTTAACCTTAGACATTGTAGGGCACAAAGCTGGAATTTGGTGTGATCATCGCACAAATGAGGGTGGAGATTTAGTATCTTTATATGCGAAGCACTATGGATTAAGTTATGTTGAGGCTGCTAAAAAATTATTTTCTGAACGTAATATTAAAGAGATCGATCTGTCAGTGATTGCTAAGGCCCAAACTGCGAATAAAAGTTTGTCACAAAAAAATGAGGAATTAGCTCGTGCTAAAAGGATTAAAATTGCTACCCAACTATATAATTCTGGGGTGGCAATCAGTGGTACACTAGCTGAGAAATATTTAAAAAATATACGTGGCATTAAACGCGATATTCCTGATAATTTTAAATTCTCACCACGATGTTGGCACAAGGAGCTACGAACACAAAAGCCAGCGTTACTTATCCCGGCCTTTGATGAGCATGGCAAGTTGCAGGCCGTTAATAGAATTTATCTTGGATCTACGGCTAACAAATTAAATGTAATGGTTAAATCGCCAAGTGATTCACAAAAACTTGCTACCCAAAAAGCAGTGCTTGGTCCAAGCACTGCTGCTACAGTTTTTATAAATAAGGTGGCTGGCTCGCAAGTTACTTATTTAACCGAAGGGACGGAAAATGCGCTTTCGGTTAAGCAAAGTATTTCTAATGCTAACATCAGTTCTTGCTTTGGTATCAGTCAGCTGAAAAATGTGTCGCTAAGCTCAGAGACTAAGACCGTCGTAATCTGCGCTGATAATGATGGAGCTAACGTTACAACTAAGAAGCCTCTTGAGCAAAGTATTGCTAAATTTTTGGATAATGGATTCGAGGTAAAATTAGCTTTGCCGATAGGCAGTAACCCATCGGCAAAATATGATTACAATCAAATGCTAATTGACAGGGGGGTTGGTGCAATAACTGCTTCTCTTTCACAAGCCGTAGTTGTAAAAAATATTTCAGATTTAGGATGTGATAAATCCCCTTTGTACCAATCTTTTAGCCGGTTACTAGAACTGCAATTTGGCAAAAATATTGGCTCTACAACTAAAGCAGTTGAAGCCGAAAGGGAGTTTTAACATCCACTACCATTGTTTAATGTAAACTAAGTTGCTTCTTCCAGCTCAAAGCTCTGTAACTCAGATGTTGCTTGTGATCCAGGGGATAAAAGTTGTAAATCATTTTTATAGTGAGCGCGTGCTTTTTTGCAAATATCCACGCCTTTTTCACTGGGCATTTTTAGAAACAATTCTAACATTCTCATGGTGAAAAGTGATGCTTTGGCAGCTTGTTCTTGCAGGCTGACTTGCTTGGATTCGGAGCTAATTTTTTCATTTTGCATCGTTATGTAGAGCAGCTCTTGTACGACCTCACTCTTATTTTTTGTCTTAGTTGTTTTACTATTAACCCATTTAATAATCTCTGGATCTAACCTTAAAGATAAAACTTCTTTGCGCATGTTGGCCTCACAAACTATAAATGTACTTTATTAAAAACGTATACACTTTAGTATACAACTGTATACACATAACATCTTAGTATACAATCGTATACCTTACAAGCTTTGATTTTAAAAGCACAAACATATCGTATACATATGTATACGATTTTCCGCAAAAAATAAAAGTGTATACAAGTAGATCT